>ERZ842401.3291-NODE-3291-length-20274-cov-4.733666_pt1 | contig 20274 bp, 16 predicted proteins | sample MGYA00521270_ERZ842401 | MGnify/ENA primary metagenome ERZ842401 (study PRJEB31892, sample SAMEA3878208) | bioreactor metagenome | biome: Moose rumen | place: Sweden | collected 2011-10 | study: EMG produced TPA metagenomics assembly of the PRJEB12797 data set... | reverse complement strand
GCTCGCGGGCCTTCGCGCGGCGGGCGGCCCACTGCGTGGAACGTTTGCGGTCTGCCTCCTCCCGCGCCGCCTTCTCCTCGGGAAGCTCCTTGTACTTTTCCTGCGCCTCTACGGAGAGGCCGCGGATGGCGAGCGCACCTGACTTGACGTTGAAGAGCGTCGGCATAAGCGCGATTCCCTCCGCGCCCTCCGGAACCTTGACAGACTTGCGGAACGCCTTCCACTCGCCGCCCTTCCCATGCCAGCCGCCGATCGCGGGGCCGCCCTTCACCTTCTTGCACTTCGAGTCGATGAAGTCCGTCATTATGCGCGCGTCGAACCAGCTCTTGTCGCCGCGCACGACATCGTCCCATTTCGCCTCGCCGCTCACGACGACACCCTCCGTCCCTTTCGGGAAGAAGACGGGCGTGTAGACGAGGCTCATCTGCCCGGCGCCCTTGAACGGCACGTCGAAATCGCGCTTTCCCTCCGGAACGAGGTTCCCGCCCTGCACCGCGAACCCCAGCGCAAGCAGTCCCACCAAGGCCAATATCGTCTTAGTTCTCATTGCGCCACTCCTTGAAAATGATAAAGTAGGTCAGACCTATTTTATCAAAACTCGTCACCTAATAAAGACGGCGAGGCCCTTGCTCACACTCTTGATGCCTGTGACCGACAGCGTCTTCGCGGTGGTATCAAAGGTAAGCTGCGCCGCGCTCGTATCGAGTCTCTTCGGCGAGGCGTTTTCCACGACGAATGAAATGCGCCCCTCTTTGTAGTTCTCGAGACTGCCGACATAGTCAAGGACAACAAACGTGTCAGACGAACGAATGGCCGCCGTCTTGTCGACATCCGACACGCGAACAATAACCTCCGTATCGAGATTGGACCTGAACGTCAGCTTGCCGCCGATATGAATCTGCCCGTGAGCATCGCCCGTGAAACCGACGTCGAGAACGACGTTCGTTGGAATCACCACCTGCCCCCCGAACGAGAACGTGCCCGGCTCGCTTGCCGTGCCGCCACGCAGAATGCATCCCGGCTGAAGGTAATTCTGGTTAAGTCCTGGATTCAGCGTCCCGAATCCCTCAAGGACGCTGTCATCCCAAACAACTGCTGTCTGGGTCCAGACAATATCCTTCTCGACTCTGAGCGTCGCACCATTCGTGACGCAGTCAATCCTTGGCGCGTTGTTATCTGCAATGACCACGGTACCGTCCTCGACGAATATCTGTCGACCGCGCGTGATGTCGGGGCCGGCGAAGGTGAGCGTGCCGGTGCCGCGCTTGCGCATCCAGAACCGTCCGCCGACGGGGCCGTGGAACGTCCGGTCGGACGGGCCGTCGAAGATGAGCAGCGAGCCGCCCTTGTTGCGGCCGTCCGCGCTGAGCGCGCCCCAGTCGCCGACGCGATCCTCGCCGGAGAATATGGTTTCGGCTCCCGAATAGTACGGCATGAGGAAGTCGGGATAATCGACGGTCGAGCCGGTCGGCTTTTCCCATTCGATCGGCGCAGAGATTTCGATGCGGGCGACATCATACGTGAAGTTGAACACCGCCTGGTCGGCCGCGATGACAAGAGCACCGTTACCGGAGGCTGAGACTTCCTTCGAGGCATAGTCGCGCAAAGCAAGGGCACCGCCATGCAGGCGAAGGTCGTAGTCGCCGAGGTCGAGACGCATCGTGTTGTCGTCCGTTGAACCAAAATTGCCGTTCATGATGAGCGAGTCGACGTCGGTATCCGCCGTAAGCGCCGCATTCTGCACGTAGTGGAGGCGATAGAGCCCCGTTGGATTGTTTACCGCGATTTCTCCAGTGAGATCGGCATAGTCGTTGTAGGCGACGGGAGCAAGCGCCCCGTTATCCAGGACCTTGATGCGGTAGCTGTCATTGTATGCCCAGGCAGGGACGCGCCCCTGTGCATCCGTCGATATCCCCGAGATGAAGATGCCGGCGTTAACTCCCGGATCGAAGACCGAAGAACCGAGCTTCCTGTTGTTGATGTGGAGCATCGCACCAGGATCGCGCTCAAACGCGTTGATCCGGACAAAGTTCTGCTCGCCATAGTAATTGCAGGACAGCGACGTCCTGCCCGCCGAAGCCAGGTGCAGCTTGGGGACCGTGAACGTGACGGGAGCGGTTTCGTATTGGTCCGTGAAGGCCAACGTGACAACACCTTGTTTCGTCGTGATAACCGTATCGTTGCCCAGAGTCGCCGATGGCCAGAAGGTGAACGTCGGGGAGTTGCCGTTCGCATCCGCCCAGGGATCGGAAAGAGTGATGCTGCTTACGTCCAGCGTGGAAAAGAACGTCGTGCCAAAGTCCGCAAGGAGCGCCCCGGTTCGAATGGTCTCGTTCGTGTAGCGAATATTGAAATTCTGATTCCCGCCCGTGGACGCAACCGAAGCACCACCGTCGATTCCGCCCTCGATCGTCATTATGTTGCCATATCCCTGCGCAGGCCTGACGGTCGCTGCCACGCCTTCAGGGAAGACGAGCTTGCACTTGACGACGGGCTTCGATCCGCCCGTGACCGTTCCGTTCAAGACGGTCAGCCGATGCTCTGCGCCATCAATCACCGGGGAGCCGGACAACGACACCCCCAACACCGTTGTGTCAGCGTCAAGCGTCACATTCGAACCGATGACAGCCACATCCTCTTCGCCGGGCTGTGCGCCTCCGTCCCAGTTGTTGGGATCGGACCACAGGCCGTTGCCAGTCGAATTGTTCCAGGTGACATTTGCCGCCCAGGCTGAAGCAAATGTCGCAAAGGCCGCAATAACGGTCACGAGCATGTTGTTATTTTTCATGGCTTTCCCTTTCATGTACGTTAAATCAGTTTCTTCTTCTCGCAAGAGATTCCCTCGCGACAAATTCCACCGGCACCGCTACCGTTGCTCCCGGCGCGGCAGGCTTCGCGATCCGCGCCACAAGCGCCTTCACCGCCTCGCGGCCCATCGCCGAGAAATCCTGGCGGACGGTCGTGAGCGCGGGAGTCGTCCACTCCGCGATCGGATCGTCGTCGAATCCGACGAGCGAAATGTCGTCCGGGACCTGTATGCCGACTTCCGCGAACGCACGCATCGCGTGCCGCGCTATCGCGTCGCAGGAGCAGAAGACGGCGGTCGGACGCACCTTGCGCTTCACGATGCGCACGACTGCAGAGCGCACCTCCGTTCCCCAGTCGCCAAACCTGTCTTCGCCCTTCACGTCGCACTTAAGCGGAGTCTCTCCCGTCAGCTCGGCAGCAAGTCTGGAAAATCCTCCCCAGCGCTCGCGAACCGTGTCCGCCACGAGGTCGCCGATAAACGCAAGGCGGCGGTGACCTGCGCTCACGATCCGCTCCGCGGCGAGTCTGCCGCCGACTACGTTGTCCGCGACGACGCACGAGACATTCACCTTCTTCCCGAGGTCTTCGTCGACGACCACGATTGGAAAACCCTTCTCCGCGACGGCATGCACCGCCGCATCGAACGCCTTCGCGTGAACGGAAAACACTATCGCGCCCGTAGCGCCGGAATCAGGAAGCGCCGCGATCTCAGCCAGCAACGCCCGCATGTCGCCGCCAGCGTCCTTGAGTTCCAACTCCGCTCCGATCTTCTGCGCCTCGCGCCTCGCACCGCTCGCCGCCTTGATCGCGGTGTCCCACATCAGGTTGCCAACGATAAAGCGCCAGCGACGAGTGACCTCGCCCTTGCCGCGGACAAAAATGCCGACGCCGGCCCTGCGCTCCAGAAGACCTTCTTCCACAAGCGCGTTGACGGCCTTGCGCGCAGTCATGCGACTGACACCGCACTCATCCGCTATCGCAACCTCGGTGCCAAAGGGCTCGCCAGGCTTCATCGAGGCGACATGCTCGCGAAGCACATCCGCGATGCGCGCGTTGAGCGACGGCCGCCCCCTGGATTTCACCTTCTTCGCCATGACGAGAACAGACTACCACAAATCCGCCCCGCCCGTCAATCAGAAATTATACATGTATAAAAATAAATCTCCGCCGTCGCCCGCCTATCGCCGCGCCGAACTTCATGCAAGCACTTTAACTCCCACCATCGCGGCAAATCCGACTTGATGACAACAACGCGCAAACAAGCCTTTTACAATGGTGTCGCGAAAGCCATCCCCACCGATTCACTACGGCATCTCTACCGTCACAGCGGACATTCCTCTTGCAAGCTGTCCAATTGCCGTTCCAACTCTGAAAAGTGCGTCGTGACGGTTTCGAAAAGCACAATTGGTTTTACCCGAAAGTATTCATGAACGAGAACATTCCTCATGCCCGCCATCTCATGCCACGGAATTTCAGGATGAGCATCTTTTACATCGTCCGAAATACGTGCAGCAGCTTCTCCAAGATGCAACATGTTCAGCTCCACCTGCTCCTGCAATCCAAGAGAAGCCAAATATGCGACACTGTCGACTCCATCGAGAATCTGGCGACATCGGCGGACAAAACCGAGCATGTGGTCAATGCGCTGTGCATCCCTCATCATATCGCCACCATGTCTTTTTGCACTTCGTTGGCAAAATACCGTTCGCGTTCCAACGCCTCGGAATCCACTACATCAACACCACATCCGAGAAGTCTTGAAACATCATCCTGCATGCGAACATAGTCAAAAATAGTCGTTTGTGGGCCAAACTTCACAAGCAAGTCCACGTCGCTGTCGGGACGCTCCTCCTTGCGGGCGCACGACCCGAAGACCCAAAGCTTTTCGGCCTTGTGTTTCCTCGCGATGGCGTATATCTCATCACGCTTCGCGCGTATCTCGTCAAGCATGCACATATTTCAAACGCAATCATTATACCAAAATCCGCTCACGGTGGAGCGGTGAAATTTTGGCAAAATAGAGACCGCGGACGCGCCTCCGCTATGCGAGGCCGATTTGGAGCGAGGGGGAGGCGTCGGCGCGAAAGGCCGCGTCGCCAAAGACGTTTCGCCGGTAGAACGCGAGACCCGCCACCATCGCGCCATTGTCGCCCGTGAACTTCGGCTTCGCCATGAGAAGCGGCACATGTGCCGCGGAGCAGACTTTGGTCAGGACGGCGCGAACGCGGCTATTGAGCGAAACACCACCGCCGAGGACAAACGCCTTGTAGGAGCCACGGCGCAGGGCGGCGCGAGTGCGGTCGGCGATTGCCTGGACGATTGCCTCCTGGTAGGACGCGACGACATGCGCGACTTCGGGCGTGACATCATAGCCGCCAAAGTCCTGCGCCCCTTCCTTCGACTCGACAAGCGAAGGATTGTGCTGGACATGTCTGAGGAGCGCGGTCTTGAGCCCTGAGAACGACACGCAAAGCTCCGCGGGAAGCCCCGCGAGCGCCGTCACGCCGTCACGCGGGCGCCCTTTCGGGAAAGGAACAAGCGGCTCTCTCGGGAAGCGCTCCCGATAGGCCGCGGAGATGCGGTCGATCTTGAGCCCGCCCGGATAGCCGAGGCCAAGCAGCTTCGCGGCCTTGTCAAACGCCTCGCCCGCCGCATCGTCAAGCGTCTCGCCGATGACCTCGTACTTCCCGTACTCCGGCATGTCGATCCACACCGTGTTGCCGCCAGAGACGGCAAGCCCGAGCATGGGGCCGATTTCCCGCGGGTCGGAGATCCGTGCCGCAGCGTCGTCCGGCGAATCGTAGATGAAAGGCGAGTGGAGATGCGCCTCGATGTGGTTGACGGCGATCAGCGGAACACCGAGAGACTTCGCGAGCCCCTTCGCCGCGTTGAGTCCGACGATGAGCGCCGGCGCGAGGCCAGGACCGTAGGTCACGGCAACGGCATCGACGGACTGCCCCTTCATCGCGTCACCTAAGACTTGGGTAATCTTCTCGATGTGCGCGCGGGAGGCGATTTCGGGAACGACGCCGCCGTAGGGCTGGTGCAGGGGAATCTGCGTGTAGACGACGTTCGAGAGGACTTCGCGTCCGTCACGCACCACCGCCGCCGCCGTCTCGTCGCAGCTCGTCTCTATCCCGAGGATGTTCATGGATTCGTCACCAAAACTTCCACCACGGGCGGGCAACGGGCTTTACGCCGCCAGACTCCTTGTAAAGCTCCTTTACGCGCTCGGAACCAGCTGTCTCAGGATCTCTCACGAATTCGCCCTTGTTGAGCTCGAGCGCGTCTGGCAAGCTCCAGAACTCCGACCTGCGGAATCTGTCGCGATCCCAGCAGTGAATGACAATGACCTCGCCAGTAGGAAGAACGGAAAGACTCGGCTTCCTGAATCGCATCAGGGGGCCGATGTCCGTCGTCGTCCACTTGCGAGACACGGGCCCTTCGTCGTGGGCCGCGAGGAAAAGATGCTCGGTATTCTTGCGGCTCCAGGACAGAAGTTCGAATTCGCGCCGCAGTCCCTCGACGTTCTTGAACATCTGTAGCGCGCTCGCCACCTTCATGCCGGGAACGACGGAAAACGCGCGGAGCTGCCCTTCGTAGCGGGTGCCGCCATGCAGGAGCACCGGCTTCGCGAGATACTTCCCGACGGCCCGCAGGGGATAGTGATCGCCCAGATACGTCGCCAGCCTCTGCCCTTCGTTCGACTCCAAGCTGAAGCGCGAGACGAAGGCTCCCTTCCCGATCTTTTCGAGCTGGACCATGCTGCCCGAGTGGAACACCTCGACGAAAAGAATGTCCTTGGAGCTCGGATACCCGACGCTGACGCTTTCAGGCGAGGAGTTCGCGACATCTACAATGGCACGGATACGCTCGCCGGCGACATAGTCGATGTTGTCAAACTTAAGGTCGACCGATATCTCCACCGTCTCGGCAAAGAGCCCCGTCGCCCAACCAAGGGCAAGCACCGCAAAAACAGTCTTCTTCATGGTTTGTCTCCTATATTCAGTATCAGCCCGTCGTATGCGGGTTCAACATTCGTGCCGGCGAGCCGCGCAAGCCAGTCCTCGTGCGTCAGGTCGTGGCACATGTGGACAAGATACGCCCTCTTCGGCGCGATCTGGTCGAGATACCCAAGCGCCCGCTCAAGACTCAGGTGTGTCGGATGCTGACGCTCGCGAAGGCAGTTGAGGACCATGACGTCCACGCCCTTCACGCGCTCAATTGTCTCGTCGGGCAGCTCGTGACAGTCGCTTATGTATGCGATGCGGTGCGAACCCTCGGAGAAAAGATACCCGCAACAGGGGAAACCGTGCTCGACTTTGAGCCGCTCGACCACCATGCTGCCAACCGAAAACGAAGCCGCATCGGAAAACTCGACCATCGGGCGGTAGAGACCGTTCTTGCCACCCTCTGTGCCGATATATGGAAATATCCTGTGCATCTGCTCGATCGTCTCGCCCATCGCGTGGCAGACGATGGGCTTGCCAACGATCCGGTAGGGAAGCCCGCGGTAGAGCGGGTCGCCAGGTTCGCACGGAACCTTCTCGCCGTTTATCGTGTTGAAGCGGCGAATGTCGTCGAACGCCGCGACATGGTCCATGTGCGCGTGGGTAAGCGCAACGGCGTCAACTTTGGATATGCCGTACTCAATGCATGCGAGCCGAAGCTCCGGCGGCGTGTCTACGAGAAGCGCCGCGCCGTCAGACGCCGTGACGTAGGCGCCGCAGCGCCGTCGGCGGTCGCGCGGATCGTGCGACGTGCATACGCGGCACGTGCAGCCGATCTGCGGAACGCCGACCGAAGTTCCCGTCCCTAAAAACCGAAACGTCAAACCCGCTCCCCGCTTGTCCTCCGTAGCCTTGGCGAAGGAGGATTACCCGTTACTTCTTCTCCGGCATCTTCCCCGTGGTGAAGTACTGCTCCACTTCCTCAAGGGTGCGACCCTTCGTCTCGGGCAGGAAGAACGCGGCGGTTATGAAGTAGATAACCGTGAATCCGGCCAGCACGAAGAACACAGTGCCGTTGTCGTTCGTCGCTGCGCACCACTTCGGGAACACCGTCGCGATGCCTGCCGAGACGCCCTGGTTGATGATCATCGCAATCGCCATGCCGTTTGCGCGGATGCGCGTTGGCATGAGCTCGGTGAGGGCGAGCCACACGCAGACGCCCGGACCGACGGCGTAGAAGCCGATGAACATGAAGAAGAACACCGTCGCGAGGACGCCTGTCACCATCGACGGCGCAACCCACGCCTTCGAGATGGCAAGGAAGATCGCGCCGACGCCGGTAAGTCCGACGATGATGCCGCTCGTGCCCATTTTCAGCAGGAACTTGCGGCCCTTCTTGTCGACGAGCGCGCAGGCGACGATCGTCATGACGCAGTTCATGATCTTGATCGCGACGTCGGAGACGTTTGCGAACGCGCCCTGCATGCCGGTCTTCTGGAAGATCGTCACCGTGTAGTTGAGGACCGAGTTGATGCCCGTAGTCTGGTTGCAGGCGAGGATCACGACCGCAAGTATGAACGGGATCACGTACTTCTTTTGGAAGAGGGAGTCCGTCGCCGCGGCGTTCTTCGCCTTCTCCGCGGCCGCCGCCTCGTCGGCGGCGATCATCTCGGCGAGAATCTCCTTCGCCTTCTCCTCGCCGTTGTTCGCGGCGAGCGAGGCGAGCGCCTCGTCCTTGCGGCCCTTCCTGTAGAGCCAGCGGGAGGATTCCTTCAGGCGGAACGCGCCGAGGAACAGCACGATTCCGGGAATGCACGAGAAGAGGAAGATCATCTGCCAGGCGCGGACCCAGGAGGCGACCTGCGCGGAGGGCACCCAGCTCTTAATCATGGCGAAGGTGACCTTCTTCATGTCGGCGATCTTCTTGCCTTCCTTGTCCAGTTTCGGCTTCGGATTTCCGGACTCGTCGAGCACGTACACCGGGCTCTTGTCCGCGTTGAACACAAGCTTGCCGTCTTCGCCGACCTTCTGCTCGAAGACGACAATGCCGCTTTCGACGGCCTTTGCGTCGACGACCTTCTTCGCGTCGCCGATGCAGAAGGTGACGCAGAAGCCGATCACGGCGACGAACACCAGGCCGATCGTCAGGAGAAGCTGGAACATGCCCGTGCCCTTGCCGCGCGAGTCGGCGTCAAGGCATTCAGCGAGGTACATCGGGACGATCACGCCGAAGAGGCCCGCTGCCGCGCCCTGCATCGCGCGACCGCCGACCATCATCCAGAAGTTGCCGCCCTCGAAGAATCCCGATGCGCAGATTACGGGAATCGACACGAGGAAGAGGAGCGCGGAGGCGACGATCATCTTCTTGCGCCCGAACCACTCCGCGAGGAGACCCGCGACGAGCGACGACGGGAGCGACCCCCAGAGCGCCATGCCTACGATCCATCCGATCTGGTCCTCGTTGAACGTCGAGGTCCTTTCGATGTACGGCAACGCCGCGGCGATTACGCCGACGTCGACTCCGTAAAGAAGCCCTCCGAGCCCTGCCATTATAAGCAGGAATTTCGCGTATCCCTTGACTGTCATTGTTTTCTCCTGTTTTTCTGGTTAGTGAAACTCATATCTCGACCGCGAGCGCGGCCGCAATCGACTGGTCCATGTCGAAGTACTTGTATCCGCCAAGCCGACCGCCGACGACGAGGTTGGGGATTTTCGCCGCCTCTTCGCAATATTTCCCGAGAAGCGCACGCGACTCATCGCAGTCGACCGGATAATACGGCTCGTCGCCCGGCTTCCATGCGGCGGAATACTCGCGCATCACAATCGTCTTCGGCGCGGACATGACGCCCGCAAGCTCGGGGTGGTAGTGCTTGAACTCGTGAATGCGGGTGTACGGAATCTCGGCTTCCGTGTAGTTGACGACCGAAGTTCCCTGGAAGTCCTTGACGCCAATGGTCTCCGTCTCGAAACGGAGCGTTCGCCACGGCAGGTGCCCGAACTTGTAGCCGAAGAGCGCGTCTATCGGCCCAGAGTAGTAGACGGGAACATCTGCCATGTCCTGCAGGGCGAAAGGCGCATTGACCTTCACCTCGATGTTCGGATGGTCAAGCATCCTGTCGAAGGCCGCGTTGTAGCCATCGGCGGGAATCCCCTGCAAATAGTCCTTGAAGTAGTTGACGTCGTAGTTGTCGCGGACCGGCACGCGCTTGATTATCGAGGGGTCTATCTCCTCGGGCGCCTTACCCCACTGCTTCGAGGTGTAGCCGCGGAAAAACGCGTCGAAGATCGCCGACGAATGGCGCTCGTCCTTCATGAATTCCGCGACTTCACCGGGCTTAAGCTCCACACCGAAGAACTTGTTGATTAGCGCGAGGCCGAGGGGAAGGTAGTATATCTTGCCTTTATAGTTCGCGAGCACCTTGTGCTGGTAGCCGTTGAACTCTGTGAAGCGGCGGATGAAGTTCCACACTGCCATGTCGTGCGTGTGGAAGATGTGGCTGCCGTAGAGATGGACTTCGATCCCCGTCTCGGGATCGGTCTCGCAGCGGACGTTGCCGCCAACCGCGCCGCGGGCTTCGAGGACGAGAACCTTCCGCCCCGCCTCTGCAAGACGGCGCGCAACCGTGCAGCCCCAGAAACCGGCGCCGGCAACGATCGCGTCCGCTCTCACGATCCCGCTCACTTGATTGCCTGCGCTCCCTTGCCGTCGATCGCGCCGAAGAGCTTCAGGGCGTCCTCGAGCGGATAGCGGTTGCAGAACATGTCGCACTGCGTCTTGATCGTGCCCTGGAGCGGGAGACCAAGGACGGAGCGAAGCCCGTTGCACTTGCCCTCGTCGAGCTTCGTCGACTCGGAGTACTTCATCGAGAGGAAAGAGTTCAGGTACTTCGCGTTGATGCGGTCCTTGAACACAGCCGGATCCTTGAGGTCCTCGTTGTCCTCGATGGACTCGATGCCGTCAGTTCCCTCGAGGTCCTCGAAACCGTCGACGCGCACCTTCGCGATGGAAGGCGAGATCGTCATCTGGATGTCGCTCTCGCGGTTAAGGAAGAAGACGTTGCCGTCGATCGACTGCTTCTTCATCGCGCCTGCGCCCTTCGTGTTGTCATAGCCCGTGAGGACGTTGAGGCCAATCACGTTGTCCGCGATCGTCGCATTGACGCCGGTGTTGTTCCGGACGCCAAAGCCCATGTCAGCGAGGTCGTTGAGGCGCGACCAGGTGAAGAGGACGGTGTTGTTCTTGAAGAGCCAGTTGACCTCGGGCTTCCAGCCGGCCTTCGGCTTGTTGGGGCCATCCTGCGGAATCGCCTTCGAGCAGAGGACGTTCGCGCCGATCATGCGGTTGTTGCAGAAGACGCAGTTCTCGACAACGACGTCGCCCTGGTACCAGGTGACGTTGAACGCGATGTTGCCAGAGTTGACGAACGCGCAGTTCGTGAACGAGAGCTTGCCGGTCGCGCGGTTCGCGGTCGCGGAGTAGACGAGGTAGCGGTTCGCAGACGGGAACTTGTCGCGCGTCTTGTTCATCGCGGGGCCCTCGAGCCACATGCCGGTGTCGAAGCCCTCGGGCTTGCCCTTCGTCTCGTGGTAGGAGTTCGCGAAGCCCTCGTCGAAGATGAGACCGTCGAACTTCATGTCGACGCCGTCGGGCTGCTTCGCCTGCTTCGTGAAGTCGATCGTGAAGACGCCAAGCCCAGTGCCTTTCTTGTCGTTGTTCTCGTTGCGGGCCTGGAACATCGTCTTGTGCTCGAGGGGCTTCCTCTCCGCGAAGTCCTTGGAGTAGCCGCCGAGGATCGAGACCGCCTTGTCGATCAGGAACCAGTTCTGCTTCATCTTGCCGGGGTAGATTCCCTCGGCGAGGTGGATCGTGTCGCCGTCCTTCGCGTTTTCAAGCGCCTTCCAGAGGTTCTTGAGCGGGGCTTCCTTCGTGCCCTCATTCTTGTTCTTGCCGGTCTCGAGCGAGACGTAGATGTCAGCGGCCTGCACCGTGGTCGCCGCGACCGCGAGCGCCGTCCAGATAATAAGCTTACTCATTGATTGTTCTCCTTTTAGATACATATATATTATAGCAAAGACTCTTTACCGCCTGGCGAATTTGAGCGTTAGAAGATAAGCCCCTTCCCAGAGTCGAGCGTCATGCGGTCGATATCCGGCATCCACGCAGAGCCATTCGAAAGGCGAATCGTGTGAATGCCAGCCGAAAGCTCTGGGACCATCACTACCTTCATGAACTTGCCGTCCGTTCCCTTCACATTTACGCGGCGCGGCGCGCCACCGTCAATGGAAATGTCGAACCACCGCTCGTCGGGAGACGAGTAGTCGATGGTGACGGCATACTTCCCCGCTTCGTCGACCTTGACGTCGCGCCACTCCAAGTAGTTGGTGTCGCGGCTGCCGAGATTGCGGACAACCATGCCCCCCGAAGCTCCCTCCTGCGGGGCAGGGAAAGGCGTTCCTGACTTGGCGGCGTCGTGCATCTCCTGGTAGTCTGCAAGATACGCGCACTCCGCCTCGTAGACCTTCCTCTGGACGCGCTTTTCGGCGTCGAAACGGTAGAACTTCGAGGCGTGAGGGGCGACATTGACGGACACATGGTCCTCAAAGCAGCCGACGTCCGCCATCTCGACGAGGTCAAACGCGTCGATCTTGCCGCCAAGGTCGAGATCGGCCGCCCTGACCGTGAAATCGTGCGCCTTGTCGGAGCCGTTATAGAGCGCAACATAGCGCGACTTGCCAAACTTCTTGATCGCGTCCTTGACGAGAATGTACGCGTCGCCGTCTTTCGCGACGACATACCCCTGAAGCCCGAGGTCGTTCTGGTTCATCGCGAGAAGGTAGGGATTTGTGATGAGCGCCTTGGAGGACGCGGGGATGCTCCTCACGTCGCATCCAATCAAAAGCGGCGACGAGAGCATGCACCACATGCCGAAGTGCGTCGTCTCTTCGTCGGGGGTTATGCCGGTGTCGCCATGCTTGCCGAAGACCGACTTCATCTGCCCGACGAGCTGACCGACCTCGAGCATGTCCATGTCGTTGTAGTGCCCGGGCTTCGAATACGCGCTCAGGTAAAGGTTCTCGTTGATGATCTTCTTGACCTCGCCCCAGTTGGCGCGAATGTCGCCCGTTGTGCGCCAGGACTCCGCGATGTCCGCGGCCCAAGTTCCTGGAAACGCCCAGCGGCAGATGTTGAGCCGGACATCAGTCCTGCCCGTCGCCTTGATCGCATTTGCGATCTCGGTGTAGCGGACCTTCTCGTCGAGCTTGAGCCGCAGTCCGCCGCAGTAGTCGACTTTGATGAAGTCGAAGCCGAGGTCGTTGAAGTGGAGCTTGCAGTCAGCCGCGTCGTGGCCGTAGAGACCGCCACCGAGGCCGCCCTTCTCCTTAGTGCCGTCGGGGGCATCCCACATGCTGCCGCACGTGTCCGCACCGGCGTCGGAATAAATACCGGCCTTCAAGCCCAACGCATGGATGCCGTCGACGACCGGCTTCATTCCGTTCGGGAAGCGCTCGGGGTGGAACTTGAGGATCCCGTCCTCGCCATGACCCCAGAAGAAGCCGTCGTCGATGTTGACGTAGATGTAGCCGGCGTCCTTGAGCCCGTTCGTCGCAATCGCGCGCGCTGTCTCGAGGATGATCTCCTCGGAAATCTTGACGCCGAACGTGTTCCAGCTCGACCACCCCATAAGCGGGCGAATCTTCGGGTCGCTCGTCGGCGCGATCTTCGCGGCGTCGAGAAGCTTGGCCGCGCGCGCGGCTACAACCTCCTTGTCGGCGCCCTCAAGACGACTCAGGTTTACATAGGCCTTGCCCGCGGCGAGATCGACGCGGATGCGCTTGTCGCATTTGGGGCAATCGCGGTATTCGACCCGCTTGTCTACAGTGGAGACCTCAGAAGCGATTTCCTCGCCAAGCGACGCATACGCGCCGACAGCGGCGGCCATTAACGCAAAGACATGTCCTGACTTCATCGTTGACGTCCTTTCTACAAGTTTCTTGTATTATACCAAACGGCTTTCGTTCCATCAAACCAGGTTTTCGCCGCTGTCGCCGCCCGTCGCGAGAACGGGGGAGGCGTGGGCATGGCAGATGGCAAGGGCAAGCGCGTCGGCGGCGTCGTTCTGCGGGAGCTCCGACAGCGCGAGGAGCGTCTTCACCATACGCTGTATCTGCTCCTTCTCGGCAAGCCCGTTGCCGCACACCGCCATCTTGACGCGGCGCGGTTCGTATTCGTAGATGGGCTTCCCCGCGTCCGCTCCGGCGACTATCACCGTCCCGCGCGCCTCGCCGAGCACCATCATCGTGTTGGCGTTCTTGCCGTAGATGACCTTCTCGATGCTCAAGACGTCTGGGTTCCACGCCGCTATCAGCTCGGCGATCTTCGCGTGGATACGCTTCAGGCACTCCGAGAGCGGCACTTTTGCCGCGTTCGGAATGTTGCCGTAGTCGAGCGCGACGAGGCGCGAGCCCTTCGTCTCGAGAACGCCAAATCCCGTCGAGCGAAGCGAAGTATCGACACCGAGAATTATCATGATGTAAAAGTTAAAGGGTTGAAGGGTTAGCGTGTATGGTTTATTGGTTTTCAATGATGTTCCATGCGGCATTGAGACGAGACATCTTTTCAGTCGCCTCGGACACTTCGCGTTCGCTCGCGCCGGATGCACGAAGGACGTCGGGATGATATTTCTTCGCAAGCTCGTGGTAGGCGCGGCGCACAGCAGATTTAGAGGCCCCAGGCTTCACGCCGAGCGTTCGGTAGGCGTCTGCGAGCGGGTTAGTATGCTGGCGTGGCGATCGGCGAGCGCCTCTCGCGCGCCACCGCTCCTCGCGGATGCGCCGTTCGATCCAGCCGCCGAGAAGCGATCCCAAAAACGCGCCGAGCAAACCGCCCCGCGAACAGAGAATCGCTCCGGCGAGTGGACCGATCCAGAGCATCAGACGACCTTCCCGGCAAACTCCTCGAACGCCGGAATCTCGATAAGTTCGGCCGCGCCAGCGTCGATCGACGCGGCAAACGACGGGTCGACCGGAAGCCGCACGACTTCGGGTATCCCGAACTTCTTTGCAATCGCCTCGGCCTTGGACTCGCCGAACACGGGAATCTCCTTGCCGCAGTCGGGGCACTTCAGATAGCTCATGTTCTCGACGAGCCCCACGACCGGCTTTTCCATCATCTTCGCCATCTTGACCGACTTCGAGACGATCATCTCGACGAGTTCCTGCGGCGAAGAGACGACGACAACGCCGTCAACGGGAAGCGACTGGAAGACCGTGAGCGGCACGTCGCCGGTGCCAGGCGGCATGTCGACGAACATGACGTCGAGCTCTCCCCAGTGGACGTCGGTCCAGAACTGTTTCACGAGTCCCGCGATCACCGGGCCACGCCAGACAACGGGGGCTGATGGATCCTCGACGAGCATATTGAGAGAGATGACCTTGATTCCGGAATTCGTCATTGTCGGCTCGATGCCGTCGTCCGACTTGTAGGTCGAGCCCGCGAGACCGAACGCCTTGGGGATCGAGGGGCCCGTCACGTCCGCGTCGAGGATTCCCACCTTGAGGCCGCGCTTTGCCGCAGCGACGGCGAGCATCGTCGTCACGAAGCTCTTTCCGACGCCGCCCTTTCCCGACGCGACGGCAATCACCTTGCCGACTTTCGACGCGGCGTTCAGTTTCGCGGAGAAGTCGAACTTCTCCTTCCCGTCCCCGCAGTTCTTCCCGCAGGTCGAGCAGTCGTGTGTACATTCTTCAGACATTTAATACTCCTCCTTGTCCTTCTTGTCATCAAGCTCATGAGCATTATACCATATTCAGCCCTTGTTGATTCGGGCATCCGCGAAACGGGCAATTGCCAGTTTACAACGGAGGCTGTAGTCTCCGCACATCGACCCAAAGGCGTTGCGGTAGTCCTGCAGTTCCTGAAACGACTCCAGGGCGAAGTCAGATTCGCAATTGTGCGACTTTGACGCATACTCGAGCATGCGTCTCCCAGATTCGTCGTCTGGTATTGCATCGGGAAGCGTCCGCTGCACTTCAGCTACGCCTTGCCGAAACTCCTTCTCGTGCGCCACGATCCTAGCACACAACTCATGATATTTATCCGCACTCAGATTCTCGCAATTTGCCAGACACCGATCGATGAATTCCTCGTGTGGCAACAGCCGCTCCGAAAGCTGCGAGCACAGCATTTTCATCGACATAATGTTCCCATACATCGTTTTCACACGACTGCGATCGGCGTCGTTCCCGATGTGCGTCAAATATGAGCATGCGGCCGAGTCGCACTTCGCAACGGCAGCCGCAAGCCCTTCCAGATATTCCCTGTGCTGGGCGACTGGCGCCGTCTTTTTCGTATACGCCGTGCCGTTGTAGAGGAATTTCTTCGCCTCGATTTCACCAGACGCAACCTGCTCCAACGTCTCCATGTCCGACTTTGCCATGTTCAACTCGCCAACGAGTCGCCTGTATTCTGCTGTAAACGGATTCTCCTTGACGTCTGCCTCAAACGCCTTCTGCAGATCAAACTTCTCCAACGACCGGGCAAAGAACGAACTGAACTCCAGCGGAAATCCGTTCTCCGCATACCACTTGTCGACAAACGCCTGAAATTCCGTAGAGCTGACGATCTCTGGCTTTTTGTCCATGTCGGCAACACAACACTGAAAGAACCGGTCAGAAACCTTCTGCGCCAGCTCTTCCGGAATCAAGGTCCAGGCGGGATCTGATTCTTCATCCCCGCACGCAAGAGCCAGCTCCCTTGCACACGCCAATCGGTCGGCCAGCTCCGGATGCGTGCTCCACACGTCCTTTATCTCGACCCTCGATTCGGCCACGCCAAAGTCATAGTCGTTCTTGAGCTGCACGTCATGCGACAGTGTCGGCCAACCTTCCTTGCTCAACGCCTTGACAACTGCATCGTGCGCCTTGAAATAATTGTCCGGCAGCTTGTTCTCGTTCAGATACTTCCTCAGGAATGACCGCAGCCAATCCATGTCACACGCATCAAGCAGCTTGATCTTGCACATGGCAGAAACGAACGCGTCCGAACCGGCGCACCTGCACGCCACTTCGTCCGCACCAAACTCCATGAGGCGAGACAGCCTCCGCTCGCCTATCTGCACAAACGCGAACACGTGTATCGTCATCAGCTTTACCAACATCGTCATGCCATATGCAAGCATGCCAAACAATCTCCAGAGATACCACTCGGCGTTGCGCCAGCTGTAAAGCGCGTTATCGAAGAAGTCGTCGGTATAAATCAGGTTGTACAGCACTTTGTTTGTGACCGACACCGCAGACCCGACCTTCATGCTGCTCTGGCCAAAGTGCCCGAATTCGTGCGCGAGGACGGCTTTGACTTCTTGGATCGTCGTCGCGTTGAAGATTCCAAGTCCTATCTCGAGGTTTTTCCTCACTGGCAGAAAAATGCTCCAGAATCCGGTGTTGTAGAACACGCATGCGTTCACATCGGTCGTGAGATAGACATGGCGCGGCATCCTAAAACCTGTGCGCTCCGACAGTCTGCGGATGAGCCCCAAAAGCTTGGGGCAGTCGCCTTCCTTCACTTCGACACGCTCTTCGTTCGTGCTCTTGGTGAAAGAGAAAAGCGGCTTTATCAGATATATGCCAAACACTCCGGCCAGCGACAACACGCCGGCGATGACGACAATGACACCAATTACGCCGCGCCCTTTTGCGTTCGGCAGGACTTCCTCGCCCAGGAACTTGGCCACATAAAACGCAGCGACAAGAATGGCGATGCCCAGGCAGATCAGCGCCAAGTAATAGACAAGAAACAAGACGACTCGAAACGTCTCGTTTACGACCGCGCCTTTTATACTGCCATGTTCACGCGCCATAATCATGTGTCGGCGGCCGAAGCGCCGTCACTTCACTAGCGCGAGGCCGCACGAGCAGCCGAGGCGGTTTGCGCCTGCGCGAATCATCGCGAGCGCGGTCTTGCGATCGCGGATTCCGCCCGCCGCCTTTACGCCCATCTTAGCGCCGACGGTCTTTCGCATGAGCTTGACGTCCGCAAGCGTCGCGCCTCCCTTGCCGAAGCCCGTCGAGGTTTTCACGAAGTCGAAGCCCGCCTTTTTCGCTGCTGTAGAGGCGACGACGATTTCGTCCTTCGTCAAGTTACAGCACTCAAGAATGAGCTTCAGGACGACGCCCTTCTTCGCCGCGCGGCATTCGCGGACGATCTCGGAAAGCTCGCAGAAGCACGCGTATATGTCGCTCTTGAGAAGCCCCTGATTGATTACGACGTCAAGCTCGTCCGCGCCGTCATCTATCGCCTGCAGCGATTCCTCCACCTTCGCGAACGTGCTCGTCGCACCAAGGGGAAAGCCGATCACTGTGCATACCGCGACCTTCGTTCCCGCGAGCATCTCGCGGCACTTCGGAACCCAGCACGGGTTCACGCACACGGACTTGAAGCCGTGCTCCTTCGCCTCGCGACAGAGCCGTGCGATGTCAGACGCCTTCGTGTCGGGCTTCAGGAGCGTATGGTCGATGAACTTTGCAAGATCAGTCTTCATGCGAGTATTATATCATTTCTATCATTTCAACCAGCCGCCAGGCGTCAGATGCAAAAATCACTCAACCCGTATTTCAGCAAGTGAGGCGAACTCGCGACCATTGTGCTCGTTGAGCCCAGTGAAGCGCCAGTAGTGCAGCTTCTCGGGCTTGGCAAACGTGAACTTCTGCTCGGCCGTGCCCTGCGTCAGCTGCGACGCAATCACTTCGCGCCATTGCTTGCCGTCCGCCGAAACCTCGAACTTGAAGTCCTTTACGTTTCCGTTAGGCCCGTTCTGGCGCTGCCAGATCGAGACGCCCTTGGCCGTCAGGTCGCGCCCCAGGTCGACAGTCACCGCATGCGGGTACTTCGTCAGGGTCACGCCGTACTGCGAGTGCCAGATGGTCGAGAGGTCGCCGTCAACGAGGTGATCAGCGTCACCCTCGCCCGGCTCTGCCGACGTGCATGCGACGACCGTCGGCACGATGTCCTCGCCAGTGCGCACGTCAGGCGGCAGCCCTTCGTGCGGCAGATAAGGCAGGCGGTTCCGGTCGCGTGGCACGCCGATCAGGAAATCAAGCGTGAACGGCTTGTTGTTCCGCACGATGTCACGTCCCATCGGCCCCGGACCGCACGACGCGCCGCCGAGTCCGCGAACCGCCGCGTAGACGCCGAACTCAACCTTTTCGGCTTCGGGCAGCTCCTGCGGATGCATCGTCTTCACCAGCTCCGTCGGCGAATACGGAATCGCCGAGAACGCAAACGGCTCGCCGAGCGACATCAGCATAAACATGCCGGAGCTTCCCATAAGCGACGCCCATGCAGTGTCGCATCTCATGCCCATGTCCTGCGGTTTCGCGTAGCGCTCCACCATCCCGTCGACACCAGTGCTCCACCATCCCGTGAACGCGCCGCTCCTGCGGTCCGGATAGTTCTCAAACGGACCCGCACCAAACCAGCTGACTTTGCCAAGCCCCTTGTCGAGCGTGAAGCGATAGCCGACGCGCGCAAGCTCCATCACGCGTCCGCGCGAGCGGATCTCGGACTGGCACGCCACGTTGCCGTCGCCGAACACCGTCCACTTCTGCGCGACGACGAAGTGCGGATCGTGCTTCGCAACCGGCCCCTGCGGGACGATCTCGCACGGTCTGCCGTTGTTGCCGCCAAATCCGACGATGCGCTCCTTCTGCTTTCCGCGGACATCCGCCACGATTACAAACGACTTCGAGCCGTCGGGATTCGTCGTCACTTCCGAAATCGACGTCGCCTTCTGGACGAGTTCGCGCAGGCCCGCCTGCGCCCACCTGTCGCCGAGCCCGACCTCGTTTGAGCTGGGTGCGCGGAACGCATCCACCGTCATCGGCGCGAGAAGGAACTCCTTGCCGCCCATCGCATACGAGACAAGCGCGCCAGACGCACGGTCGAAACGAACCTCGACGCCGCCCGCCCTGAAGCCGATGGACTTTTCGTCGGACGTTTCCTCTACGTTCCCTTCCGCCTTCACCTCAACTCGATTTGCTGCTTCGTAGATTCCCTTGAAGTCGAACTGCCCGTTCGCTATCACATGCCCCTTCTTGAGAATCCCGTCGTCATCGTCCAGCGTGATTTCGCAGCGCACGCAGACCGATCCGTCCTTGATGCCGTCGATGGCGAACTTGGCGCTTCCGCGCGGTGCGATGTCGAGCGGATGCGAAGCCCGCGTCGGCTTCTCCACGCCCAACACCGTGATGTTGAGCGTATATCCAGCCGCCTGCTTGAAGTAATTCAGGTTCTTGACGGTCACATTCTTGCCGTCTTCGGAGAACTTGAAGTCGAACGGATGGAACACGTGCTTAACCTCGTAGTATCCCGGCTCGGGCGTGCGGTCGGAGAGAACAGTTCCATTCATCACGAACTGGCCGTCGTTCGGCTTGTCGCCGAAGTCGCCGCCGTAGGCCAGAACCTCGCGGCCGCGGCTGTCGCGCCGGTAGAGGGCCTGATCCGCCCAGTCCCAGAGGAAGC
>ERZ842401.3289-NODE-3289-length-20281-cov-4.170721_pt1 | contig 20281 bp, 21 predicted proteins | sample MGYA00521270_ERZ842401 | MGnify/ENA primary metagenome ERZ842401 (study PRJEB31892, sample SAMEA3878208) | bioreactor metagenome | biome: Moose rumen | place: Sweden | collected 2011-10 | study: EMG produced TPA metagenomics assembly of the PRJEB12797 data set... | reverse complement strand
TGGAGAGAGAAGTAAAAATCCATAAGGGAGAACAAGACAATGAAAGTAAGAGCTTCGGTTAAGCCGATGTGCGACAAGTGCAAAGTTATCAAGAGACACGGTCGCGTAATGGTAATCTGTGAGAACCCTAAGCATAAGAAGAGACAGGGCTAAGCACGGAAAAAAGAACAATAAAAAACATTGCAAAAATGTTACTATAAGTCGTTCGCGTGAAACCCAAGGGATTAGTATGCCTTGGGCATTCGTGCGATAACAGTGTTAATAAGCGCTGCGGGACCGGGTCCGCGGGGAAACGCTTAAAAAATCATGGAACACCCGTCTATATCGCTCCCGGAAAATGCGACGGAAGATGGGAAAGGAGGAAAAACATGGCAAGAATTGCCGGAGTAGACCTGCCTAGAGATAAGAGGATCGAATACGGTCTGACATATATCTACGGAATCGGTCTCGCAACATCAAGAGAGATTCTCGCTAAGGCGGGAGTTGATCCTGACATCAGAGTCAGAGATCTGACAGAAGAAGACGCCGGTAAGATCAGAAGAGTCATCGACGCTGAGTACATGGTAGAGGGTGACCTCAGAAGAGAGGTTTCTCTTAACATCAAGAGACTCATGGAGATTGGATCTTACAGAGGTATCAGACACAGAAGAGGACTCCCTGTAAGGGGTCAGAAGACCAAGACAAACGCAAGGACCCGCAAGGGACCGAAGCGCCTTGCTGGCAAGAAGAGATAAGGGGAAGGAGGTATAAGTTATGGCAACTGTTAAAAAGACAGTAAGAAAGAAAAAGAGAGAACGTAAGAACGTTGAAAGAGGCCAGGCTCATATCCAGTCCACCTTCAACAATACGCTGATCACACTGACCGACATGGACGGAAACGCACTCAGCTGGTCTTCGGCAGGTTCGAACGGATTCAGAGGTTCCCGTAAGAGCACACCGTTCGCAGCAGCAGAAGCAGCTACAGTAGCGGCTAAGGCGGCTATGGAGCACGGTCTTAAGACAGTAGAAGTTTACGTCAAGGGACCGGGATCGGGCAGAGATTCCGCAGTAAGAGCACTCGAGACTGCAGGACTCAAGGTAACCATGATCAAGGACATCACACCGATTCCTCACAATGGTTGCAGACCGCCGAAGAAGAGAAGAGTCTAATCGGGAAGGAGGAGCATAATATATGTCAAGAGATAGAGGACCTGTACTGAAGAGAGCAAGAGCCCTGGGCATCGAGCCTCAGTACCTGGGTGTAAATAAAAAGTCTAAGAGACATGGCGCTGTAAGACGCCGCAAAAAGAGCGAATACGGTATTCAGCTGACAGAGAAGCAGAAAGTAAGATTCACTTACGGACTCAGCGAGACTCAGTTCCGCAACCTTTTCGACAAGGCTTCGAAGAGAGCAGGCGGAGCAGGTGAGAACCTCCTCATCATGCTTGAGAGCAGACTGGACAACGTCGTATTCAGAATGGGATTCGCAGCTACAAGAAGAGAAGCCCGTCAGCTCGTCAACCACGGCCACTTCCTGGTTAACGGCAAGAAGGCAAACATCCCTTCAATGGAGCTCAAGGCAGGTGACGTAGTATCCGTAAAGGCTAAGTCGCAGTCATCCCCTAAGTTCGCAGAGCTTAAGGAAATGATCATCACAACACCAGCCTGGATCGACCTTAACCTCGACAAGTTTGAGGGCAAGATCACAAGAACTCCTGAGAGGGCAGACGTAGACCTTCCTATCGAAGAGCACTACATCGTAGAGTTCTATTCAAGATAGCCGCATGAGCCGGCACGGCCGGCAATGCAGTCGTTATAACTGAATAATCCAGGAAGGGGCAAGATTATGATTGAGATTATTAAGCCAACAATTACCAAGGAAGTTGATGAAAACGGACGTTATGGCAAATTCGTGATCGAACCTCTTGAAAGAGGCTATGGAACAACTCTCGGAAACTGCATGAGAAGAGTGCTGCTGAGCTCTCTTCCGGGTGCAGCTATCACAAGCGTCAAGATCGACGGGATCCTTCATGAGTTCTCGACGATCCCGGGCGTAAAGGAAGATGTCACTGAGATCATCCTTAACCTCAAGAGACTCGCTGTAAGAGTCGACGGAGACGAAGACAGAAGAGCTATCATAAACGCAGTAGGACCATGTGAAGTAACAGCCGGAGACATTCTGGTTGACGCTGATACAGAGATCTTCAACCCGGACCTCCACATCGCCACACTGGCAGACAACGCCACACTGGTAATGGAGATGAACATTGCGACAGGCAAGGGCTATGTTCCTGCAGAGCAGAACAAGACAGCTGACACACCGATCGCAGTTATCCCGGTAGACTCCATTTTCACACCGGTCAAGAAGGTCAACTTCACTGTAGAAAACACCAGAGTCGGTCAGGTAACAGACTTTGACAGACTCGTTCTGGAAATCTGGACTGACGGTTCGATCGCACCTGAAGAAGGCGTTTCGATCGGAGCAAAGATCATCCAGGAGCACCTTGAGCTGTTCATCGGCCTCGGTGCAGACGTCAGCGACATGAAGTTCATGACAGAAAAGGATGAGGACCGCAAGGAGAAGGCTCTCGTTATGGCTATCGAAGAGCTCGAGCTGTCCGTACGTTCATTCAACTGCCTCAAGAGAGCTTCCATCAACACGGTTGAGGAACTCACACAGAAAACTGAGGAAGACATGATGAAGGTAAGAAACCTCGGTATGAAGTCGCTGGTAGAAGTTAAAAACAAACTCGCTGAGCTGGGTCTTTCTCTCAAGCCGAGCGAAGAAGAGTAATTGAAAGGAGCCGATTAATGAAAGGTTATAAGAAGCTGGGCAGAAATTCTGCACACAGAAAATCCATGCTGAGAAACCTGGTAACCGATCTTTTCAGAGAAGGCAGAATCACAACAACTGATATGAGAGCAAAGGAAGCAGGCCGTCAGGCTGAGAAGCTGATCACTATTGCAAAGAAGGGCGACCTTCACGCAAGAAGACAGGCTTCTAAGTTTATATTTGATGTTGAAACATCAAAATTTATGGATCGTGAATCAGGCGAAGTTTTTGATGCACCTCAAGAAGGTAAAAAATTAATGCCTCAAACGGTTTTGAGAAAATTATTCTCAGAAATAGGTAAAAAATATGCAGACAGAAACGGTGGATATACAAGAATATATCACTTACCTCCACGCAGAGGTGATGCTGCTGAAATGGCTTTAATTCAATTAGTAGATTAATGCAAAGATATTTAATTGTATTAGAGTACATAGGAACAGAATATCAGGGCAGTCAAAAGCAGCCCGAAAAAATGCTTAACAGGGGTGAACCTGTTCAAACTATACAGGGGAAACTTGAAGAAGCAATCAGTACATTGACAAAAACAAAAACCAAAACAATTTTTTCAGGAAGAACCGATGCCGGAGTTCACGCAAAAGGGCAAACTGCTCATTTTGATACAGAGCTTGAACTAAACCCGAGTAAGTTTGTTAATTCTTTAAACGGTATATTACCCAAAGATATAAGTGTAAAAGAATTAAAAAAAGTACCGAAAACATTTCACGCACAGAAAAGTGCTTTAGCACGGCATTACAAATATGTGATTGCAAACAGAGCACAAAGAAGTGCGTGGGATGATAATTGTTTATTAGTCAGATTTCCTTTAAATATTGAGAGAATAAATAAAGCTCTAAGTTATTTAAAAGGAGAGCATGATTTTACTTCATTTAAAAAAGTAAGGACATCAAATCCGGCTAAAATATGTAATATGTATGAATGTAAGGCTGTTAAAAACGGAGATTACATTGAAATAGATTTTATTGCAGACAGGTTTTTGTACAATATGATTCGAGCAATCGTCGGAACTCTCCTGAGAATAGAGGGAAAGAATTTGTCGCCTGATGTGATGAAGGAAATACTTGAAGCGAGGGATAAAACAAAAGCAGGTTCGACCATAAGCCCCGACGGGCTGACATTAATAGAAGTAATTTACAATGATATAAATGGAGAAAAAAAATGAAAACTTATTCAGCTAAACCTCTTGAAGTAGAAAGGAAATGGTATTTGCTGGATGCGGAGGGTCAAACTCTCGGCAGACTTGCAGTGCTGGCTGCTAATTTATTAAGAGGAAAGCACAAACCGCAATTTACACCTAATGTTGATACAGGTGATTTTGTAATTATTATTAACGCTTCAAAAATTCAAGTAACAGGAAAAAAAGAAACAGATAAAATTTATTATCACCATACAAAATATCCGGGAGGCTTAAAAAGCGCAAGTTTTAAAGAATTGATGGAAAAAGATTCAAGACTTGTAATTGAAAGTGCCGTAAGAGGTATGTTGCCTCACAACACATTGGGTGATACTCAATTTACAAAATTAAAAGTATATACAGGAGCAGAACATCCGCATGCTGCACAGAAACCTGTTGTATTAGAAAAGGAGGCTAAATAATGGCTGATAAAGAAATTATCGCAACAGGCAGAAGAAAAACCTCTGTAGCAGTTGTAAAACTTGTAAAAGGTAAAGGCAGAATTTTTGTAAACGGTAAAACATTAAAAGAATATATCGGTAATCGTCCTGCCGTTGAAATGATGATGTTCAGACCTTTGGTATTAACAGAAAATCAAGAAAAATTTGACGTAAGAGTAAAGGCAGCAGGCGGCGGTGTAGTTGCACAATGCGGAGCTATTCGTCATGGTATTTCAAGAGCACTTGTTAAATTATCGGAAGATAATAGAAATGTTTTAAGAATGGAAGGTTTGTTAACACGTGATTCACGTATTAAAGAGCGTAAAAAATACGGCAGAAAACGTGCAAGAAAACGCTTCCAATTCTCTAAACGTTAATATTTATATTTGCATGTATATAAAAAATCAAAGACGGGATGTATTCCCGTCTTTGTTATTTGTGTTATAATACATTGAGTTAGAATACATTCACAAGGATAAATGTATGGGGAAAGAGGACAAATTAACTTTTTTGATATTTAACACTGCCTACTTTGGTGATGTTCTCTTGTGTAGCTCTTTATGTCAAAATATCAAAAACATTTGGCCAAATTCCAAAATTATTTTTGTTGTAAGAAAGCAGTTTTACGAAACTGCAAAATACTTAAAAGGTGTTGATGATGTTGTTATTTTCGACAAAAGTGGTGAACATAAGGGGCTTTTTGGTATTTTAAAATTCGTAAAAAATTTTAAATATAAAAAAGCTGATTATTCAATAATAACTTATTACAACCACAGAAATAAGTTCATTTCTAAACTTTTGGGCGTAAAAAAAATTATTATGGAAGAAAAGGTTACTGATTTAATCCCTAATTGGATAAAGCATAATGATTTGTTGAAAAAAATTACGGATAAAAAAATAGAAAACTTTCCTATGGTATATAATGCCCAAAAAGAGATCGGAAGGAAGTTTTTTGAAAATAACAAACGATATATAGCGCTTTGCCCGACTACAAAAAATAAGGCTAAAGATATTCCTCACAATATTACTGCAGAATTGATAAACAGCCTTAATGATGAGGGGTTAACACCTATTTTAACGGGTGCAGGTAAAGCGGCTGAAGAATATTCAAAAATACTGCATTCTAAAAATCTTAATTTTCTTGATTTAACCGACAAAACTTCTATTTATGAATTAGGTTGTGTATTAAAAAATTGCGAAGGTTTAATCAGCGCTGACACAGGCACTATGCATCTCGGATGTGCCGTTGATATGCCTGTAGTTGCAGTCTTTTACCAAAAAGATAAACTTGTTAACTGGGCACCTTCAGCACTACAATACAGATGCTTTGTAATTTCAACAAATCAAACTGCTGAACATATTATGAATGAAACAATAAAAATTTTGGGAGATACTAATGAGTAAATTATTTTTCTTTAAAGATTTGGATTCAAGATATATTATGAAAATTTTTGGTATCAGATTTATATTAAAGCATAAATCAAATGTAACCATCCCTAATGTTAAAGAATACGGATTAACTGATAAAAACAGGAAGCCAAAACTTATCGTTTCACTCACAAGTTATCCGGCAAGAATAAATTCTGTACACAAAACAATTCGCACCATATTAACTCAAAGTTTAAAACCTGATAAAGTTATTTTATGGCTTGAGAAGTCAGAATTTCAAGGCGGAGAAAAAGATTTACCTGCCGAACTGCTAATGCTTAAAGAATACGGTTTATCGATAGAATGGACAGATTTTGGATTAAGGTCGTATAAAAAGCTTATACCCGCACTGTTGAAATACCCGGATGATATAATTGTTACCACGGATGATGACGTTTTGTACTCTCCCAAAATGATTGAATCCCTATACAATGAATACTTAAAGGACACTTCAAATATTTATGTAAAAAGAGCAGTAAGACTCGGATTAAAAAATAATGAAATATATAATATTTCAAGCAGAAAATATGATTATCATGACTTAGGCTATCCGTCATATTTTAATCAGCAAATGGGTGCGGCGGCCTGCCTATACCCGCCGCATGCATTACATAGCGATTGCACAAATATTGAAAAATTAAAAAAACTTCTGCCTACGCACGATGATGTTTACTTTAAAGTAATGGCTACATTAAATCGGGTTAAAGTAAAAGTTGTCGGCGGATTTAATGAGGATTTAAATATTATTGAAGAAACTCAAAATGTCGGTTTGATAAATATAAATAAAACCGGTGCTCAAGGTGTTTCTTTAAATGAAGCATATAAAATTATGCAGCAAGAATATCCTGAAATTATCCAAATTTTAAAGGAGGGGTTAAATGACTAAAACTCTGGAGATAATGGTATTGACTCATAACCGATTGGGATATTTGAAACAAACAATTTCAAGCATTCTTGCTTCCACTGTCTGCAATATACCAATTACTGTATTGAACAATGCTTCTGATGACGGCACGGGCGAATATCTTGACAATCTGGCAGCAAAAAATAGTAACGTCAAGTATATAACCCATTCAACATTAATTCCCGCAAGTGAGAATACAAAATCAGCAATAAACAATATGACTTGCGATTATGCCGTAATATTTCATGATGATGACATTATGCACCCCCAATTTATTGAAGCGGCACTTAAGATTATAAATGAATTTGAGGATATTGATTTAATTTGCACTGGAAAAAATACTTTTTTTAACGTAAAAGAAATTGAAACTACATTTTATGACAACATAAATTTAAGATTATTTAAAAATAAAGAAGATTTTGCCGAATTTGTTTATATAAATAAATGGGGGAATGATTTATGTTTTCCAAGTGTTATTTATAAAGTAGAAAACTTAAAAAATATGCAATACGACAACAATATGTATGGCAAAATCGGAGATAAACCTTTTACAATATGCGCAATTAATGATGGTAAGTGTGTATATATTGAAGATGCCATGATTAACTATAGAGTGCATGAAAATCAAGATTCAAAAACTAATGTAAACGGACCATTTGACTTTGAAATAATAAATTTTAACATATTTTTTAAAAATATGTTAAGTCATTCGTTTTTCAAACGAATGACTTATAATGTTCATTCTTGGTATTGGCTAAAAAGCCTTAACAAATGGGGGTATCCAAATAGATCAATAAAACCGCTCATTGATTTGGCATTAGAAAATAATACCGTGAATTTATACACATATCTTATTGGAAATTCAAAATATAGCTTCATTTTAAAAGGTATTAATTATTGTTTAAAAAAAATAATTCATCCAAAGTTTAAGCGCGCTGAGTTAAGCTTAAACCAAATTTAAATAACAAATTTACCGTTTTCGTAGATAAGCTTACCATCTGCAAATATTTTACCGCCGTTTTTCATGTTTTTAATCAAATCCCAATGCAAACCTGAAACATTTTTACCGCCTGTTTCAGGATAAGATGCGCCGACAGCCATGTGAATCGCTCCGCCAATTTTTTCGTCAAACAATATATTACCCGTTATTTCTTGAATTTCATCATTTGTACCGATTGCAATTTCTCCAATACCTCTTGAGCCGTCATCCATATTAAGCATTGCATGTAAAAATTCTTCGCCTCTTGATGCTTTAGCATTAACAACTTTTCCGTTTTTTATTTCAAGATGTACACCTTCTGCCGAATTTCCTCTGTAATTTTGAGGAAAATCAAAATAAATTTCACCGTTTATACCGTCTTCAACAGGTGAGGTAAAAACTTCACCATCAGGGTAATTATTGGTACCGGAACAGCTTATCCATTTTCTGCCATTAACATTAAATGTAATATCCGTTTTTTCACCTGTTATGTAAAGCTCTTTTACTCCATTTAAATAATTAGCCCATCGAGTTTGCTTTTCATCCAATTCCTTCAATTTTTTAACAGGATCATCAACATTCAAATAACATGAATTAAATAGAAATTCCGAATATTCATCAAAAGACATTTTTGCATCCTGAGCAAGAGCATTTGTTGGAACATCAGCTATAACCCATTTGGCTTTACCTTCGGCCGAACGCTTCATTAATGTTTCAGAAAGCAATTTTGTAGCCTTACCGCGTCTTGATAATTTTTCCAAATCAGCGCGCGCCATACTTTTTGTATTTAAAGGTGCACCTATTGATATGAATTTGTCAACAGTTTCATATTCCATCTTTGTTATCGGATCAATGTAATCTAATTGTTCATCAGAAGCATTTTTCAAGAAAATTCCGCCTAAATCAGCAATTGAAGTTCTTACAAGCGCGTGTCCTCCTCTTTCAATCACCCTTTTATACACGGCACGAACTAAATCCTTAGCTTCAATACTCTCTGCTCTAATTGCAACTAAATCACCTTGTTGCACATTAACAGAATAGTCAACTAAAACTTTTGCATACTTATCCCAAACAGTCTCTTGCATAATTTTTCTCCCTTTTATCAAAATCTTACAAAATAACTAAATAATTTTCAAGGTTTTTAATAATTGTTATATACCATCAATGTAGGCTGACAGGGGGTTTTTACAATAATAAATTTAGGTTATATCAAATTTAGGAATAAAAATGTTAAAATCTTACACAACATCAATAATAAACCTCCTTTTTTGTAAAGAAGCCATATCCTACTTTTTTAAGCGCAAAAAAATTTTATTCAAGGAAAAAGAAAAAATGATAAACGGAAAGCTTTTTTGCGCCGGACTTGACGTATTATTATACCTTGAAAAGCAGTATTGTAAAACGATGTGCAGAAAGTATAATAAAATTCTGCCTGAAAAATTAAAGGCCCGAAATAATTTATTAAAAAAAATAATCGCAAAAGTCGGTAATGTTTTTATGCTGGAGCAGCCATTTATGTGTGACTACGGATTTAACATTGAGCTTGGCGAAGGCTTTTGTTCTAATCACAACCTGTTGATACTGGATTGCGCAAAGGTAACATTTGGGAATAACGTTATGGTAGGACCAAACTGCAGTTTTTACACGTCAAAGCATCCTTTAAATCCCTCAAGACGCGAAAAAGGAATTGAAATTGCAAAACCGATTAATGTCGGGAATAATGTATGGATTGGCGGGAATGTCATCGTACTTGCAGGAGTGACAATCGGAGATAACTCGGTCATTGGTGCCGGAAGTGTTGTGACTAAGGATATCCCGCCAAATTCTTTTGCGTTTGGGAATCCGTGCAAAGTTCACAAATACATAAACACCTAGTCGATTATATTACTTAATTCAAAATAATATCCACCTTTAAGTAATTTGTAAAAATACTTTGAGGTAACAGGTGAGATTTCAATTGTTTTACTTTTGTTTAGGTATAAGCTTTCAACATACCTCGCAAAAAGTTCTGCTGGCTTTTCATAATATTTGTTATATTTATAAATTCTGCTTGAAATATTTTTAAGTTTTTTTCTTGCAGATACCTGTCTTATATATGAACAAAATGCAGACGGCATATTCGGAAAATCATTTTCAATACTATCGACAGTAATTAACCGTACCTGTTTTTTCAAAAAGCCCGTAACTATCTTTACCCTATCATATTTTAAAAGATATTTTGCCTCAGACTTTTTAATATATTTATCAAATTCTTTGAATTTTTTAGACCTTTGAAATTTTGGATATTCTTTTTTAATTTCTTTATCCAGCAATTTAATTTTATTGTTGAGCTGTTTTTTCCTATCCATCAGCCTTTCAAAAAGTGAGTTTTTATCAACGAAATGAGTTACATTTATAAGTTCATTAAAAATAACTTCATCATCAACTCCAAATAATTTGTAAAGAGTTCCGCCGGTTTTATTCATATCGGGTTCAATCTTTGAATGAATATAATGCGCAAATTCATGTATAAGTGTAGGTGCAACTCGTTCAGGCTTTATATTTTTTGAAATATCAATACGATTATTTAAAAAGAAGCCTTGATTTCCGCGAGCCTTCGTTGTTGTATGGACTTCTATGCCAAGACTTTTAAAATAATCTATCAAAAGCTTTTCTACACTCATTTTCCACCTAAAATATTTTGTATGGATTTAAGATATTATTCGGATCAAAAACTTTTTTAATATTTCTCATATATTCAAGCGCATTAGAACTTATAACCATATCGATATGAGATTTTTTTTGAATTCCAATACCATGTTCACCCGAAAGTATCCCGCCTAATTTGACAGTAAGAGCATAGATTTCAGACTTTGCAAGCTTATAGTTTCTGTATTCAATTTCATTTTCATAATCTATAGGGATTTGAGGATGTATTGAACCATCACCAACATGACCTACAAGGCATGATATAAGCCCGTATTTTTTACATATATTTTGAATACCTAAAACTAATTCGGAAAGATTTTCTCTTGGCACAACCACATCATCAGTCGTCACATTAGGCTTTAATTGAGCACAAGCACCCATGGAACTTCTTCTTGCCTTCCAAATTCTTTCGTAATCATCTTTTGATTCGGAATATTGAATACTTGAAGCATTTAAGGAATTTAACAAATTTATGACTAATCCTCTCTGATAATCAATAGAAACTTTATTACCTTCTACCTCAATTAATAGCGCGCACTCTTTATCGGTCAACAAATTTGCACAGTAAAATTTTTCAACGGTATTAATGGCATTTTTATCCATAAAATCAAGTGTCACAGGATAAATTTTTTGTTCAATAATTTGATTTACTACCTCAACCGCATTTTCTATAGAATCAAAATAGGCCATTATAACCTGCTTCTCTTGGGGTTTTGGTATCAATTTTAAAACTGCCTCAACAATAATTCCCAAAGTACCTTCAGAACCCGTAAATAAGCTTGTTAAATTATAACCTGTTGCATTTTTTATAGTATTTGAACCTGTCTTTAAAATTTCACCATCGGCAGTTACAACCGTAAGCTCAAGCACATAATCTTTTGTTGTACCGTATTTGAAAGATTCAGCCCCTGCGGAATTTTGGGCAATACTTCCGCCAATAGTTGATACAGCAAGATTTGACGGCGCAGGAGGATAGTACAAACCTAATTTTTCAACTTCGTCTCTTAATTTGCCTACAATAACACCTGCTTCAACTTTAGCAGTCATATTTTTTGAATTAATTTCAATTATCTTATTCATCTTAGAAAAATTCAAAACTATTCCGCCTTTTGGACAGGTACATGCCCCTACAACATTTGTGCCTGCGCCACGGCAAATTATAGGAGTTCTATATCTGTTTGCAATTTTTACAATATCTTGTACTTGTTTTATATTTTCCGCAAAGACAGCAACATCAGGAAGCTCGCTTATTTCATGCAAATCGGAAGCATCCTTTGAATAGGCGTATCTTTCCTCAATCTTTTCTAAGACACTACCTGAGGGTAAATGTTTTTTTAAATCATCAACTAAATTATTCCTCATCAACATAAGATGTTATCTTTTCCACATTCATTGAAAGTCTGGAAATTTCCTTTTCCAACTTATCAAGTTTTTTACTTACAATAGATTCCGAATGCTCTTCTAAAGCCATCAGAATGTTATCCAGTTTCATTTCCAAACGGTCAATTCTAAGCTCTTGAGCCTCAAATTTATGTCCTAATTCCTCAATTAATTCCGATTTCTGAGGTAAATTATACTTTAATTCCTCAAGTGCATCTTTCACAGAAGTAACATCATCAGTTTTTTCCGAAATACTGTTTATACTTTCACTAACAGAATCCATCCATTCGCCCAAATATTGAAGCACCTGATGAAATATCTTGTCATTATTTGAAGCAGTATTGATTGCCATATTTAACGCATCAACTTTCTTTTCTATACGTTCAGAAATTTCTGTAGTATCAGGGAAATTAAATTTATCCTCCAATTGGTAAATCAGACTTCCAAACCTGTCCAGTCCATCAGACAAAGCTTTATATGATTCATCAGAATTCAATAGTAATTTATTTGTTCGCGCAGATATACTTATCATATCCTCACTCAATTTTGAAAAATCATTTTTCAAATCAAAAATTTGATCTTCCGAAAGCGAAGATTTCATTCCTTCAACGGCAGTAACAATTTTATCGATATTTTCGCTTAATTCAGAAATCGCCTGAGATGAAGAACCCGTATTTATCTCATTCATCGCAATTCTCAATTTCGCAATATCAGATTCCACGTCTTGAAGTGTATATGAATAATCCATTGTATTATCGCCGGTTGCCATCAATTGAAGTTGATCACGAACCTCCTTCAATCTGTCATTAATTTCACCAGTTTTTTCTTCAAGAAAATCTTTTATTTCTTCGGTTTCTTCAACAAAAGATACCTGATCAAATACTGAAACAATAGCAGATATTATAGAATCTTTTACATCTTTTGAATTTTTATCAATATTCTCAATATTTTTTAATAAGTCGTTTAAACAATCGTCAAAATGTTTGGTTATTTCGCTATCTTCTGCTGACTTTAATTCACTTATTTGGGAAGTAATAACACTTTTTAAATCCTCGAGTTCATAAGCAAAATCAAAATCATCACTATCATTTTGAGCCAAAATATCTACCTTTGAATGCAAAATATTCAAAGTTTGTTCAATTTTATTACCGGACTTTGAAATCTCTGCCAAACTGCTTGCGGTATCGTCTTGCAATGAAATTATTTCGTCAAGTCTGTCAGATATATCATTTAATGAACCTTGAGATTCCGTCAAACAAAATTCCAATTCACCCTTAACTTTTGCAAGCTCATTAATTATATTCATCTGACTGTTGTCATTTATTGTTTTAAAGTAATCATTAGTCGGATTTTTGGCATTTATATCCCTAACTCTTTCTTCCAAAGCCTCAACTACTTTATTAATTTGCTCATCACCCATTGATGAAGCCTTCAGAGAATATAATTCATCAAGAAGCTTCCCTTTTTCATCTTCAATTTTATCTGAATATATGTAAGAATTTATATCAGCTTTTATTTTATCTAAAGCTTCAGTTTGATTTTGGATATGAGATTGGAGCTTTTCATCTATTTCCCTTACGAGAACATTTTTAATTTTCTCTATAACAGTTGAAATTTCACCATTATTATCAACCATACTTCCAAGAGTTTTAACTTCTTTCAAAGTGTCATTAACTCTTTCAAGTGAATTTTCGCAAGCATCTGTTACAAAACCTTTTAAAGCTTCCCCGAGCCTGTTTACGGCATCTTGAATTGCTTGAACCTCTTCGGTTTTATCGGTTTGATTTAGCAATATATTATTTATACCGTGTTCAAGTTCATCTTTTACGGAATTTAAAATTGCAATAGTCCTTTCTACCCCTTCTGAAGTCATAACTTTCAGTTCAGAAACATTATTTTCAAACTTGGAAACAAAGGTTGAATGCTTATTATTCAATACTTCCAAATTTCTTACGGCATTATCGACAGCAATTTTTAAAAGCTCAACACTTTCAGGTAACACATTTTTTGATGCATCTTCAATCGAAGCCAACTGGCTCTGAATATCATTGTATAATTGTTCGGTTTTTCCCATTGCTTCATTGTTTTGACCGACAAATTCTTTTATATCAGAACCGATATTCAGATAAGACAACTCTATTTGAGTTTTTAAGTTTGCAAAACTTTGATCAAAATCATAACCCATGAAATCAGCAATATCAGTCTTGATAGAACTTATAGCCTCAGAAGTTCTGTCACATCCCGCATTTACAACTTCAGCTATATCGGTTTTTATAAGCTGTAATTCACTATTAAAGGATAAAAGTTTTTCAATTAAAGACTCAACAAACTCAGGATTTTCAAAACTTGACTGAATTTTCCTCAAATCTTCAAATACATCATCAAAACGATAATTTAATGAATCCAGACACCCTTGCAACAAATTCATACTACCGCCATTATCGACAACAGATTTTATATCATCAATATTTGATATTATCCTTTGCAAATTTTCATTTATTTGAGCTGAATTTTCATCAAGTTTTTGAAAATTGTCATCTTTTGCAACGTGAATTATATTTGAAATTTCATACAACCCCTCTTTTATATCCAAAATTTCACGAACAGATGAATTTATTTTTTCACTGTCTTCATGCCTTGATGTCTCGGATTCGTTCAGAATTAGCTTGATATCCTCGCTTAATTTTGAAATTTTTTCTTGCTGAACATTAATACAATTATTTAATTCGTTTATAATATTTGATGAAACCACCTCTAAATTAACTCTAAAATCATTTTCATTATTATCAGATGAATTACCGACTGATTTTAACTGTTCAAAATATGAATCTATATTACCTCTCAAATCATCAATATTTTGTGCAATATCTTCAGTTTTCAAAGCTAAATTATCACTTAATTCATTAACTCTGTTCAATAAATCGTCAAAAACGCCGCTTACTTCATCATGCAAAGGCAATTGAGCAATTTTATAAAGCAATTCATCACTCTTCGCACAAAGATTATCAATTTTTTCATTAGTCTGCTCAAATTTATCATTGGAAACAAGGTTATTGATAGCTAACTCTAATCCTAAACATTTCGGAGCAACATCCTCAATTGTTTTGGAAATATTTCCTGCGACAACTTTTAAAGCTTCCAGTGAATTATTTATCTCCTCGCTTTTTTCGGCATTATCAACAACTTTTACGCTTTGCAAGACATCAGAAAGCATAGTTCTGATTGTCTCCATTGAATTTTTAAATTCATTATTGTATTCTTCCAATTTTGAAATTTTTTCGCTTACGGAAGGAATGCTCCCGCAGTTATAAATAATCGAATCACCGACTTTTTCGCTTTTTTCGGAAATTTCTGCTTTGATACTTTCAATAGCATCGAATATCAATACATTGAAATTTCTGGCATTTGAGCTAAACAAATCTTCAAGATTTTTTATATTCTTTTCAAGTTCATTTATCTGTAATGCACTGTTTAAACTTTGTAATTCATTTAAAACAGACTGTTGTTGACCGTTAATTCCATTTGTCAAATCCTGAATAAGATTGTTTATCTTTTCAAATTTTTCTGCAGAATTTGAAATAACAGCATCTTTTATTTCATCACGAATTGAGTGTATTTTAGATGAAATATCTTCAATCTCGGGTTTTTGGGGTAAAAATGCAATTTTTGAATTTACATCATTAGTTAAATCACTGATTTTATCATTAAAACTGTTAAAATTATTTTCCAATGAATTTCGTATATTTTCACTAATTTTTTCTTTAGCACCGTCAATACTCATCAAAATATTATCCGTATCGGATTTTAAGGGAAGATAAGACATTCTTGAAGTAATTTCGGTCGTTTGAGATGCAATATTATCAATTTTTTGCCAAGCGTGAATATAATCATCACTATTTATTAAATTTTGGATAGCGTCAGCCAATTCCTTATTTTTTTCATTAAAAAATCTTAAACCATCAATAGTATCCTTTGAATTTCTAAGTATAGTTTCAATTTTTGAATTAACCTCAATAAATTCACTGCGAGTAGAGAATTCTTCCAATTTTGTAAGAAGATTTTGATTTAAATTGAAAGTATGTTTATCAGCAGCTTCGATTTTTTCATCAGCTATCTTTAGTGATTGATTTAGCGTATCAATTGAATTTAAAATTTCTGCTTTATCGGATTTATCACTGATTATATTATTCACAGTAGCCGATACTGCTTCCAAAAGCTGTTTTTGAGAATTCAGACCTGAATTTAATTCATCGGCATTAGATTGCAAAAATTCAGCAAGCTTTGTAACTTCAGCGGAAGAAGCAATCTCACTATGTCTGCTAATCAAATCATCAAATGATTTTCTTACGTCGTTAAACACATTGAGTGTTGCATCCTGTTTTTCGTTTATTGCCGAAATCAACGAATCTATATTCAAACGGAATGAATCTATATTCTCAATTCCTTGTGATTTAATCTCATCCAAAATATTCACTACATCATCAATTGTTGGTGCCATAATTTCCCTTCAATCCTATAAAATTACTAATATCCCATCTTCACTCATTTTATCTGATAAATGGCAGCATGGCAAAAAATTTGCACACTATTATTACAAATGTAAACATTTAAGGTTAATTTGGAAATTAGGTGATACAATTAATTAATAAATCTAAGAGAGGGACGAAATGAGTCATATCGTAATAAACCAAAAGCAGTGTAAGGCATGTTATTTATGCATAGATGAATGCCCGAAAAAATTAATAAAGATAGGGGAAAAAGAAAACAGCTTAGGGGCAAAGCCGGTTGAATTTTGTGATCCAAACAGAGAATGTTTGGGATGTGTGATGTGCGCAACACGTTGTCCTGATTTAGCAATAGAAGCTGTGTATAGGGGTTAAATATGACAATAACAGTACAAAAACCTGAAGGTAAAGTTTTAATAAAAGGAAATTATGCAATAGCAAATGCTGCAGTAATTGCAGGGTGCGATTGTTATTTCGGATATCCGATAACACCGCAAAGCGAAATCGGTGAATTTATGAGCGGTAAAATGCAGGAATTGGGGCGAGCTTACGTTTCTGCAGAAAGCGAACTTGGTGCTATAAATATGGCAATCGGTGCATGCTCAACAGGAGCAAAGGCAATGACATCATCCTCCTCCTGTGCTGTATCTCTTATGCAGGAGGGAATTTCATACGCAGCAACCGATGAATTGCCTGTAGTTATTGTGAGTGTAATGCGCGGAGGCCCGGGGCTTGGTAATGTTTACACTTCACAAGGTGACTACGAACAGGCAGTAATTGGCGGAGGAAACGGAGATTATAGAATTATCGTTCTTGCTCCCGGAACTGTACAGGAGTGCGTTGATTTAACATATAAAACATTTTATTTGGCTCACAAATACAGAATGCCTGCAATGCTTTTGGCAGACGGGCTTTTGGGACAAATGATGGAGCCTGCAACATTTCCTGACTATCCGTATCCTGAAATTGACAATTCTTCTTGGATGCTGACAGGTGTAAAAAATCGTCACAGAAGAGTTATTCGTTCGTACGGTCCGCTAGCCGAAGACAGATGTGAATTTTTATACAAACTTCAAGAAAAATACAAGAAATTGGAAGAAAATGAAGTTATGTACGAAGAATATATGACGGATGATGCGGAAATTATTGTTATGAGCTTTGGAAGTATGGGCAGAAATGTTAAATCCGCAGTTCGCGAATGTCGTAATAAAGGCTTGAAAATCGGTGCATTTAGACCTCTCACATTATTCCCGTTTCCTAATAAAAAAATTAAGAAATTAAGTGAAAATGCAAAGAAAATTCTTGTTACAGAAATCAATATGGGGCAAATGGTTCGAGATGTAAAACTTGCAGTAAACGGCAAAATTCCCGTTGAATTTTTAGGAAAACCCGTTGGTTCAATGATTGATGTGGAAGATATTGTAAGTAAAATTGAAAGTATGATTGGGGGCTAAAGATGGCAGTACAAGTTTTTAAAGTACCCGATATAATGATAGAAGGGATGAAATTCGGATTTTGTCCGGGATGTGACCACGGGGTTGCAATGAGGCTTGTTGCCGAATGCTTGGATGAATTCGGATTACAAGAAAATACCATTTGCGCATCCGCTATCGGATGCTCAGTTTGCATCTACGATTATATGAATATAGACACAATAGAAGCCCCGCACGGAAGGGCAATAGCAGAAGCAACAGGTGTAAAGCGAGCACAACCTGACAAATTTGTATTTACATATCAGGGTGATGGCGATTTTGCGTCAATCGGGCTTGCTGAAAGTATGCACGCAGCACTTAGAGGAGAAAAAATTTCTGCTATTTGCATAAATAACACAACCTACGGTATGACAGGCGGACAGCTAGGACCTACAACGCTTGTGGGACAAGTAACAACCACTTCCCCTACAGGAAGGAATTTGGAATATTACGGATACCCGATTAAAATTGCAGAGCAAATTGCTTTATGTGACGGAGTTGCCTATTCGGCTCGTGTTTCACTTGATACGGTTGCTAACATAAGAAAAGCAAAAGCTGCAATTAAAAAAGCATTTGAATACCAACTAAAAGGTTTGGGGTTCAGCTTTGTTGAAATTTTGTCATCATGCCCGACAAATTGGAGGATGACACCTCAAAAAGCTCACGAAAGAGTTCGGGATGAGATGATGAAGGTATTTGTACCCGGCGTTTATAAAGACGTTTTGTCAGAGGAAAAAGTTTAGGAGTTACAAATATGGAAAAAAGTTTTATAATAGCAGGATTTGGCGGACAAGGCGTTTTATTGGCAGGGGAAGTTCTTGCAAGTGCATTTATGTCCGATGATAAAAATGTTACTTGGTACCCGTCATATGGGGCTGAAATGAGAGGCGGAACCGTTAACTGTCAAGTGGTTATGAACGATAGCGAGGAAGTAAGCTCTGTAAATAAAAAAGAAGTTGATTTTGTAATCGCAATGAATGATCTGTCATTTGAAAAGTTTTTACCAAAGCTTAAAAAAGGCGGGATGATGATTGCAAATTCGTCACTTGTAAAGGAAATAAAAAAACGCACTGATATAAATTATATCTTTGCACCGTTTAATAAGCTTGCATCAGAAATAGGCAACGTTAAAACAGCAAGCATGATGTCGTTGGGAGTTTTGGCAAAAGCATCAGAATTAATTACGGTTGAAAAATTAATTTCAGCACTGGATAGCATTTTACCTGAGCACAGGAAAAAGCTTTTATCGATAAATATTAAAGCAATTGAAGCAGGATTTGCATTGAATTTTGCCCTTAATTGTCAGATAAAAGCTTGAACCGTTATACAATAAAAATTTAAATTTTGCCGAGATTTTGTATATTTTTACTAAATCTCGGCATTTATTATGCAATTCTTTGTCATATGTATATTAATGAATTTTACGCAAAAAGAAAGTCTTATCTATCGACAAGACTTATAAATATACATTTACCCCACACAATTTATAACACGAAACAAAATTTGTGTCAAGGATATATAATCATTACGTTATACTTCTATACAATTGTTTAAATATTCAATTGTGCTGATTTTTTCTTCGTACAAATATTTAATAAATTCCAAATATGCACTGTCAATTGAAGTTACTGTAAGGTTTATATCAAAACCATCCGTACAAAAGGGTTCATAATCGTAAATAACATAATTGTTATATTTACTTTTCCACTCTTTATGTTCTACACGGCTGTTATTTTCTTCGATAATTTCCTCAAGCCAGTCAATTACATCTTTATTTACGTTTTTCATCTCCATTCTGCTGTAGCGATTATTATAATTTCTGCAATTATTATTTTTAAGCATGACAATTACTCCATTCCTTATATGGAAATTGTAATTTGTATTTCGATTAAAATAATCCCCTTTAGGTATAAGATGAAATTATAAGATAAGGTTATTTATTTTTTCTTAAAAATTAAAAATCTTGTATTATTGTCTATTGTATAGACATGTTCGTAATTTTGAGCGACAAATTCGCAAAATTTAAAAGCGTAATCATTACAAATATTTGATACCCCGTATTCTTTAAAATCGGAATTTGTAAATATAATATAATTAGGTTTAAATTCTTTAAAATATTCAATAATATTATCTTCTCCAAAAGCTTCAATATAAAGAGGGATTAATGTATTATAAAAATCTTCTCCCTGCCTGTTTGACAAAAAATTAACGGGCATTCCCTCAGGCAGAACAAGAACTTTTTCATTTTCATCAGTATTTGTTTGTATAAAATTCATCAATTCATTTACCGATTTTGCAAGATGAAAACTTGTATATATAGTACCTTTTTCTGTACTAAGCCTGGATTGGACATGCAAAAAGCCGTTAATGCCGAATAAAATTGCTGATATTAAAAATAAAATTAAATAAATTTTTAAAGCATTGTACAAATTCTTATATTCTGACATCATCAGAACAAATGCAAGAATAACTATCGGCAGG
>ERZ842401.3288-NODE-3288-length-20296-cov-5.147967_pt1 | contig 20296 bp, 16 predicted proteins | sample MGYA00521270_ERZ842401 | MGnify/ENA primary metagenome ERZ842401 (study PRJEB31892, sample SAMEA3878208) | bioreactor metagenome | biome: Moose rumen | place: Sweden | collected 2011-10 | study: EMG produced TPA metagenomics assembly of the PRJEB12797 data set... | reverse complement strand
CCGGGACGTGCGAAAGGCGTTGAGCGCCGCGGAAATGACCGGAATGGACGTGCTGGGTTTCGTGTTCTACGGCGAAAGGCTGCACGAAGGAAGCTATTACAGCCGGAAATACTATAAAGGCTATTATAATAAATACGATTACCGCAGACACACCGACGATAGCGCCCGGAAAACGACCTGATGATTTGTAAAGGATGAGAGCAATGAAGCGACAGAAAGGGATCACACTGATTCTGCTGCTTTTCGCGGTGCTGCTGCCGTTTGGCTTGGCGTCTGCGGAAAGCGCGGCGCTTTCCGTGCCCGTGATGACGGAAACGGACTGCGAATGGAATGAAATCGGCAACCTGATCAGTGAAACCGCCCACACGCTGGATGGCCAGCCTGCACTGAACGCCCGGGGCTTTTACCGGGCGGAGTATACCTGGGACGAGCACAGCCATCTGCTTTCTGAAGCCTACTTTGGGCTGAATGGGGAGCCGGTGAACGCGGACGGCGGCTATGCCCGGGTGGAATACACCTACTTTGAAGGCCATCTGGTGCTGGAGGAGCGCTTTGCCGCTGATGGCAGCCGGGCCGATATTCCGGGCAGCTACAGCTACCGCCAGGATACCTATGACGGGGACCAGATCCTGTCCACGGAATATTATGACGCGGCGGGAAACCTGACCCGCCCCACCGGCGGCTATGCCCGGATCCTGTGGGAGGTTGAGCGTGCCGATGGAAAGGAAACCATCACCCAGCGCTGGCTGAACGCGGACGGCTCCGTGCTTATCGGCCCGGACGGCGGCGCTTTTGTGGTATCCGTGTATGAAGACGAGCTGCTCATGACCCAGGAAATCTTTGGGGCGGACGGCAGCCGGGTGCTGGGCGGTTCCCGCTGGCACCGCCAGGTGAACACCTATGACGACCGGAAGCTGCTGGTTCGCACGGATTATTACGATATTGACGGCGAACCCATCCTGGCCTCCACCGGCTACGCGTCCATCACCCACGAATACGATGAGCTGCAGCGGCTGATCGAAACGGATTATTGGGGAGTAGACGGCCGCCTGATCAAGCTGATGGGCGGGGCCGCCAAAATCACCTACGAGTATTACGGAAACAGCACCTACCTGCACTTTGAGCGCTATTTCGGCGCGGACGGCAACCGCACCATGCTTTCCGATGGCTATTCCATGGTGGAGCATGAATACAATTTCGACAATGACCCCAACGCGGAATTTGATTGGCGCGCCACCTATTACGACACCGTGGATCAGTACACCATGCAGATGGGCGGCTATGCCCGGGAGGAATACAAATACCGCCGGGGCAACAGCGGAGAGCTGGACGGCAACGAGCTGTGGACCATCGGCGGCGATAATATCCTGACCGCCAAGTATTTCGGCACGGATATGAAGCTGATTGAGCGGAAAGCGGGCTATTCCGGCCTGGTGAACGATGTGAACGAGCACGGCCAGGTGGTTCGCACCACCTACATGGACGCCGATTGGAAGCCTGCCCGCAACGATGAAACCCAGTTCGCTTCCATTTGTTATGAATACGAGGGCACCGATATCAACGAGCCCGCCGTATACGAAGCGTATTTCGATGAAAACGATCTGCCCTGCGAAAGCACGGACGGCACCTACGCCAGAGCCATGGTTTACGGGGGCCCCCACAAGAACTTGCTGCTGGAGGAAGCCTTCCTGGACCAGAACGGCAACCCCGACACCTCCGTGGGCACCGGAGCTTACCGGGCCGTGTACGGCTATGACAGCAATTTGATGCAAACCTCCGCCCGGTACTACGATAAGGACGGCAACCCCTTCCGGATCTATGCCGGCTATGCCGCCATGCTGCGGGAATACAACAGCATGGGCAGCCTGCTGTGGGAAACCACGCTGGATGAAAACGGCGGCAGGATCGTGGTGGGCGGCCAGTACGCGGCCCAGGCCCACGCTTATGATTACACCAACCACCATCTGGGCGAAAAATTCTTCGCCGCGGACGGCGCGCCCCTGACCCAGTCGGAGGGCTACGCTTCCCTGTATTACAGCTACGATCTGAACGGCAACGTCATTTCCGTCACCTATTATAATGCGGAGGATAAGCCGGTGCCCGTGAACGGCGTCGCCCGCACCGAACGGGAATATGACGATATGCACCATGTGGTGTACGAAGCTTACTTCGGGGCGGATCTGCAGCCCGTGCTGGTGGGCGGCGGCTACGCGGCCCGGAAGCTGGAGTACGATCCCCTTACCGGCCTCACCAGCCGGATCACCTATCTGGGCACGGACGGCAATCCAGTGCTGCTGGCCGCGGGCTATGCGGCCTATTCCCAGCAGTACGATGTGATGGGCAATCTGCTGCGGCGGGCCTACTATGATGAAAAGGGCGAACCGGTGGCCCCTGCCTCTGTGGGCTATGCCTGGTTTGAAAGAAAGTGCGACGCCGCCGGCCGCGTGCTGGAGGAAGCCAGCTACGCCGCGGACGGCTCCCTGATCACCAATACCAACGACTACGCCGTGCTGACGCAGGAATATGACGCGGACGGCAATAAGACGGTGATCCAGTATCTGGACGCGAACCGCCAGCCCGCCGATACCGCCTACGGCTATTCCCGTCAGGAAATGGCCTATGACGCTCAGGGCCGCCAGACCAGCGTTGCGTACTATGACGCCGCCATGCGGCCTGCCGCGGAATCCGCCGGATACCATCGGGCGGAATACACCTGGGATGAGGAGGGCCGCCGCCTGTCCGAAGCCTACTTTGGCGCGGATGAGCAGCCTGTGGAAATCGCGGGCGGCTATGCCTCCTTTATTGTGGAATATGACCGCCGGGGCAACGTGGTGCGGGAAGTGTACTACGGCGCGGATGGAAGCATCACCAACGTATCCGCCGGCGCTGCCGAGGTGCTGCGCGAATACGACAGCGCGGACCGGCTGCTCAGCGAACGCTTCCTGGATGAAACGGGCGCGCCGTATATGCTGCGGGGCGATTACGCTTCCCTGTACTTCACCTACGATTCCCTGGGCAATGTGCTCACCGAAGCTTACTTCGGCCTGAACGGGGAACCGGTGATTTCCACCAAGGGCTACGCCCTGCGCACCTGCGCCTATGACAATATGGGCCATCTGCTCACCGAAGAATTCAGCGACGGCAATGGGAACCTGATCGAGCACACCAGCGGTTATGCCCGCAAGGTGCAGACCTGGAACGCCCAGGGGTACCTGACCAGCGTGGGCTACTTCGGGGCCAACGGTTGGTACATCCTGCAGGAGCAGCCCTACAGCTACATCACCTATCAGCGGGACGCCAACGGCAACTGCACGGAGGAGGCCTGGTTCATCTTTGAAGGCCAGCCCACCCTGCTGCCCGACGGCTATAACCGGATCACCCATGAATATGACGCTGCCAACAACCTGATCAAATCCGTATATTATTACGGAGACAATATCGTGATGATCGACGGCGGCTTCGCTGCCATCGAGTACACCTACGATAACCGGAACCGCCTGACCCAGGAAAGCTACCTGGACGCCGGCATGAACCGGGTGATGGTGAAGAAGGGCTATTCCGCCATCGGCTATGTGTACGATAACGCGGGCAACACCCTGCAGGTGCGCTACCTGGACGTGAACGATAAGCTGACCCGGGTGCCCGAGGGCTTCAGCGTGTGGCAGCGGGAATACGACGCCTTCAACCACGTGATCCTGGAGCAGTACCTGGACGAGGAAGAACGCATCGCCTCCCTGACGGACCGCATCGGCGCAGAGCGCTCCGTATACGACGCCAAGGGCCGCCTGGTCCGCAAGGAATACCTGAGCGCGGCGCTGACGCCTATTGAAACGGCAGCCGGATATTCCGCCATTGCTTACAGCTACGACAGCAACGGCAATCTGTCCAGCGAAACCTACCTGAACACCAAGAACCTGCCGGTAGAAATTTCCGCGGGCTACGCGGGCATCCGCTACGAATACGGCGATCAGGGCCAGGTATGGCGCAGAACGTTCCTGAATACCTCCAACCGGCCCACCCTGTGCAAGGATGGCTTCGCCGCCGTGGAATACCAGTACAATGAAAACGGGTATGTGATTCAGCTCATTTATGAGGACGAAACCTACGCCCGCACCTACATCAGCGCCGGCTACGCCGGATTGCGCCGCACGGTGGACAAGAACGGCGATATCCTGACCGAAACCTATCTGGGCATGGAGGATTCCCCCGTGGCCAACTCTCAGGGCTACGCCACCCGGCGCAACACCTGGGATGCGCGCCGCCGCCTGGTCCGGCAGGAATTCCTGAACACGGACGGCCAGCCCATCAACCTGAGCGCGGGCTACGGCGCCGTGGGCTACGAATACGACAGCCGGGATAACCTGATCCGCCAGTCCTACTACAGCAAAACCGGCGCGCTCACCTGGAACCAGTACGGCTACTGCGAAATCACCTACACCTACGACGACCGCAACCACTGCACGGAAGAGCACCTGCTGAACAACCAGGGCAAGCCTGCCATTCACACCAGCGGCCAGTATTCCTGGCTGCAGCGCCAGGTGGACCCCGACGGCAAGGTGCTGTCCGTCAAATACTTCGATACCGCCGGCAACCCCACCTCCTATTCCAATGAGTACGCCGAAGTGCGCTATGAATACGACCTGGCAGGCCGGGAGGTGGCCATTCGGTACTACGATAAGGCCGGCAAGCTTTGCGCCACCCGCCGGGGCTACGCCATGAAGACCACCGCCTACAACAGCTTGGGCAACGTGATCGAGGAAGCCTTCTACGATACCGAAGAAAACCTGGTAAACACCAGCATGAAGTACGCCAAGATCGTGTACACCTACGATGCGCTGGGCAACCTGACCTCCGAACACTACTACGATACCAACACCCTGGGCGTGATCCCGGAGGACGCCCGGTACGCCGCGGTGTACAATGATTACGATGAGGAAGGCCGCCTGATCAGCGAAGAATACGTGGATGAATTCGATATGCCGGTGAACAACCGGGAGGGCTTCGCTTCCCACTACATTTCCTACACCGAAAGCGGATTGATCGCCGAAGAAAACTACGAGGATGAAAACGGCGAACCCGCCGTGATCGCCACCGGCTACAGCCGCCGGGTGCTGATCGACGAGAATGAGGAAGACCGGACCTACCAGATGCGGGTAGTCAACGAAGCGCCCGAAGAAACGGATGTGCCCCTCTTCCTGCTCACCTACGACCATTACGACCGCGTGATCGAAAGCCGGTATCTGGACGCGGATGAAAAGCCCATGAACGGCCCCGAGGGCTGCGCCATGGTCATCCGAGAATACACCAGCCGGAACCAGGTATCTCTGGTGCGGTATTTCGACGGCAATGGAAACGGCACGGCGGTGAACGGCGTTTACGGCGTCAGCCGGGTGTACAATTCCTACGGCAACCTGGCCAAGGAAACCTGGCTGAACGCGGAAGGGGACCCCGCCCTGAACGACGACGGCTACGCCAGCGTTTCCTATGATTACGATCTGAGCCGGTCCAGCCGGATGGAAAAGTACTTCTCCTACTACCTGGATGAAAACGACGAGCCCATCGCCGCCAGGAACGGGGCCTGGGGCCAGACCATGCTGTATTACCCCGCCACCCGCGTGCGGGAGGTCACCTTCATTGACGCGGAGGGCAAGCCCATCACCACCACCGAAGGCTACGCCATCCTGGAATACGAAGAGGATGAAAACGGCAACTGGACGTGGGAAGGCTATTACGATCATCTGCATATTCCCGCCAGCTGCCCCATGGGCTATTCCAGCGTGGAACGCTCCTTCGACGCCCAGGGCCGCATGATTTCCGAACGCTACCTGGACCGCTACAACAAGCTTGTGAACAACGCGGACGGCATAGCGGGCTGGAATGGTTACTATGACGCCGAGGGCAACCTGATCGTGACCAACCGCTACGATCAGGACCGCAGGCCGGTGTCCGTGGAAGAAGGAACCGTGCAAGTGCAGGAAGAGGAGGTGTTCGTGGATGAAGATGTGGAAAACGCTGCTTAAAGCAGCGCTGCTGAAGCTGGCCGCTCTGATCCTGGTTCTGTGCCTGCTGCCCGCGGGCGCGGTGGCGGAGGAACAAACCGGCGGGGACGATGAATGGGTAAGGTTCCTGCTGGTATGCAACGAAGGCATGAACAACAACGGCGGCAACGCCGGCAACACCATCATCGTGGTGGCCATGCACCCCGTGCTGGGCAAAATCCGCCTGATCACCTTCACCTGGGACACCTTCGTGCAGTACGAGGGCTACGATGTGCCCCAGAAGATCGATATGCCCTACCGTAAGAACGGCCCCGAGGAAACGCTGAAGGTGTTCAACGCCAATTTCGGGCTGGATATCGATCTGTTCATGTCCCTGAACTATATGAACCTGGCCTCCCTGATCGACGCTTACGGCGGCGTGACGGTGGATGTGTCCCGGGCGGAGCGCAACGCGCTGAACGGCATGGTGGCCTCCAAAAAAAAGAACCTGCAATCCGCCGCGGACAGCGGACTGCTGAGCCAGCTGATCGTGGAAATGCTGGCCCAGGAATACTACCTGAACGATTACGGCCCGGAAACCCATCTGAACGGCTTGCAGGCCGTGGGCTTCGGCTGGCTGCAGTACGATTCCGTATACAACTGCTGCCGCCGCGAGGTAGAGGTCATCGCCAATCTGTTTGCCAGCGTGGCCAACACCATCGCCGATAAGGTGGTGCTGTACACCACGGCGGACGGCTATCCCGAAGGGCTGAATAATCGCCGGGCCATCAACCTGGACGATATTTCGGACCTGGATATCGATTTCCTGAGCCGCCAGATGGCCCCCATCTTCCAGATGAGCTACAACAACCTGACCCAGGAGCAAATCGTGAGCATCTACACCACGCTGGCCAAGGTGGCTTACGAAGGGGCTCGGCAGGGCGTGAATATTTTCGCCTCCCTGGAATATGAAATTTTCCCGCTGGAAGCCCTGGAAGAATATGAAATGATCGCCGGGTCCGCGGGCCATATCGTGGATTACGAGGCGAACACCGAAGCCATGAAGGCTTTCCTGTTCAAGGAAGACTGATCTTGGAAGAAAATAATAATCAAACAGTCGAGATTTTGATTTTTCTGGCGCCGCGTAATGCGTTCTGTGTGGCATGCAAGGCACACACGTGCCAATTTTGCCTTTGCTAGAATGCCAGCGGCTCAGCCGCTGGCTTTTCCAAAATGGAAAATGCTTGAAATATTATCCAGCAATATGAATGTCAGCGGCATTACAAAGCGGAACGGAAACGGTACTGACCGGATTGGCAGGCCGGAGATGTTCCGCAGCACAGAAGCAAACGCCATCCTGAAGCTTTCCCCAAGAAATGGCTTCGGGATGGCGGAGCATTCCTTTTTCCACGATGGATGAAAGGGGAAATTGAGGGGAAAATGCATTGCTATTGCTTGTTCTGCGAAACCCAGCGATGTGAGTTGATTGCGGCTTACATAGAAAAAACGGCGGGCTATCGCTGCATTTCACCACGGATCATACAAAAAAAATGGATCAGGGGCACTGCCAGAGAAGAAAATCATGCTTGGTTGCCTGGCTACATTTTCCTGTACACGGAAGAGCCCATCATTCCCCGTTTCGATATTAAAGGCATTATTCGTTGCCTGGGACGCGGAGAACTTACTGGAACGGATCTCGCGTTCGCGGAGATGGTGTATCAGCAAAAAGGAGTTATTGGCACCGTTCGTCTGGCGCAGGTGGGCGATCGATGCCATGTAGCAGATCCATTATGGGAAGCGTTGCAGGGTACTATTGTGAAAATGGATCGAGGTCGGAAGCGTTGTTGCGTGGAATTTGAATTTGATCAGGTGAAGCGCACCGTGTGGATGGGCTATGATCTGATCAAAACGGAAGACGAGATACAGGAAACCAAGGGCTGAACGCACCAGACAGGCGCGCGGAGGCCTGTTTATTTGCAGAGATTCCTGCCAGAATAGAGGGACGAGTTCCGGTGTACAAAAGATATATAAAGCGTCTGCTGGATATACTGATCGCGCTGCTGGTGCTGATTGTTCTTTTGCCGATGCTGTTGCTTACGGCTATTTTACAGGTCAGGATGCTGGAAGAAATATGGGTGGCATTCTAATTATATCTTTGGATGACAAAGAGAAACAGATCAAAGACAAGAATATTAGAGCGGGTCTTATCGCGGGCAAGGATTTGTATAGAAGATGGCTGTGCTTGTCGAGCGATAATAAGATGACGAAAGAACAGCAGGATGTCGAGATTGAGATTGAGCATAGATGTTTTTCTTGAAATTATAAGAGGCAAAGGAGAATCACACTTCGTGGCTAAACTTAAGAACTTAGATGATTCAATTATTCATTACGGGATATATGCGCGATTTATCAAGCGGGCGTTGGATTTTTCCATTTCACTCCTGGCACTGTTGCTCCTCTCACCGATTTTTCTGCTGTTATGTTTTTTCGTAAGGCTGAAGCTCGGAAGTCCAATTTTCTTCAAGCAGACCCGTGCAGGCCGGGATGAAAAGCCATTTGATATGATTAAATTCAGAACTATGACAGACGCAAGAGACGCAAATGGAGAACTCTTGCCTGATACAGATCGATTCACAAAATTTGGTGATTTTCTACGGAACTATAGTCTTGATGAGTTGCCCGAACTGCTGAATGTCTTGAAGGGCGACATGAGCATTATTGGCCCTCGACCATTATATACATTTTATCTTCCCTATTATACAGAAGAGGAAGCTTTGCGTCATGCTGTACGCGGTGGAATTACAGGCCTAGCACAAGTTAATGGTAGAGCATTGTGCCGTTGGAAAGAACGTTTCGCTTACGACGTTCGGTATGTAAGGAATATCTCTTTCATCAACGATGTTAAAATTCTCTGGCAGACATTCTATAAGGTCTTCAAGAAATCTGATATTGGTATTCCAAGCGTGACGGATGAAGGTGGTCTTCACATCATCCGTGATCTTCAACGTCCTGACAGAATCAAAGAAATAGGAAGCACTTTCTCTGCTAAGATCACCCATGAGAGATCAAATAGGAATCCAATAGAGATATCAGAAAAAGAAGCGGTCTTCCTTTCAACTGGCAGAAGCTGCATTAGGGAAATATTGAATTCTCTTCAAAGCGACCCAAAATGCGCGATTGTTCCCTCTTTTACCTGCGAATCTGTAATCGAGCCATTTATCGACACGGGATATGATGTTGTACCTTATGCTTTGAATCTTGATCTGACTATAGACATACAAGCACTCAGAGCATTAATAACAGAAAAAAAGCCAAGCATACTCATTTTCCATAGATATTTTGGCTTTGACACGTGCGAAAGACTAGAAGACCTGGTTAAGGAGTTTCCTTCGCTGATTACAATTGAAGATGAAACGCAGTACATGTTTTCCGGTACTCGAAGCAGCTGGGCAACATACCGAATCGGCAGCATAAGAAAATGGGGCCCATTCCCGGATGGTGCTTATCTGATGAGCAATCAAGCTGAATTCAAACAGCCGACGAATGAAGACAAGGAATTCATTCGAATAGAGACGGATGCTATGGCGGCAAAACAGGCTTATCTTGATAAGGAAACTACCTATACAGGCTATCAAAAGATGTTCGAGGATAGCAGAGAATACATAGACAGGCAAAAAATAACCTTTTCCATGTCAGGCGTGTCAAAAGCTATGGTGGCGAAGGTCGATATCGAATCATTCAAGAATGTGCGTCGTTCCAACGCTGAAGTGTTAGTCGACAACCTGAAAGAACGTTCTTGGTTCGACCTTCCGTTGATGACAATCCCGGAAGGTGTAACCCCTTTCATGATTCCATTGCTTGTTCACAAGAACAGGAAAGCGTTTCAGAAGTACTTGGCTTCACAGAAGATTTATGCCACGATTATTTGGGCATGTCCTGAGCAGCTTAAGGATAAGATTGGGAAGAATGGTCACCAGATCTATGATGAGATTCTCTGTATCCCATGTGACCAGAGGTATGATACTTTCGATATGCAGCGGATTGTTTTCGCGGTAAATCGTTTTGAGAAAGAGGAAAGATTAGATGGAGAATAATCGACTAGTTATTCTGGGAACCAATGAATATCAGAATCCTTTGATTGTCCGGGCAAAAGAACTTGGTTATAAGACACATGTCTTCGGATGGCCAACCGGTGCAATCGGAGAGAAAACAGCGGATGTTTATCATCCAGTGAATATACTTGATTATGATGCTTTATGGGAAGAAGTCCAGAAGTTAGAACCGTGCGGCATTGCGTCCATTGCTTCTGAACTTGCGATGCATCCTATGAACTATTTACTTCGCAAGATGGGCATTCCGTGCAACTCGATTGAAACAGAAACTATCGCTACAAACAAGTATTTGATGCGCTGTGCAATGCGAGATGCGGGAATTGACGGGCCGAAGTTTACCCTCGTCGAAGCAGGATTCGACAAGAACCAGCTTGTTGGATTTGCCTATCCTCTCATCATAAAACCTGTTGATCTCAGTTCGAGTCGAGGCGTGATGAAGATCAATACACCGGATGATTTGGATGAGGCCATTGAATACGCAATGGGGTGGTCGAAGACCAAGCAAGCAATTATTGAGGAGTTTATCGATGGTAAGGAATACAGTGGTGAAAGCATTGCATATAACGGTAAATACAAGCTGCTCGTGGTGACTGAGAAGTCCACGACTGGTGAACCCCACTTTGTTGAGACTGGACATAAACAGCCGGCTGATTTGAGCATCGAGATGCTCAAGAAGGTAGAGGATACCCTCTATAGGGCGTTCGCCTCCATGGGAATCCAATACGGCGCGATTCACCCTGAATTTCGTATCACTGAAACAGGGCGAATCTGCTTTATGGAAATTGGCGCGCGTATGGGTGGGGATTGTATTGGTTCCGACCTGGTGCCGCTTTCCTCCGGGTATGACTTTATGGGCATGGTGATCTCTATCGGATGCGGAAAAGCGCCATCCTTCGAGAAAATCGGTGAACCGAAGGAAGCGAGAATCAAATATATTATTACGAAAGAAGATCTCGCTGAATTCGATCGAATCAAGAAAGAAGAACCTGGAATCCTCGTCAGATACAGTGACATAAAAGAAGTTACTGATTCCCCTATACTGAAGAGTGCAGACAGAGCAGGTTATTACATTACTGCCAGATGAAAGTTTGGGTAAGCTATTAATGAAAACAATACTATTAACGGGAATAGGTGGATTGACGCCTCGTTCCATTGCGAAGAGAATAAGAGAAATCCATCCTGAATACAGACTCATCGGCTGTGATGTCGATAAGAAAGCTATGGGATTTTTCATGCCAGGCTTACTGGATGAGCATTATGTAGCTCCGAGATGTAAGGATCCTGATTATTTTCCGTGGCTTAAACGCCTAGTAGCTGACCGTCATATTGATTATGCGTTTGTGCAGCCGGAGAGCGAGATCGTGGTATGGGGAGAGTATTTCGAGAAGAATAGAGAATATCCCTGTCCAGTCTTTATGGGGAGTAGGATTCTCTGTGAGTCATTGCGGGACAAGGCAATAATGGCTGATATACTAAAAGGGACAGATTTTATTCCCAAGACCATCAAAGTTACGCAGGATCAGCCAAAATATATAGAGGTTGAGAAGGAGATCGGCTTTCCATGCTGGATCCGTGCCACGCAGGGAACGGGAGGCCTTGGTTCGCTTCGTCTAGATGATATTAGCAGCTATCGGAGTTGGTTGCTCATCAATTCAGCCATACAAGAGTTTACAGTAAGCGAGTTCCTGATCGGACGTCACCTGGCAAATCAGATGCTGTATTACAACGGGGAATATGTTAAAGGAGCTGCGTTGGAATGTGCGGAATATGTGATGGCTAGTGCCGCTCCGTCTCATGTTACAGGAAATACCCATTTTGCGCGGTTCCTGAACGAGGAACGAATCAATGAGTTCTGTGATCGGTGTATAAAATATCTGGAAGCCAAGCTTGGCGTGCTTGCTCATGGTGTATTATCTTTCGATTTGAAAGAGGATAAAGATGGCAACCTTAAAGTGACAGAAGTTAATATCCGCCATATGGCTTATACGGGTGTGATGGCGAAAATAGGATTCGATTTGATCGAAGATACAATACGGATCATGGAAGATGGGAACTGTGATCATGTTCAGCGAGCCCCGTTCTTTCACTATGACAAGCCTTACGTTTTCCTGAGGGATGTGGATGTAGAACCGATCATCCTGGAGGGTGAAGACGTTTTTGAATAATCCCAGAATTGGAGCATAGATGATGAATCTGTTGGAATTTATCAGAAACAAATCATACTGGCTGATAGATGCACTAAAAGGTGGAACAGTCGCATCCTACCTTAAGACGCTGCAGCGCATACAGGATGGAGACGGACTCTCCGAAAGTGATATTCAGGCATATCAGGATCAGTGCGTCAGGAAACTTCTGGAATACACAAGAACAACTGTTCCGATTTTTTCTGATCAGAAATCTCTTGATATCCACGATTGGCCTGTGACTAATAAAATGACCTATCGGGATCATTATGATCGTTGCATTTCAAGTAAGTTTGATCGCGACACGTTGATTGAAATGGCAACTAGCGGATCAACAGGGACACCTTTTGTCAGCTATCAGGACCCGGTTAAGAAAAAACATGTCAACGCGGAAACAATGTACTATAACGGACAGACCGGGTACAAAATCGGCAGGCGTATCATATACCTACGATCAGTAGTCAATGAGGTTCAAAAATCATCCTTCCAACAATTCTATCAGAACATCTATCTTCTCGACTGTAATGATCTGAGCGATGAAGGAATCAGGGAGAAGATGAAACGCATCGTCAGCCTCTCCAAAGGCTGCGGGGCAATGATGATGGGATATGCCTCCACGTTTGAAGCCTTCCATCAGTATTTTGAGAAGCATGGCATTGATGAGGTTAAGGATGCACAAATCTATGGCATCGCAAGCGGAAGCGAGATGCTGTACGATCCAACCAGGCAATCGATGGAGAGGGCATTCAGATGTCGTTGCTTCTCACGTTATGCAAATGAGGAAAATGGTTTCTTGGGGCAGGATAAGGATGAAAACAACGTATTCTATCTCAACAGAGCGGACTACTATTTTGAAGTTTTGAAGATGGATCAGGATGTCCCTGCAGACGAGGGAGAAGTAGGTCGTATCGTTCTGACAGACCTCTTCAATTTTGCCATGCCGATGGTTCGCTATGACACTGGCGATGTTGGAGCACTTTCAAAACGGGGTAACCAAATGGTTATTACATCATTTGGGGGAAGAAGAGTTGATGTGGTATCCAATGCCAAAGGCGAGATGATATCTCCACATGCAATAACCAATTTGATGTGGAGTTATCAAGGCGTTAAACAATACCAGTTTGTTCAGGAAGATGTAGGAAAATATCGGATAGTATTAAACCTATCTTCGGGAACAATCGATGAGCAAGAACTTATAGATGACTTTAAACACTTCCTCGGTGAGAAATCGACTGTTACAATAAAATATACAGACAACATACCTGTCTTAGCTTCTGGCAAGAAGAAGTATATTGTGAACGAAATGGGTCGGTGAAGCAACGGTGATATTTCTTGGTGATCTAGCGTGCCCAGATGAAAAGATTGATGATTTTGTCTCCTGTATTAATGAAATGCCGATTTTTCAGGATGAGATCGTCATTGTCAATCTCGAAGGGCTATTTGTCGATGATCTCAAACAGAGACGCAGACCAACACTTTACAATAATTCGAAGCTCCTAAATGCGTTTAAGCAAGCCAGGAAGGTGATCTTTTCGCTGGCTAATAATCATATGTACGATTATCCCAGTGCAATTATCTCAACCAAATTGGAGTTAGAGTCTGCAGGGTTTGGTACATTTGGTTTGTATGAGAAAAGCAAAATCATTCCATACGAATATGAGACGAATGGAGAAAAGTATGCATTCTTTGGTCACTGCTGGAGACTGTACACCCAGACAAACAGAAATACCATTAATGATTTTATGATTGTTGACTGCGTGTACGAAGAATTAATCAGGGTCGTCAAGGACTACAAGGCAACCAACCCAAGCACGAAAGTTTATTGCTTTATGCACTGGAACTACGATCTGGAAGTGTTGCCGTTCCCATACTATAGAGCAATAGCGCGAGAATTGATAGATAGTGGGGCAGATGCAGTAATAGGCAGCCACTCACATGTGCCACAAGGTGTGGAAGAGTACAAAGGAAAGCTAATTGCTTATTGCTTAGGCAACTTCTATCTACCATCGGGCTTCTTTTTTAACGGCACACTCTTATACCCCGCTTCAAGCAAACAGACATACGGTGTTCGATTGATCTCGGAATCAGCCGATCTGCTCTGGTTTGATACCGATACGGGAAACAAGCCTGTAACACTGAGCGGTATCGAAGAAGTGCAGGGACCGATCATTTCGGAATTCAGTCAATTTAAGACGATGAATCAGGATGATTATCTGAGATTCTTTAAGAACAAACGAACTAATCGTACATTAGTTCCTGTGTTTGGAAAATATCAGTCCAGTTCAGCTATACGGTTCCAAGAGGCATTCGCAATAAGCAGGGTTCGGATGGCTAAATTGGTTCATAAGATGATCAAAGGAAATGATGCATGAAAAAAGTAATGATAATCAGCAACGTCTCAGATGCGCTGGATTTTCGCAGAGAGCTGATAGAAAAGCTTACAAGAAAATACGATGTCACTATAGTTTGTGAAGATGAGAGGTATATTCCACAATATAAAACTATAGGGTGCGGGTATATAAAGAGCAAATCGTCTCAACATGGAACAAATCCATTACAAGAGTTAGAAACTGTCTCTGATTATAAGCGTATTCTGCGAGAGAATCATCCTGATTTGGTCATCACATATACGATCAAGCCTAACATTTATGGGGGGATAGCCTGCGCATCCCAAGGCGTTCCATACATTGCTAATGTGACAGGCCTTAGCGAAGCCATAATATCGGGAGGATTGTTGAGCAAGGTTCTTCTGCTGCTCTACCGATATGGGCTGAGGAAAGCCTCGAAAGTTATCTTTCAAAACAATAGTACGAGTGAACTTTTTAGATCCAATCTCATTATTAAAGACAACGCAATTACTGTGGCTGGGTCTGGCGTAAATCTCCAGGAGCATCCCTTCGAAGAGTATCCGGAAGAATCGGATGAATTGGTTTTCTTATCTCTTGGAAGAATCATCAAGGCTAAGGGAATAGATGAACTGTTAGGCGCGGCAGAACGGATTAAGACCAAATATCCATATGCGAGGTTCAAGCTTCTTGGAACGATTCATGAAAATTATGACAGCAAAATCGATGAGGCGGTAAAAGCAGGGACGGTTGAGTTCGAAGGGCAGCAGACAGATGTGCAGTTTTATCTGCGAAACAGCCACGCTACCATCCACGCATCATATCATGAAGGCATGTCCAACGCGCTTCTTGAAACCGCATCGGCTGGACGTCCTATCCTTGCATCTGCAATTCCTGGGTGTCAGGAAACATTTGATGAAGGAGTTTCCGGCATAGGTTTCCGCCCCAAAGACGAAGATGACCTAGTCCGTGCCATAGAGCAGTTTATACAGTTGTCCTATGGCGTAAAGAGGAACATGGGCATCGCCGGACGGCAGAAAATGGAACGGGAGTTTGACCGTAATAAAGTGACGCAAACGCATCTGGATGTTATCGAGAGCATTATCGGAGGTTAATTACGAATGAGTCTGTATGAAAAGCTTGTCGCTCGTGAAGAAAGATTGTCTCTTGTAGGTCTTGGCTATGTTGGCATGCCTATCGCGGTGGCCTTCGCGAAAAAAATTGATGTAGTTGGCTTTGACCTGAATGAGAAGAAAATCGAACTCTATAAGAGCGGCATTGATCCCACGCACGAAGTGGGCGATGAGGCCATTAGCTCAACAACTGTGGATTTCACTGCCGACGAGACAAAGCTTCGCGAGGCGAAATTCCACATCGTAGCCGTGCCCACTCCTGTGAATGACGACCACACGCCGGATCTCTCTCCGGTGGAGGGCGCGTCTACAATACTTGGACGGAATCTTACTAGAGGTTCCGTGGTGGTGTTTGAGTCTACTGTGTACCCTGGCGTGACTGAGGATGTCTGCGTTCCGATCCTGGAGAAGGAATCTGGTCTCAAGTGCGGCGTGGATTTCAAGATCGGTTACAGCCCAGAACGCATAAACCCTGGCGACAAGGTGCATCGGCTGGAAACCATCAAAAAGATTGTTTCCGGTATGGATGAGGAAACTCTGGACTGCGTGGCGAAGGTCTACGAGCTGGTGGTAGAGGCTGGTGTGCATCGAGCTGAAAGCATCAAGGTCGCGGAGGCTGCTAAGGTCATCGAGAACAGCCAGCGCGACATCAACATCGCCTTCATGAACGAACTTTCCATTATCTTCAACAAGATGGGCATCGACACAAAGAGCGTGCTGGAGGCGGCGGGCACCAAGTGGAACTTCCTGAAGTTCTACCCCGGCTTGGTAGGTGGACACTGCATCGGCGTGGATCCCTACTACCTGACCTACAAGGCGGAGATGCTTGGCTATCACAGCCAAATAATTCTCTCTGGTAGACGCATCAACGATGACATGGGCAAATACGTAGCCGAGAACTGCGTCAAGAACCTAATCGCTGCCGACAAGGCAGTAAATGGTGCGAAGGTGGCAATCTTTGGCTTCACCTTCAAAGAAAATTGCCCGGACACCCGCAACACCAAGGTCATCGACATTGTGAAGGAATTACACGAGTATGGAATTACCCCTGTCATCGCGGATCCAGAAGCGGATGCAGCCGAGGCCAAGATGCTCTATGACGTAGAGTTCGTGGACATGGATACCATAAAAGACATGGATGCGTTGATTCTGGCTGTGGCACATACGGAGTTCAGCCACTTCACTATTGATCAAATGGATCAATTCTTTGGTGAAGGTAAAAAAGTATTGCTGGACATTAAGGGGTTGCTGGATCGGAAGGAATATGAAGCTGCAGGATATCGATATTGGCGACTTTGATAATCCACGATCTCGAAAAAGTAGGAATTGTAGTATGAAGAATAGCAGATATAATAATGTTGTTCATGGCAGAGACCAGTTTCAAAGATATAAATGGCTGATTTCTTTGCTGTGCCGTTTTTTCTCTGTTTTCCCACCAAAGGAAAGACAGAAACTATTAGAAAGAGCTAGAAAGACTCCTGGTAAGCGTGGTCTTGCCATCCGATATTGCTTTCTGAAGACGATAGCAACATCATGTGGCGAAAACATTGCAATAATGCCTGATGTGTATCTTCTGAATGCATCTAAGCTTAAAATTGGATCAAATGTCAGCATACATCCAATGTGCTATATAGAATGTGACGGACAAGTTGAAATTGGTAATGATGTTTCGATTGCACATGGAACATCAATACTTTCTAGCACTCATACATACACGGATAAGGATACACCAATTAAATATCAGCGTGGAGTAGACAAGAAAGTTACGATACAGGATAATGTTTGGATTGGTGCAAAGAGTACTATCTTGCCGGGTGTTGATGTGTCATCTGGGTGCGTAGTTGGGGCAAATTGCGTTTTAACAAAGTCCACAGAACCAGATGGCGTCTATGTTGGGGTACCCGCACGAAGAATAAAAGATCGATAAAAGTTGGTGACACGATCAATGAAAATAACAGTATTTACTCCGGCTTATAATAGAGGATATACTCTCGGAAGAACATACGAGTCAATGAAGAAGCAAGAATGTAAGGATTTTTTATGGCTAATTGTAGATGATGGGTCAACAGATAATACCAAGGCTCTTGTAGAAGGCTGGATGAAAGAAGATACCGGATTCGAGATAAAATACATCTACAAGAAAAATGGAGGAATGCATACAGCGCACAATGTGGCATTTGATAATATTGATACTGAACTGTGCGTATGTATTGATTCAGATGACGCTTTAGCCGAAAACGCAATAACCAACATTCTAAAGTTCTGGGAAGAAAATAAAAGTGATGGACTCGCTGGATTCGCAGGGCTTGATGCTTTTTTTGATGGGACGGTGTTCGGAAAAGATTTGTCTGATGTAGACGGTAAAATTGTTCCGTTTGAGGAGCTACGAGCAAGAGGAGACAAAAAATATGTCTTTAGAACCGAGGTGATTAAGCAGTATCCAAAGTACCCAGAATATAGCGGAGAGAATCTTGTTCCATTGGGAACACTTTACTATGAGATAGATCAGAAATACCATTTTTTAGCGTATAATAAAATACTAGCAAACATTGAGTACATGGAAGATGGATCTACGAAGAATATCTTTAAACAATATAGGAGATCTCCACAGGGATTTGCCTATTCAAGACAGGTATATTTGAGATACGCTAAGGGATTCAAAAAAAGACTAAAGCTCTGCATACACTATGTGTCCAGTTGTCTTCTATCAAAAGGGAAAGTACAGATCTTGGATAGCTGTGATAAACCTATGGCAATTCCGGCTATTGTACCTGGTGCTCTTTTAACTTTGCATATACTTTTTAAATCGCGTTAATAGATGAGAGGTTAAACATTGAAAATACTTATTACCCTCATAGAAGCATTTATCTTGGCAAGTCTGTCACAAAGGCGAACGAATATGCTGAAAGAAGAAAATAGGAAGGATCGCTTTTTCTTTTTTTTGACTTTCCTAATTATAGTTATGTTCGTAGGCTTGAGAACAAGATATAATGATACATGGGTCTATATTGGAAACTATAGAGACAGTGCAATTGCGTCAACCTTATCGGAGTTCTATAAAAGGCATTATAGTTTAGCAGATGAATGGGGATTCAGATTAGTATCGAGCTTCTTTAAGTCTATTGGATTTGACGAACATCTATACATAATGGCGTTCTCTGTTTTCTCAACAGGAGTTACATTATGGTATTTGCGTGATAACGCAAGCAATAACTTTGGAGATTCAGTCTATCTCCTTTTTGTTACAGGAACCATGAGTTTTGAGCTCGCAGCATTGAAGCAAGTTACTGCGACAATGATTGCTTTCATTGCAACTAACGAAGCATTAAAAGGAAAATGGTTTAAATACAGTCTTTTGTTATTTGTCGCGTTTACTTTTCATCCATTTGTGCTTGTTTTTTTAGTTGTTCCCTTTGTAATCAACAAAAAACCATGGGAAATTGATACAATACTATTGATCGGTATCCTCTTTGTTTTAGGGATTGGCATGCGTTTTATCGCTCCATTATTAGTTCGTTTTGCGGAAAACTACACGGTCGAAGGAATCTTATCAAGTACAGTTAATCCTTTTAGATTTCTGGTGAGCATTGTCCCAGTTGTTGTTTCTTTTGTTTATAAAGACATTTTATATGAAGATTCAAGTAATAAGGAGAACTTAGTTGCACATCTTAGTATTTGCTGTAGTATGTTTATGTTTTGGACCTTATTTGCTGATCCTTCTACAGTTGGCAGATTAGCTTCTTATTTTGACTTAGCAGCATGTTCTTCCCTGGCATGGATGATTAAAAAAATATATGATAAGACAGGGAATCAAGGATTAGTCTTGAGAATAGCTATGTATGCTTTCTATTTTGCCTTTTTTGTGTATGGAAACTTTTATAATAAACACTTTGATCAGATGTATGGTGCTATTACTATTCAAGAGTTCTTCTTATCGGTGAGAAAGTTTGTTTCGGGGGCATGACATGAAAGTTCTTTTCTTTATTCCAACATTAGCACATGGCGGTGCAGAGAGAGTTCTTGTGAATCTTGCTAATAAACTTGATAAGGAGAAATATGATGTTACTGTACAGACACTTTTTGACGTTGGAGTAAATAAGCAACTGTTATCTGATAATGTTAATTATCAATATTGCTTTAAGCGTGTTATTCCTGCAAATACATACTTGTTTAGCTTGTTTTCTCCAAACCAGCTTTACAAGTATTTAGTAAAAGGACATTATGATATAATAGTGTCATATCTTGAAGGTCTTACTGCTAGAATAATATCGGGATGTCCAGATGATTGCACGAAGAAAGTTTGTTGGATCCATATAGAACTTAACAATGATAAACTCTATGCACGAGCTTTCAGAAATAAGAAAGAAGCTATAAGGTGCTACAGAGCTTTTGACAAGATTATTTGTGTATCGAAAACAGTAAAAGAGATCTTTTTGAAAACATCAGGAACGACATATGATGACATAGAAGTAATATATAACACAAATGATTGTTTGCGGTAAAATGGAACTGTAGCAAAGGCGCACCAAAAAGTGAGCGGGCAAT
>ERZ842401.3287-NODE-3287-length-20306-cov-4.212434_pt1 | contig 20306 bp, 14 predicted proteins | sample MGYA00521270_ERZ842401 | MGnify/ENA primary metagenome ERZ842401 (study PRJEB31892, sample SAMEA3878208) | bioreactor metagenome | biome: Moose rumen | place: Sweden | collected 2011-10 | study: EMG produced TPA metagenomics assembly of the PRJEB12797 data set... | reverse complement strand
TCTTCCAGCTGGGCTTCACCAAGAACAAGGGTGCCGTTGACAAGAACTACCGCTATATGATGTCGGTGTCCGAGATGCAGGGACTTGCCGACAGTTCTCTCACCGCCGCCTCGACCGAAGAGTTGTGGTTGAGCCAGTATGCACGTCTTGCGGCGTACGCACGCTTTTATCCTGTCAACGCCCACCTGATACTCAACGGCGCAACCCACTCGGACGACCCCACCATGATCGACAAGATGATTCGCGCCTCGATGATATACGTGGGCGATAATCCTGACTACACCGCATTCTCGCATAAACTCGAGTCGCTGATCAACTCGCAGCCGGTGGTGCCCAACCCTCATATCATCCCCTGGATGAACACAGTCGAATGGGAGGCCCTGAAGGAGGCCATCGCCAAGGACAGCGCCCTGCTCAACGAGGCCGGTCGGCTCACCGGCGTGGAACCACGCATGATTGCCGCCTGCTTGATCGGCGAGCAGATACGCCTCTTCAACTCCAACCGCGAGACGTTCAAGAAATACCTCGGCCCGGTGAAGGTGCTTTCAGTGCAGTCGCAGTTCTCCTATGGCGTGAACGGCATCAAGAACCACACCGCCGAGGCGGTCGAGCAACACCTGAAAGACCCGTCGTCCGAGTTCTACATGGGCCGCCGCTACGAGCACCTGCTCGACTTCGAGACCGAGGATCACGCCGACGAGCGCTACAAACGGCTCGTCGACTATCGCAACCACCTCTACTCCTATATCTACACCGGCTGTATTCTGCATCAAACCATGCTGCAGTGGAGACGTGCGGGCTTCGACATCAGCGACCGACCCGACATCCTCTTCACCCTCTTCAACGTGGGCTTCTCGCAGTCGGTGCCGAAGGCCGACCCGCGCTGCGGCGGCTCGCACATCACCGTCGATGGGCAGACCTACACCTTCGGGGCCATCGGGTTCGACTTCTACTACAGTGGCGAGCTGGCCGAAGCCTTCCCCTACTGGCATGAGCGTTTCGTCAGTGGCAACGGCCCCGCCATGACACAGGACGAGATTGCCGACATACAGGACAATATGAGCGACTGCAAACGTCCGCAGAGAGGATTGGAGTATCTTAACACCGACAGCTCGGGCATCGCACAACCCGGCACCGACCTCAACGACGACGAAACGCCATCCTTCACGCCTGCCATGGCATATTGATAAAACGCTGTGCTGCATGATATATTCGCTGGAATACGACGAAAAGATTTGGATGGAGCATCTGTTCCATGACTTCGACGCAACCTACCGCGAACGCACCATGACATGGCTCGAGAAACGGTTCAATCTCACCGCCGACGATTGCGAGGATATCATACAGGATGCCTATATGGAAGTTTACACAAAGGTCAGGGATGGCCTCTACGACAAGTCGCGCTCGTCGCTCTACACCTATTTTTTGGGCATCTGCAAAAACAAGGCTAACGAAGTCCTGCGGAAAAACAACAGGAGGCCCCTCCTTTTGGACAGCAACGAGGTGGGCGAGGCTGATATGGACACCCTTCGCCGAAATGCCGAACGCATACTCGAACTGACACAGCACGACGAACAGGAGCTGCGCGAGCTGGTGGTCGAGCAGGTGGTGAAAAATCTGCCCTCGCCGTGCGGCGAACTACTGTGGTCGTTCTACCGCGATGCTCTACCGTTGAAGACCATCGCCACTATGTTCGGATATGCCAGCGAAGACAGTGCAAAGGTGACCAAACACCGTTGCATGGAGCGTTTCCGCAAATACTACGAGAAAGCTTTCGACAAATAGCAAACCTATGGCCGGCAAGGACGACATATTGTTACAAAACGAGCATCTGATTGACCTCTACCTGCGAGGACGGCTCAAAAACATAGAGCCAGAGGTTTTCGAGCAGATGCTCCGCACCGACGAAACTCTGCGTCGCCAGGCCATAGCCATGGCCGAGCTGGTAAAGCTGATGTCGCTCGCAGGCAGCCGTGAGGACGAAAAGCAGACGACCGCCATTATTGAGGAAGATGAATGGTGGAATATGGCCAACGCCAGCCCCTTGGAGGAGGTCTATGTGCCGCCAACGGACGACGAACGTCAGCCTGGCATGGACATAATCCCCACCGACGAAAGCAGCATCGATCGAGACTCGGTCCGCTATTCATCGGTAAACGAGCGTACAATCTACGGCGACGCAAAAGCCCCCACCTCCACCGACGACCAGAATGGCTCTGCCGATTCAGCCGATCCAGCCGGTTCAGCCGATACAGCCGGCGACGAAACCACGGACAACCCCTCACCACAAGATTCCGACCAAAAGGAATAAGCTCGCCCGGCCACGCGCGAGCCGTTACGCCGGATTTTTCAGTTGAACTGGATTTCCGTTGTGCCGGATTTGCAATCAGGCACTGTTACCCCACACAAGCCGCGAGACGTACGTTTCGAGGCGAAAAAAAAATTGCATAGCAGTTGTTAACCTTTGCGCATTTTCTGTCAATAATAGAAAGAGCAAACATTGACAACCTTTGCGGCCCTCATCCCGCACTTGATGCGGGATATACGGGATCTCCGCAATCTCAATCCAAAACGTTCAACCAGAAACAAACACCTATGGGAAAAATCACCTTAATCGAAAGTCTGCATGACACAGGGGCTGTCGCCTCGGGTGTCACGGTGCAAAGCAATTTGATACCAAACTTGGAAGTGTATGGTTTTGTCAATTCCAGGAAAATAGAAGAATGTGGATATGTTTCATACACGAAGGGCGTGATAAACAAGTCGCCGGCGAACCAAATTGTATGCTCTCATTTCATTTCGCAACCCACAGGCGATGTAAACAACAAATATACTGTTGCCCCGATATACGATTCGATTCGTATTGCAACATCCGAACAACATTTTCCCTTGAAGGACTTGTATGTGCCGTCGTTGGTCAATGAATGGTTTTACAAGGAATTAAAAAAACGTCTTGGAAACGGCATGTCTACGACAGTGTCCGAAAAAAACCTTAAGGCGGCCAATCTTCAAAAGAACATATCTGTTGTCGATGGAGAGTTGTGTATGTCTTGTCTCGCCGGAGACATACTCCTGTCAAACAAGCAGGGGTTGGTGACCGGGATAGGCGAGGATGTATTGGTGGTGTGCAGATATGTACACGAGGCCACCGGAAACATCTGTTACGTGCAGTATTCCCTGGATGAGGTGTTTACCGACAGTGATAGTTTGCCGTTTTGACGACTGTCATAGTTTTATGATTAAGAAATATGACTATCTGTATCTATCCTATCCATAATTATTTTAGCCCCTGCGTATGACGATTTTGGAACATTTGGATGATGTTTTCGACTTCGGAAAATTCCGTGGCTGCTCTGTTGGCGAAGTCCTGATGTCGAATCCCAGCTATTTGAAATGGGTTGCGGCCAACGTGCACTCTGCAAACTGCATTGTCGAAAATGTGTTGTTTGATGAGATACGTGCTGTTTTCCCCGATTTCATTATAACTGAAGACTTTGAGACGAATGTGATTCTCAAGCGGTGCGAATATGAGCAGCTCGAACAGGAATTAGAGGAGAATCAATGTGGATGGGATGATGCGCCCTACGATAGATGGGACGATGGTTCCCACGATACCTACGGCCGCTACAGTGGGAGCTATGCGCAGGACGAGATGGGATACAGCGACGACGATATCGATACAATTTTTGACGGCGACCCATCGGCATATTGGAATATTGACTGACATTTTATTAACCTCACAGATACTCTTGGTCTCGTGCTTGACCAATGCTTGTTGCTGTGCAGCTGCCGAGATGGTCGAAATCCTCGATGTATAGTCCTGGCTGCGCGCGGTACGATGCCGATTATTTGCCGCTTTTGCGGCGGTTGCAGTCGCGACAGAGCATCTGGCAGTTCTCGGCGACCGTCCTGCCGCCCTGGCACCAGGGGGTGATGTGGTCTGCTTCCATCTGCTCCAGCTCGAAATGCTGTCCGCAGGAGGGACATACGCCCAGCTGCCGCTCGTACACCTCGCGGCGGGTGTTCTCGTCAAAGGCCCGCAGGTCGAGGTGGCGTTCGTCGCCGTCGAGCACGTAGGCATAGATGCCGCGTTTGCGCTGCACATCGCTGTCGGCCATCAGCCGCGACACCTCGGTTTCAAGCTCCTGCGTGTCGAGGTTGCGGTCGGCGTGCTGTCGGTAGAGGCCTCCCCAGTCCACACCCTTCATCTCCTTGCGGTATTTGGGGAATACCGCTTTCACCCAGTTGATGACGTTGCTGAAGTGGTTCCACAAAGCCACGGCACTTGCGTCGTGCTGGTGTTTGGCCATATAGGGTTCTATGTTGCCGTCGCTGATCCAGCGGATGGCGGTCTCGAGGTAAGCCTGGCGGTTCACCTCGCCGCTCACGTATTTCGAGGCCATGTTGTAGGCCGCGCAGTTGCCTTTGCTGAAATAGCGTTTGGCATCGGCCAGCCACGGGCCGGCATACACGGCGTTGCGCAGCTCCTGGTCAGTAAGCTCTTCGCCTGCTATGTTGATGGTCTTGAACCATTTGAGACGCTCGCTGTCGCTGCCCGAACAGAGATAGACCTGTAGTTCGTAGTCGAGTATCTGCTCTTGCTCGTCGTCGGCGAGGTTGTGGAAGTAGCGGAACAGGTAGGCGAATTCGCCAGTCACATACTGGCAGATGCTTATGGTGCGTTGCTGTCCGTCGATAATTTCGTAGGTGCCGTCCTCGCGCACAGCCCAGTACATGACGTTGAGCGGGAAACCCTGCGTGAGAGTCTCGATGACAGCATCGCGTTGTTTTTCTTTGTACACGAACTCGCGTTGGTAGGGTGGGCGCACATCGAGGCGACCGTCGTAGGCACGCACACCATTCTCTTCATTGTCGCGATAGCCTTTCACAAGGTCGCGCACCTTGATTTGATGTAGTTTGATTTCCATGATTTCAGTTGTTTTCTGTTTCAGCAGCCATCGACAACGGTGTCTCGTCGCTTATAGCATACGGGACGGTTTGGTGTCGGCGACGGCGGATTGCTATTCGACTGTATTTTTGAACGCCATTTATAATTGGTTTTGCCAAATCTAATTCACTATCACTTCCATTATTGAATTCTCCGACTATTTCAAACTGTTCTGGATTGTATTTGTCAAGAAAAGTAATAGGCACTCCCATTATACCGTAGTAATCCATTGGAATATCCGAAGTCTTGTCAACATTAATTGCATCGTAAGTGTCGTATTTAGGGTAATCTTCAGGATTGTATTGTTTAAAAAGGATTAAATCCTCATGTAATTTTGCAAGATCAAGATTAGTGAACCAATTTACTCCTGACACTCGAATCATTCCCTCCCTATGGTCCCCGGCAGTTGCTGTGTCTTCATAATTGCTGATAAAGTGGCCAGCCCCTCCTTTGAATCCATACCCTAACCATAACTGGTTTTCCTTAATTAAAGGAAATATCTCTTTGTATTTGATTGCATTTTGGTGTCCAATTATTACAAACTTCTTATTGTACTCTATCAACTGAGCCACATATTCCCTAAACAAAGAGAACGGAGGGTTTGTGACCACTATATCGGCCTGTTTCAGAAGTTCGATACATTCGGCAGAACGGAAATCACCGTCGCCTTGCAGGTAGTTGATGCCAATCTCCTCGGGGTCGGGTACACGGTTGCCGTTGTGATCGCCGTTGTATTCCAGCCAGATGGCACGTTCGCTGTTATGTTGGCTGAAGAGGTCGCGCTCCTGGTTCTTGTAGCAGGTGGTGATGAGTTTCTTCAAGCCCAACTGCTCGAAGTTGTAGCTGAAATAATGGAAGAAATTGCTGACGCGTGGGTCGTCGCAGTTGCAGAGTACCGTCTTGCCGCGAAAGTGTTCGCGGTAGTGCTTAAGTTCGTTTTCTATGTCCACGAGTTGTGTGTAGAACTCATCCTGTTTTGCCTTTTTGGCATCACGAAAGCTTTTCTTCTCTGCCATTGCTTGATAGCATTTGTGCATTGCTATCAATCGACGAACACGATAAAAAAAGCGGAGTTTCCTACCGTGTACCAGGTGTGTCGCGTACCCCTGCTCCAAATAAGAAACTCACACATTGTGCGAGCATCCTATCATTCATGGAGCAGGTGTACTTAATGTACACCATACTTATTATTTCGAGGCGTTATCCTTCTGTTGCGACACTTCGGTACACGCGAAATAATAGTAATGCTATGTTTATAAAATGTTGAGGTCGCCCACTCTCGGCGGCTATTTAACGGGTGCAAAAATACAAAACATTCACGACATCTGTAAATCCCCCCGCAAAAAAGCCATGAAAGGTCGGATGATTACAGGCGGCTGCAACCCTTATTGAGGGTTATGAGGTTGGCGGGTTTTGCGTGGCGGGCGGGAGGCCGCTGTCGATGGCGGGGGTGATTATCTCGCCGTGGTCGGCTATATAGTCTATCAGTTCGCGATAGAAGCGGTGGCGCGAAAGCGTTGTGGTGCTGCCCACAATGATGAGTTTCATCTTTGCCCGCGTCATGGCCACGTTCATGCGGCGCAGGTCGCGCAGGAAGCCGATGGTGCCGCGCTCGTTGTCGCGCACCATGCTTATCACAATCACGTCGCGTTCCTGTCCCTGGAAACCGTCCACGGTGTTCACGGTTATGCGTCGGCGGTAGTGTTTGAGGAAGTAATTCATCTTCAGCAGCCGACGTATGAGGCGTGCCTGCGCCTTGTAGGGGGTGATGATGCCGAAGTCGGTAAGCTGGTCGTCGATGCGCGAGGGGCCGATGGCATCGATATAGTCTTTCAGAGTGTGGATTAGCAGCCTGGCTTCGTGGGGGTTGCTTCTGCTCGACGAGAGGCCGTCGCCTTGCTCGGCAAAGCCGCAGGCGGAGGTGTCAATCCAGGTGAGGGGTGTATCGATGGGCGACACGAGCCGGTCGGCCACTTGCGGGTCGGCCTGGAGTCGCCCGCCATAGAACCACCGCGATGGGAACTGCATGATGGCGCTGTTCATGCGGTATTGCGTGGTGAGCATTGCCGTTGTCTCGGGTTTGGCCCTGGCCACCCGCTGCATCAGGGTTTCGGCCAGGCCGCCGCTGGCCGCGTCGGGGCATTTCACCGTGGGGGGCAGCTGTTGGTAGTCGCCGCTGAACACCACTTTGGAACAGCGCAGTATGGCGTTCCAGCATGCAGGTTCGAGCGCTTGTGCGGCCTCGTCGATGAAGAGGGTGCCGAACCGCCGTCCGGCCATCACCTGGTTGGCGGCCCCGATCAGCGTGCAGGACACCACCCTGGCCTCGTCGAAGACCTCGGCGTGGATCTTTATCTCCAGTTCGGTCTGGCGGTAGCGCAGTTTGCGCAGGTAGTTCTTGTCGGTTTCGGACTTGTTGCCGGCGGAGAGTTCGCGCAGTCGCTTGCGTATGCCCCACAGCTCGGTGTAGTCGGGGTGTGCGGCATAGCGCCGTTCGTAGCTGCAGTCGAGCATCTCGTCGCTGATGCGCACGGGGTTGCCCACGCGCAGCACCTTCACGCCGCGCAGCATAAGCTGCTCGCTTATCCAATCGACGGCGATGTTGCTGGGTGCGGTGACCAGTACCTGGTTTTCGCGTTGCAGGCTTTCGATGATGGCTTCGACAAGGGTGGTGGTTTTGCCTGTGCCCGGCGGGCCGTGCACAACGGCGGTGTCGCGGGCTTCGACCACTTTTTGCACTGCGTCGGCCTGGCTGGGGTTGAGCCAGGGGCAGCTGATGCGCGGCAGGTGCCGGAATTCGGCACTGAGCCGTCCGGCCAGCACCTCGCGCAGCCGCACAAACCCCTCGTCGTCGCGCCGCATGGCCTCGTGCAGGGCGTTGAGCATGACCTGATAGGTGGTGGCGTCGACACAGAGGCGCAGCCCGAGGAGGTGTGTGCGCGAGTGGTCGATTATCGACTGGGCGGCGCTGCCGCCGCTCACGCGCAGCCCCAGTGTTCCGACGGCCACGCTGTCGATGGTGCACTGGCTCGCGATTTCCTGAAAACGGCCATCGTCTTTGACGTAGAAGAACCTGACGATGCGTCCGGGTTCGAACTCATCCTCGCCGATGTCGTCGGTCTGTCCGTGGCGGACGGTGAGAATCAGGTGGTCGAACGCGTTGCGGTGACATTCGACCGGCTCGACGGGATAGCGGCAGCCAAGAGCACGCAGACGTGTGCCGGACGACCGTGTTGCGGATTGCAAATCCACAACAACGGAGGCGTTGAGCGACTGCTCGTACTGCTGCTGCTCATAGTTGAACTCCTGGCCGATTAGTTCGACCAGTCGCTGCAGACGGGCATTCGATGAGTCGTTGCTGGTGATAGGGTGGGGGTGTTGTAGAGCACGGCGGGGAGATTGCGGGTCGTGCCCGCAATGCGGGCGGCGCTAATTATTGGTGTGTGGTCTGTACTGGGCGGCTCACATCATCGAGTTTGCAGTTGAACCAGCAGCTTTCCCGGCCGTTGTTGAACGAATACTTGTATTTGCCATTGCCGGCCTCGCTGAAGTTGTAGACCTGCCCACTGTTCACGTCGGCCACCACATAGCGGCAGCCTTTGGTCATCTGCTTGCGATAGACACGGTAGTTCTTGTAGGTGTCCCACGAGCGTCCGTTGTCGGTCTGGTAGTACACGGTCACGGGCTTGTAGTAGGTCCACTCGTCGAGGTTCACGGTCTCGGGCGCAACATATTTGGCACGCTCTTTCTTGGCAACTTTCTTGTTGCCCGAACAGGAGGCCGCAAACATAAGGGCCGCAGCAAACCCTATGACGGCAAAGGCATTAAATATTAGTCGTTTTTTCATAGTCTGACTTTTGGGATTGCGAACCGACAATTGGTTTTCGAGGTGCAAAGATACGTTTTTTTGCACAATAAACGACAATATCACGGGTTAATATAAGGCAATGTCTAAAAATAAGAGTTTGAAAGCGCGTTTCTCCGAAACGCATTTTGTATGTGTTTGATTGTCCCCACACTGCGTGCGGGGTTATTGAGAGCAAGCCTCTTCGAGGCTATTTTTAGAGGTTACCATAATTGGAAAATTGGATGTAGATTGCGGGCATGCCCCGCAACCTCACAAATCACTAATCACTAATCACGATACAATTGGATACTATGAATAATATACCGCCGCTGCTGCAAAGGGGCGACAGGGTCGCGATAGTGGCCACTGCACGCAAGATTTCGCCTGTCGAGACAGAACCTGCAACAAGGCTTTTCGAGTCGTGGGGGCTCGAGGTCGAGCTGCCGCCTAACATCTATGCCGAATGTCACCAGTTTGCCGGCGACGACGCGGCGCGTGCCGCCGACCTGCAGTGGGCACTCGACAACCCCGACATCAAGGCCGTGTTCTGCGCTCGGGGCGGCTATGGCACCATCAGGATAATTGACCGCGTGGACTTCACGGCTTTTGCCCGGAAGCCGAAATGGATAGTAGGCTACAGCGATGTGACCGTGCTACATTCGCACATAAACGCGCTGCTCGGCACGGCGACACTGCATGCCACCATGCCGCTCAACATACCAGGCGATGCGGTGGGGCGCAGCTATCCTTCGACCGAGAGCCTGCACAAGGCTCTGTTTGACGGCATCGCCGAGTACACCGTCGCTGAGCACCCGCTGGGCCGCCGTGCGGACGAACGTGTGGTCACGGCCCCGGTTGTCGGCGGCAACCTCTCGATATTGTACAGCCTCTGCGGCTCGCCGAGCGACATAGACACCGACGGCAAGATTCTTTTCATCGAGGACCTTGACGAATATCTGTACCATATAGACCGCATGATGCAAAACCTGCGGCGCACCGGCAAGCTGAACGGGTTGAAAGCCCTTATGGTGGGCGGTATGACCGACATGCACGACAACACCATCCCCTATGGAAAAAGCGCCGAGCAGATAGTGCTCGACGCTGTGAAGGATTACGGCTACCCGGTGGTTTTCAACGCCCCTTTCGGACATCTGGCAACCGGCAACTGCGCTCTTGCGTTAGGTGTTCCCGCCACGCTGTCGTTCGGAGATGGCAGTTGGTCGATAGGCTGCAACCTCAAGGCCTCTATTTGAGTGCCTTGAGGATTGCGATGGTCAGGTCCCAGAACATCTGTACGGTCTTTATCTCAATCCGCTCGTCGGGGCTGTGCACACCGCGCAGGGTGGGACCGTAGCTGATCATGTCCATCTTCGGGTATTTCTCGCCGATAAGGCCACATTCCAGGCCGGCGTGTATGGCGCGTACCACGGGCTCGTGTTTGAACATCTTTTTGTAGGTTTCGACACCCACTTTCAGCACGCGGCTGTCGGGGTTGGGTGTCCAGCCGGGGTAGCCGTCGCCGTGACGCACCGTGGCCCCGATCATGCGGAAGGTTGATTCGATTTTCTGTGCGGCGGCGTGTTTGGCACTTTCCACCGAGCTGCGCTGGCTGGTGGCAATCTTTATTTTGCGGCCGTCCATCTTGATAGAGGCCAGGTTGGTCGAGGTTTCGACAAAATTGGGCACCTCGCGGCTCATGGCCAGCACGCCGTGGGCACAGGCATAGACGGCGTTGAGCAGGTTGTCCTGTGTCTGGGCATCAATGAGGAAGCGTGGCATGTCGCATTCGGCGATGGCAATGTTCATGTCGGGCTCGGTGGTGCGGAATTCAAACTTTATGCCGTCGGCCATCTCGTTCACAAGGCGTTTGAGGCTTGCACGGCGGCGATTGGGCACGGTGACGATGGCCCAGGCCTCGCGCGCTATGGCGTTGCGCAGGTTGCCGCCGTCGATTTCGGCCAGCCGCATCCCGCATTTCTTCGACGCGTTCCATAGTATGCGGTTGAGGATTTTGTTGGCGCAGCCGCGTCCGCGGTTTATGTCGTCGCCCGAGTGGCCGCCCACCAGCCCGCTGACGCTGATGCGGTAGGCGGTGGTCTCTTTCTCTGTGCGGGCGTGGCGGTAGGCTATCTCCACGGTGGTGTCGATGCCGCCGGCACAGCCTATGCAGAATTCCCCTTCATCCTCGTCGTCGAAGTTCAGCAGGATGTCGCTTTTGAGCCATTCGGTGCTCAAGCCGGCGGCGCCGGTGAGCCCAGTCTCCTCGTCGACGGTGAAGAGCACCTCGAGCGGGCCGTGCTCTATGGTTTTGTCGTCGAGGATGGCCAGGGCGGCAGCCACGCCGATGCCATCATCGGCTCCCAGTGTTGTGCCGTCGGCTGTCAGCCATTCGCCGTCGAGTATCGGCTGGATGGGGTCTTTAAGAAAGTCGAACTTCTTGTCGCCGTTCTTCTCGCACACCATGTCCATGTGGGCTTGCAGGCACACGCCCTGCGATTTCTCGTAGCCTTTCGAGGCCGGTTTGCGGATAAGCACGTTGCCCAGCTCGTCGTGCAGGGTCTCGTACTTGTGGTCCTTGCCGAACTTTTGCAGGTAGGCCGAAATTTTTTCCTCGTGTTTGGATGGTCTCGGTATGGCCATGATTTCTCCGAAATACTGCCACACCTTTGCCGGTTTCAGATTTTGAAGTGCTTTTTGCATAATGTATGTGATTTGATGATTGATTGTCAGTTTGCAACCAGCGTTGTGGTTTTTCTTGTGCGCTGTTTTTTCCCGGTGGTGTTATAAGCCTCTATCACCAGTGCGTAGCGCCCCTGGCGGCAGCGTTGGCCGTCGTCGTCGGTGCCGTCCCAGGTCAGCAGGCCGTGTGTGCCAAGCACACCGCCGCGCAACAGGTGGCGCACGATGCGCCCGTTGCGGTCGGTGAGGTAGATGTTTGCCGAGAGGTCCTCGTCGGCCAGTTGGTAGGTGATGTTCAGCAGGTCGTTGTAGCCGTCGCCGTCGGGCGAGAATAGGTCGGGTTCGACCGTGAAGTCATCCTCCTTGTAGAGGAATTCACGGCTTTGCGAGTTGGCGTAGGTGGGTGTGCCATATCCGGCGGTCGAGGCCGCCGAGTACCAGTTGGCGGCCTCCTGCGTGGCAGCCGAAAACGAACGCCGCTCGAGCGCCACACCTTTCACGCTTTTCAGCAGGCGGCTGTGCATCGACTCGCTGTAGTCGAAACGGTCGATTATGGTGGAGTCGGTGCCGCACACTATCACGGTGCCCGACGCATTCGCGTATGTGGGCAGGCTTTTGACCTCGACAATCTTGTCGGGATGGCGCACGTCGAAACTGTCTTTTACATAACCGGCGTTGGTGGTGGCCACGCAATAGTCGTGTGCGCCGATGGTGTAGAGTGTGTCGATGACGTACAGTTTCGAAATCGAGTCGCCGCGCCACAGCGCGAGGCGTACATTGGCAAGGCTCGCCGGCGTGTCGCTGTCGTTATACAACTCGACGTAGTCGCTGCCGCCGGTGTGAGGGTTGAAGAGGATTTCGCTGATCTTCAATCCGCTCTGCGCCACTACGCCGTTGCAGGCCGGCAACAAGGCGGCCAAAAGTATTAGCAAATGGTGATATTTAGGCAAGCGGGCCACTCGGAAAATGTCATTGTTAAACTTTACAAAGGTACACAATTTTTTAATTTAATGATTATCCGCAAAAGGCACTAATTGAAATCGAGTCTCGTCCCGCCTGCCGGCGGGCAGGTCGAGATGCTTGGATAGAGTTGATTGCCAATTCCCAGACTGTGAAGAAAGTCCATCGGGCTTTCTTTGTTTTACTTCGCAATAGCAAAAAAAGGGTGAAAAAATGAAACCACCAAGTTGTTGTTAATAAATAAAATGGCAATAACTTGCTGGTTTATCAGCAGGTAGAAATGAAAATAGCTTACTGTATTGACGTATTCTGCAAACTTTTGTATCTTTGCACCACTAAATTTGTGCGGGTTCTTGTTATGAAACCCGCGAAGAAATCGAGAAAATCAATAGAAAAATGAAAAAAATCAGTACCTTTTTTGCAGCTCTCGTTATCTGCCTGTCAGTGTTTGCGAAGCCTGTCGATGTAAATGACGCCCTTGTTGTGGCCAGGAACTTCTGGAGCCAACATTCAGACCGTCCCTTCCCCGAAATGGTCGATGTGGCGGAACTCTACGGATTGACCGAGATGTATCTCTTCGCCTCGGTCGCTGACGACGGCTTTGTGATTGTCGCCAAGGACGATATAGCCAAGCCTATTCTTGGCTATTCGACCGACAACGGCATCCAGGCCAGAACGCTGCCCGAAAACCTCTTGGGTTGGCTGAACCACTATTCGGGCGAGATTGCGTCGGCACGCAATGCCGGTTATGAGGGCAGCGAGTTCTCTGATGCCGAATGGAATAACCTGCGCAACAACACCTATGCGGCAGCCAACGGCAGAAAAGCGGTAGAGCCGCTGGTCAAGACCTTTTGGGACCAGGGTTCGCCCTACAACAATATGTGCCCCTATGACGTCTCCTACGGCTATAACGTACGCTCTGTGACGGGCTGTGCGGCCACAGCCATGGCGCAGGTGCTTAGATACTGGAAATGGCCCATCAAGGGCACTGGCACCAAGACCTACACTTGCACCTCGCTTTCCGAAAACGCACCGGAAAGGACTCTGACCGCAGATTTCGGAAGCACTACCTACCAGTGGGAATTTATGCCCGAAGGGAAGGCCGACTACACGTGGAACAACGTTCAGAAGAATGCTGTGGCCACCTTGATGTACCACTGCGGCGTCAGCCTTGAAATGGGGTACACAAGTAACTTGAGTTCAGCCTATACAAGTGCTTATCCCACGGCCCTCAAATCCTACTTCTCCTATAACAATGCGGCGAGCGTCAAATACAAGTCGTCCTACTCTGAGGCCAACTGGAAATCGATGCTGAAGGCCGAACTTGATGCCAGGCACCCGTTGCTCTATCGCGGTTCGTCTGAAGATCAGACCGGTGGCCACGCTTTTGTGTGCGACGGCTACGATGGTGACGATAACTTCCATTTCAACTGGGGGTGGAGCGAGTTGGGCGACGCCTATTTCCCTCTGAGCAGCCTCACACCCACGCAGGTCGGCACCGGCGCTGGACTCGGCGACTATTCCTATTATCAGGGTGCCGTGTTCAACGTTACGCCGTCAATCCAGACTGCCAACAGTTTCACACTTCCCAGCAGTGTGGCTTACGGTGCCACGCTTTCGGGTTCGTGCGGTTTCCGCAACACCGGAGCAACTGTGTTCAACGGCTATCTCGGCGTGGCTGCCTATAACAGCAACGACGAGTTTGTCAATATCATAGCCCAGTCGGACTTGCTCACTTTCAACGGCAACTCGAGCAAAACGGTCACAATCAACTACACCGTCGCCAGCCCGATGTCAACAGGTGACTACACTGCGAAAGCGGTTTGCAGTATCGACGGCACTACTTGGTATGTGATTACGGTGGGCTACAACGGCTGCGCCACCGAGATGCCGTTCACCGTCACCGGCCAGGCTCCTGACCCGGTGGGCGACCCTGACATGAAGGTCTACCAGAGCTTCGCGCTCGGCAACGATACCTATGTCATGGGCAACACGCTTACCGGAACCTGTGGGTTCAAGAACGTGGGCGGCGGCCCCTTCAGCGGCAAAGTTGGTGTGGCGGCCTATACAAGTTCCGGCAGCCTGGTGACTGTCCTGAAACAGGCGTCGGCATCGTTGGCTCCTGATGCTTCGACCACGCTTTCAATCAACTACTCCATAGCCTCGCCTCTCGCCGTGGGCACCTACGTGGCCCGCCCGGTTTACAGCACCGACAACGGTGCGACGTGGACAATAATTAACACTTCGTCCGATGGCTCCCCGACCCTTAATGTGTTCACCATAACCCAGGCCGGCAGTGGCAATTCAGACCTCAAAGTGAGCAACAATTTCTCTATAACCCCAAGCACTATAAACGTTGGCGGTGCAGTGCTCGGCAGCTGCAATCTCCGCAACACGGGCGATGCTGCGTTCAACGGCATGGTCGGCGTGGCGGCCTACAACGCTACCAATACCATTGTCGACATCCTGGCCGAGCAGGAAGCGTCGGTCAGTGCCAACGCATTGGTTGCAATTCCCATCAGTTACACCCTTTCGTCTACCTTCGCCGTTGGCAACTATGTGGCTCGTCCGGTCTACAGCACCGATGGCGGCGCCAACTGGACTCCGGTGTCAATGTCGGTCGATGAAACACCGGCAATGGTGGTCTTCTCGGTGATAGAGCCGGTACCCACAGTCGCCAATCTCAAGGTCTGCAACGGCTTTGCCTTCACCAGCACGTCGGTCGTCATTGGCGACAACATGATTGGCACATGCGGGCTTCGCAACACGGGCGATGCAGCGTTTGACGGAATGGTGGGCGTGGCGGCCTATTCCACAACGGGCAGCCTTGTGGCGCTCATGGAGCAGCAGAACGCTGTCATCAATATCGACGGTCAGCGTACGATATCCATCAACTTCGATGTCACATCAGCAATAAGTGCAGGCACCTATGTCGCCCGCGCAGTTTACAGCTACGACGAGGGCGAGACGTGGTCGCCGGTGACTATGTCGTCCGACAACACCCCGTCGCAGATTATCTTCACCGTGAGCAACCCTCCCGGATCGGCCGAGTTGAGGGTCGAGTCCCTTACTCTCGACGAAACGACAGTCGAACTCGGCTCCACGTTGTCGGGCCGCTGCGCAATCAAGAACACCGGCGACGAGACCTTCTCGGGCAAAATCGGCGTGGCCGCCTACAACGGTTCAGGCAACTTGCTATACGTCATCGTCCAGCAGTCGACCTATATGACCCCCGATGCGGTTCGCAGTCCGTCGTTTGACTATGTCGTTGCCGAGCCTTTCTCGGTTGGCAGCTATACGGCCCGTGCAGTCTACAGCACTGACAACGGTGCTTCATGGACGCCCATCTACCTTGCAACTGACCAAAACCCGACGTCGGTAGACTTCTCGGTAATCGAACACCAAGGCGGCGACCAGGGCGATGACCAGGGCGATGACCAGGGTGACGAGTTGGGCATAGAAGTGGCATCGACCGGCACTATCTCGGTCATGGCCACCGACCATAGCATTATTGTCAGCGGCGCTGCCGGCCTCGACATCACGGTTGTCGATGTGCTGGGGCGTGTTGTGGCGCGCACTGCCTGCAAGTCCGACAATGAGGTCATACCCGTCGGACGGCATGGCATCTACCTCGTGAAAGCCGCCAACTATCCGGCTGCAAAAGTGATGGTTCGATAACACTGTGCCAAACATCTGTTTGCAGATGAAAGGTTACAGAAAAACAGATTTCAAATGTTAATCACCAACCTATAAAGGCAATGAAGAAAATCTTTTTAACAATCATGCTGTCGCTGTTCTGCACAGCAGTGTTTTCCGCTCCGGTGTCGCCCGAAACAGCGCGCACCGTGGCAGTGAATTTCTGGAAGATGAAAACCGGTGCAGACAATAAGTTGTTTCTTGAAATCACCGGGCAGCTTGGTGTCGAGAACATGTATGTTTTCGTGACCAAGGATAACGATGGTTTCGTCATAGTGGCCGCCGACAACGTTGCCATACCCATCCTGGGTTACTCCCTGTCCAACGGCATACGCAGCGACGAGGAGTTGCCCTACAATACGTCCAGGTGGTTGAACCACTATGCCGACGAAATCAAAACCCTTGCAGCGGCCAATCATACACCCGATGCGGCGACCACCGGCAAATGGGAAGTGTTGCTCACCGGCACCGCCACGCCCAAGGCACCCAGCGGCGCAAAGTCGGTCGCCCCGCTTGTGACCACCAAGTGGGACCAGTCCGATCCATACAACAAAAAATGCCCCATCGACAAAGACGGCAATGTAAACAGACGTTCGGTGACTGGCTGTGTGGCGACATCCATGTCGCAGGTGATGAAGTATTGGGATTGGCCCATCAAGGGTTCGGGTTCAAACACCTACACCTGCACTTCGCTTTCAGCCAATGCCCCCACACGTGTGGTCTCGGCCAGTTTTGACACAGTCTACCAATGGGAAAACATGCCGGACGGCGGTTTGAGTTCGAATGGTTATACTAACCTTGCCAGCGGATGGACGACAGCACAGAAAAATGCTGTCGCCTTGTTGCTGTTCCACTGCGGCGTCAGCGTCAATATGCAATATCGTTACACTATGAGCAGTGCTATTCAATCCTATGTGCCGCAGGCTCTCAAGGGCTATTTCTACTATGGTGGGGCTGTTTATCGTCAAAAATCACAATATTCCGACTCCAACTGGAAAAACCTTGTCAAGGCCGAAATCGATGCAGGTCGTCCGATGGTATATGGCGGTGCGGCCGAGGACGGCTCCGATGGCCACAGTTTCGTGTGCGACGGCTACGACGACGACGAGAATTTCCACTTCAATTGGGGATGGAGCGGCTCCAGCGACGGCTATTTCCCTCTGTCGAGCTTGAATCCGGGTTCGGGTGGCATTGGCAGCACAGGCTACAACTTCACCTATTACCAGGATGCGGTGTTCGGCATAGCGCCGGGCATACAGACCAACCAGATTTTCCAGATCAACAACGCTGATAACACCGTGGAGATGCTTTCGAGGCTCACCGGCTCCTGCGGTTTCCGAAACATCAGCTCCAAGACGTTCTCTGGCTATCTTGGCGTGGCCGCCTACGACGACAATGGCGACTTTGTCACCGTGCTTGCCAAGACCGGCAACATCAACCTCAACGCCAATAGTACGAAGACGCTGAACATCAACTACACCGCTGCTGCGCCAATCGTGGCCGGACATTATACGGCAAAGGCTGCCTGCAGCGTCGACGGCATCAACTGGAAGCCTATAGTGGTGGGCTATAATGACTGCCCCACCGAGGTGGAGTTCACCGTGACTGGTGTCGCCTACACCGTCAATGTCGTCTCCGACGATGAGAGCAAAGGCACCGTGTCGGGCGGTGGCCAGTTCTTGCTCGGAAGCACCGCCGAGTTTTCGGCCACGCCACGCGATGGATTCCGTTTCACCAACTGGAACGACGGCAATACCGAAAACCAGCGCACAGAGTCGGTCACGGGAGATGCCACCTACACTGCGTATTTCGAAATCGACCCGACCTATGAATACACCATCCGCGTTGTCTCCGACAATCCCGAGATGGGTACCACATCGGGTGGCGGACAGTATGTTTATGGCAGCACCGCCGTAATTTCGGCCACTCCCAAACCGCGCTACCGCTTTGTGAACTGGGACGATGGCGAAACCGAAAGCACGCGCAGCATAACTGTCACCGAGAGCAAAACCTTCACCGCCTTCTTCGAGGATGATCCGCTGTCAATCGACGATGTCGTGACCGGCAACGTCAGGATTTTCCCCAACCCCACCAGCGGCGTGTTGCGGGTCGATGTGGATGCACTCCAGTCTATCGACGTTATCGATGCCATTGGCCGCACAGTGCTGCATGTGACCGGCTCGAACAGTGTCGACATGTCCGCACTCGACAACGGGATATACACTCTGCGGATTACCGCAGGTGACGACATCTGTGTGAAGAAAGTTGCTAAAAAATAAAATAACACCAATGAGATGATGAAACGGGTAAGTGTGATAGCTGCGGCACTCTTTCTCTGCGCTGCGGCATTTGCCAAACCGGTCAGCCGCGAAACGGCGCGGTTGGTCGCTGAGAATTTCTGGAACACCACCGACCGAGGCATTGCCACCGGCGAGACTCCCGACTTCACGGAAATTTCAGCCAGCCTCGGTCTGAGGGGCTTCTACGTGTTCAACACCGTCGAGAACGACGGCTTTGTCCTTGTTTCGTCCGACGACGCGATGACGCCTATCTTGGGCTACTCGACCGCCAACGGTATGATTGGCCGTACCGCCATGCCTGCCAACCTCAAGTCTTGGCTCACTCATTACACTGATGAATATGATGCCGTGGTGGCTAATGGCTGGGGTGCCGACGAGTTAACAGCTGTCGAGTGGAACGAGCTTGTATCGGGTTCCTATGCACCCAAAAACGATGGTGCAAAAACTGTAAACGCACTTATCCAGACCCAATGGGATCAGGACGCGCCTTACAATAACCTCTGTCCCATACAGGGTGGAGCTCGTTCGGTTACGGGGTGTGTGGCCACGTCCATGGCACAGGTCATGAAATATTGGGAGTGGCCTGCTTCCGGCACAGGCTCGCACTCCTACGTGAGCGAAAGCTATAATCTCTCTGTGAGCGCAAATTTCGCGGCAACCACCTACGACTGGGCCAATATGCCTGTGGGCGGTTTGGCCTCGGACGGTTACACGAGCCTCGCGCAATCATGGAATGCAACGCAGAAAACAGCTGTGGCCACGCTTATGTTCCACTGTGGCGTGAGTGTTGAGATGGACTATTCAAGCGATGAAAGCGGTGCCTACTCAAACTATATACCCGACGCTTTGATGACATATTTCGGCTATGCACCGGGAGCCAGGCTGCGCTATAAGGATGACTGCACCAACAGTGACTGGATTGCGCTGCTCAAGACCGAACTCGACGCCACGCGTCCTGTGCTTTACGGCGGCGAGTCATCGCAGGGCGGCCATAGCTTTGTTTGTGACGGCTACGATGCCAACAATAAATTCCATTTCAATTTCGGCTGGAGTGGCATTGGCGACGCGTTCTATGCTCTGACCAGTATCACCCCAGGGAGTGGTGGAATTGGCGGCGGCTCCTATGATTTCTCTGATTCGCAGGAGGCCGTCATCGGCATTTCCTCGCCCAACGGCAACCCTGTCGACCCTGCCTCCATCCCGCCAGATTTGGCCACATACGAGAATTTCACCATAAACACACCTGTAACCTACGGCTCCACAATCACTGGCGAATGCGATTTTGTTAATTTCGGCAGCACATCATTCACGGGCTATATGGGTGTGGCCGCTTATTTGGACGATGCCTAGGTTGGAATACTTGTCAAATCAATACGTGGGACGTGGAATCAATATGATGGTCCGGACTTGGAAATAAGCTGCCCGGCCACGTCCCCATACGGCAATGGAACCTATACGGCCAAGGCTGTTTACAGCTACGATGGACAGAACTGGTATCCTCTCGAGATGGGATATTATGCCCCGATATCGGTCACGTTCACAATCACCGGCGGCCCGTCACTCTATACTATAACGGTTAATTCGGCTAACACTGAAATGGGTACTGTTTCGGGCGGCGGTAGTTATGCTGCTGGTTCACAGGTATCAATTAGTGCCACGGCTAAGCCGGGCTACCGTTTTGCACATTGGAACGATGGCAACACTCAAACCCCGCGTACTATCAATGTGACGAACAATGCCACTTATACGGCCTACTTTGAGGCTGATGGCGGCGGCTACAACGCGATTGACGAGGTGGCGGCACACGAAGTGAAACTCTATCCCAACCCCACCAGCGGCGTGTTGCGGGTCGATGTGGATGCACTCCAGTCTATCG
>ERZ842401.3286-NODE-3286-length-20308-cov-24.020343_pt1 | contig 20308 bp, 26 predicted proteins | sample MGYA00521270_ERZ842401 | MGnify/ENA primary metagenome ERZ842401 (study PRJEB31892, sample SAMEA3878208) | bioreactor metagenome | biome: Moose rumen | place: Sweden | collected 2011-10 | study: EMG produced TPA metagenomics assembly of the PRJEB12797 data set... | reverse complement strand
CCACTACCGCTGCCGGTTCAAACCGCAGCACCGCCTTGATGAAGCTGGAGCCAATACTCCCCGCCCCACCAATCACGCACACTTTCTTACCTTTGATTTCTTCCGTCAGTTTCTCTTTGTTTGCCTCAATATCTGCGGCAAACATACTCGTCGGACGGAACGTCACACTATCAGCTATGAATTTGTCTAAGTTGAACATATATTATTATTATTTCTATACTGAAAATAATCTTCTCATCTATTTCTATGCAGTCAAGTTTTGCAGAGCCTCTAACTGCCCAATAGTTGCTCCGCTACACGTAATGGCGGTAGTCACAATACTTGCTATTATTGTAAATAATTTGAGAACAATTTGTCTATGGATTCTTTTCTAACATGCGCTGCATCATAAAAACTTTGATTCGTAAAATGAACATCTTCAGAATTATAACTACCTATAATATTAATATCATATTTTTGCGCTATGCTATCCATTAATGATTCCCCTTCTACTACACCATGTATCTTAAATATTCTGCTATAAAAATCAGGATGATATGGGCATTTAAAAAAAATCACATCATATCCTCTTTCGAGAAGTACACGAACTAACCTGTCAAAAAGTTCTACACGTTCAAAAGATATATTATCGTAATTATTAAATGACTCATGCATCCATGTTCTGGATTCTTCATCTATAAGATGATGTGGTCTTTCTCTATAATCTTTGGAATAATAAATCGAACCATCTATGCGATACGTCATACCATCGTTTATATATGAATCTACATAATTTATTGAGCGTTTTCCTTTTATAAGAGCCGGAAGTGTTTGAATATTGGATTGGAAATAAGATAAAGAGATTAAGGTAAGACGATTTTTGGGAGCTGTATAATTACTATTATACTTACCGAGAAATGAATCATAATACTTCTTTAAGTAAAGCCAGCTAGTGGAACCATCTTTAGCATTAAAATATGTTGGCTCCGCTCCTATTATAACTTTATTATATGAAACATTATTATCTTCACATAACTGCGTGACAGCTATCAAATCCTCAATTTTACTACCGGACATACCCAGATTAAGAATTACTTTCCCACCAAACACATCTGAAGAGATAGTCATAACCCTACTTGCACCAATAATAATATAATCAATAGAATCTCCTTTATGCAATTCCACCAATTTCTCTTTTAGCATCCTTTCATTTAAATCGACCACATTGGTAACATTTTTGCCCTGTTTAAAACCGCTTAAAATGGTTTGACAAATCTTTTCAGAGTGCCAAACATTTCCAGAGTCAATAATATAATTAACCGCAACCAAAGGTATTAAAACAGCAATAATGAGTATACTAATTAACACTATAAACTTTTTCATAATTCTAGAATTGGAAATAAATAAATTGATTGGCACCAAAATTACCCAACACAAAAATTCCCAGCAAGAATATAAGATCAAGAATTATCAACCTTATAATAGGCTTGTCTTCAACATTAGCAACCGGCTGGATAGCATATTCCTTACTTCTATTACGCCACTCTAAAAACAGCATAATAATAATGAATAAGTAACACATTATCCCTCCTTTAGGCATTCCTTGCGGAATAGAGAATAAGGAAACATCCATTAGTCCTTTTACAACATCCCATGATTGAGAAAGATTATCGGCTCTAAACACTATTGTACCTAATGTATAAAGCATAAAAATCCCCAACATCTTTAACGCATCCTTCAATTGAGGACCATTCCATCTGTTTAATTTCAACTTCTGCTTTTTTGACATATTACCGCTTAATATAAGCGGAATAAACAAAAGCCCTTGATACAGTCCAAATACTGCATAGGTCCAGTTGGCTCCGTGCCACATTCCGACTAAGACCATGTTTATGATGATGGCCAAAGCCATTCCGAAATTACCCAAGTCACGGAACTTTATATTCAGAGGAATAAATACATAATCGGTCAACCATCCCGTTAATGAGATATGCCATCTTCTCCAAAACTCGGCTATATTTGTAGCAAAGAAAGGATAATTGAAATTCTTCTGAATCCTTAAGCCGAGCAGTTTACCAAGACCTATAGCCATATCTGAATATCCAGAAAAGTCTGTGTACATCTGGAAGCTATAAAGTATCAATGCCAATAGAATAGTGCTTCCGGAAGAATCCCCTAAATTAGCCCATACATTATCCACGAATGGGCTCAGATTATCAGCGATGACTATCTTCTTAAAAAGACCCCATATTATCTGTTGTAATCCATCTACGCCACCATAATAGGTAAAAGTACGTTTCTGCAATAATTGAGGAATAAATTTCTGCGGTCGGTCAATGGGTCCTGCCATGATTGTAGGGAAGAATGCGACGAAGTTCGCAAACGCAATGAAGTCTCTGCACGCCTCCATCTTTCCACGATGGACTTCAACGACATAACTGATGAGCTTAAAGGTGAAATAACTTACCCCAAGTGGCATAATGATTTTGAAAGTATGCCAGTTTGTCTGAAGTCCTATTGCATTTAAGAAATCTGAAAATGACTGTATAAAGAAATTGAAGTACTTGAAATATAACAGAACTCCTACTCCTATTATAACACCAAGTGTTGTCAGGACACTGGCACGTTTTTCTGTTTTGGCGGTCTGAATCCCTATGGCAAGAAAATAAAAGACTACCGTTGTTACTATCAACAGCGGAAGCATCTTCCATTCTGCAATGCCATAAAAAAGATAACTGGCTATCAGCAGTATAATATTCTGTGATTTATAAGTCCTCTTGAATACAAACCAATAAAGTAAGAATATACCAACAAAAAATACCAAAAACTTTAACGATGTGAACATCATAAGCGAATCTCCTTCCTATAAAATTGCACCTCCGTCAACCCGGATAACCTGTCCGGTTATAAATGAGGATTTATCAGACGATAAAAACACAACAGCATCGCAAATCTCATCCGTGGTGGCCGCACGTTTCATGGCTGTGTATTTGGTGAGTTTGCTCTGCACCTTTTCAGACATAGATGTAAACATCTCTGTACCAATAGGGCCACAGGCCACTCCGTTCACTCTAATTCCAAATGGCGCCAATTCCTGTGCACAAGTGATCGTGAACTGATTAAGTGCTGATTTGCTCGCATCATAAATGGCTCCTCCAGGCTGATGCCCTAAACTACCCATTGAAGTAATGTTGACAATCGCCCCGTGCCCTTGCCTTATCATCAAACCACTGACCGCCTTAGTAATCATAACCGGTGCAAAGTAGTTGACCTTGAAAGAGGTCTCTATCTCGTCATATTCCGTGTACATCAACGGCTTGATGACACTAATTCCTGCATTATTGACCAGCACATCAATGGTCATCTTGCTGTTTTCCAATTCCGCCATCGCATTAATGAGTTGTTCTTTCTCTGAAAGCTCAAAATAGATGTGATGGATGGTTATCTTATTGGCAGAGGCCAGTTCTTTGCACTCTTCCTCGAAAGACTTATACTTCTTACGGGAATGTGCAATCACATCATAACCAAGATTGGCAAACCGCTTGACCAATGCTAGTCCCAGTCCCCTGTTGCTACCAGTTATAAATACTGTTGCCATTATCTATCATTAAATTGTTGTTAATACTCTGTTTACTATCCCCTCAACTGTTAGGTCATGTTGCCCCAGCAGGAATCCGTAATCTCCTACTGTAGAATATTTGTTATCGATTCCGATTCTAATCAGACGTGGACTTCCAGCTTGGTCTGAAAGCACTTCCGCTACAGCACTCCCAAGCCCTCCTGTAGTATAGTGTTCCTCAACCGTAACAATCAGCTGGGCCTTTCGGCATTTTTCAACAATATCCTTGTCTAACGGGCTGACAGAATGCATATCTATTACGGACACTTTATATCCGTAATTTTCTTCTATCTGTAGGGCTGCTGCTAAAGACATCTCAACCATTGCACCCGTTGCAATGATAGCAATATCTTCTCCCTCTTTTAGCAAGTTGGCTTTATAGGGGTTATAGACGCCATACTCTTTATATACGAGTGGAGCATCGGCACTTCCTGTCAAGCGGATATAGGTGGGTTTATTGCTGGATAAAGCATATTCAAAGGCCCTTACTGCCTCTACAGAATCTGCAGGTGAAAGCACTTCTACTCCAGGCAATGCCCGCATGATGGCCATGTCCTCAATGGCATAATGGGTATTCCCCATGAACTGCATGATAAGTCCCGCACTAAGTCCGACCAATACAATGGGATAGCCCATATAACTCATATACTGGCGCACCTGCTCATAACAACGCATAGTGATGAATGTCGCCTGAGCCAATGCCACGCATTTGAATCCTTCAGAAGTCAATCCAGCAGATACGCCTATCAGGTTCTCCTCGGCTATACCTACATTGATGAAATGTTCAGGATAGAAAGCCTTGAAACGCTCTAACCGTGCCCCATAAGACATATCCGATGAAAGTATCTTCAAATTGGGGTAATCTTGTATCACGTCCGGGAGGAAAAGATTGAATATGGAGGCAATCTGTCCCTGACCCGCAAATACTGAGAAATCTAACTGATGCTCCATTATTCTATAGTGTTAAGTTCGTTCATTGCTTTTTTATACTTCCCCTCCGGCAGTACAGTAAAATGCCAGTTGTACTTGTTTTCCATAAACGAGATGCCCTTCCCCTTGACGGTTTCTGCTATAATAGCGGTAGGCTGCTTCTCTGACGGATGCACGTATGCCTCGGACAACTCTTCTATGGAGTGGCCGTTTACCTCTTTGGTGTCGAATCCAAATGCCCTGAATTTATCAGCCAAATTGGAGGTGTCGAGCACATCCTCCACAAAACCGTCGGCTTGCAGATGGTTGTGATCAACGATGACTGTCAAGTTAGACAACGCATTGTGTTTCGCAAACATCAGTGCTTCCCAAACCAAGCCTTCGTCACATTCGCCATCACCAAGCAGAACATACACTCTGGCAAGAGATCCCTTCTCTTTTAGGGCGTATGCCACACCTACTGCGTATGAAATGCCCAATCCCAAACTACCACCGGAAAATTCAAGACCTTTCCCTACGTCTTTATGAGCATGTACGGTATAGTGGCTGCCGTTCTGCTCAAAAGTGTACAACTCTTCCTTGGTAAGCTTCCCTACACTTTCCAGCACACAATATTGTACCAGTGATGCGTGCGCCTTGCTGATAATCACACGATCACGGTTTTCCAAGTCCGCTGCATCCCACTTAAGGTATTTATGGTAGAGCGTTGCCAATATCTCCACAGCGGAGAGACTTCCTCCACAATGGGCGCTGTTTTTTTCTGCTCTGTATGCAAGTTCAATGATATTGACCCGAATATCGTGACAGATTTTTTCTAATTCATTCATATCACACCTATTTGGACGTGTCCCTTAGCTACAATCTTGCCCCCCCCCATTCCTGAAACCGTACTTGAATATCACGGCGTTTACAGCCTCAGATATATCCTCTACTTTTGCCGTAAAATCAAGTTCATCATCAAGGAAAACGGGATTCTTATAAGCAATATCCTGCGAATGGATAATCACATCGGGTGAAGGTAGCAACATGCCTATAAAATAACTGACGAAGCAGTTTAGGATATTGCCGTACATGACGCATTCAGGGAAGCCCTTTGCACGGGCAAACTCTTGGTTTGTGTGCAAAGGGTTCTTGTCGCCACTGCATTTCTGAAAGGCATCATACACCTCCTGCGTAACAGCAAACTTGTGATGATACTCTTTTTCAAAAACACTTAATTCCATGTTTACTTCGTACTGATGCAGTCAATCATCTCACCGACATTCTTCCAGGAAAGAATCTCCTTAGAGGTGAATTTAATCTTGAAATGTTTCTCAATCGCAACGATTAACTGAATGTGGGAAAGGCTGTCCCACTCTTCAATGTCATCTGCTACGGTTTCGTTTGCGAGTTCGATGTCCTCGTTGTCTAATACATCACGGAAGATCTCCTGAACTTCCTCTAAAATCTGTTTTTTTTCCATTGTTGAAAATTTTAAGAATTATTTTGACTCAATATAACATTCACGCGGGATATAGCTATCTATTTCCAACTCATAAAGGGCGGTTTCTTGATTCTCAATTTTCTTGAAACCTAATTCCGGGAAATGATGCTCCACCATCTTGTTCTTTGCCGTTGGCAGATATTCTCCGATGATGCGCTTGTATCCTGCGGTTCTTGCTTTCTCAACAATGGTGTTCAATGTGAAGTTTTCCATCCCGCGTTTCAAAACACGGCATGACATGAACCATGTGTCAACAAACAATGCATCAGAAAATTGCCCCCCCCAGTGAGGGTCTTTCGCAAGTGGTTTCAGTATCACTACAGCAATAAGGCCATTATCGCCAAACTTGTCTTCTAACGTAAAACTTAAATCCAGAACCTCCGGGTCGTTGGCCAATGCCTCAATATCTGCATCGGTATAGCGAACGGTACGCAGGTTGAACTGGTTGCTCCGCTGACTCAGCTGTGCCACACGTGGAGTATTGAACTTGGTGAATCCGCTCACGGTGCTCATCATGTTCAGCGACTTCAGGAAGTCTGCCTCATTGGTGAAGGTCTTGCTCAGCGACACGCGCTGTGCCTCCACCTGATACTGCTTCGTGCGGTCTTTGTCCAGATTGCTGTAAGATGCCGTCTCAAAGAGATTGAGTGAGTAAAGGTACTCCAGATACTCCGCAGGGTCTTCGGGAAGTTCGGGTACTGTGATGCCTGGGATGTTCTCGCGCACCATGTTCCGCTCAAAGGGGTTGTCATCCAGGAACACCATAGAGTCGAACCCGATGTTCAGTATCTGCTGAATGGTACGGATGTTATCCACCTTGGTTTCCCAGTTGGCTTGGAATACGGCAATATCGTCCAGTTTCAGCACCATGTCGGGATGCTTCTCAAACGGCTCCTTGGCGGTTTCCTCGTTGTTCTTGGAGGCCACACAGATGATGATGCCCCGCTGCTTGAGTTTCTTCACCCACATCTGGAACTCAGTGAAGGCTTTACCAATACCCAATCCGTGACCAAGTTGGATGCCTTCCAATCCGTCATCACCTATCACGCCACCCCAAACGGTATTGTCAAGGTCCAGTATCAGGCACTTCTTGAACTGTCCTTTCACGGCACAGACTATATCCATCACACGGCTGGCTACGTAAGGTAGCGCATCAATGCTCAACACCATCTCCGTACTGGTATAGACGTTGGCGGCAAACATCTGATCGCGTCCAAGCTTGTTCTGTAGTCCTGCGATGTCACAGATGAACAGGTTTGGGAACTGCTGTGAAAGCCGCATCAGTTCATAGTTCAGCTTACGCACCTGAAACGTGAAACTCGACTCCACCTTGTTGGCATAGCTGCCAAATACCGTGTCCTCTATCTCCGGGTAGTTGAAGTAGATAATCTTCTTACCCTCCAAGGCTGGATTAGTGCAGATGCCGGTCACGAACTGTAAACGTTCCTCTGCCAGCTGTTCCTGCTGCTCCGTGGTCAGCACGCTGTGATGCTCGCCCAATTTGTGGGTGCTCTGAAATACCACGATGAAGTCTGCATCAAACTCATACAACTCGCTGGTAGGATCCATGAACTGGCGTTCCACCTGGTTGTACTCCGCCTCGAAGAGGTTGATGTTGTAACCACGCTCCACCCCCATACCACGGATGGCAGTGGCAAGTAACTGGGTGGCGGTGTCACCAACGAGGGCGAGCTTGAACTGGGGCAAGCCCGTGGTACCCTGCTTGAGGTTCTTTTTTAAGTCTTTAAATGATTTCATTAATATAAAGGTATAATATTATCTTTATTTAATCTTAATCGCATCATATACATTATCACACACAGCGAAAGCATGACCACGTCCTAATTTCATAGGATTGTCAAGTGCATGATTGATATTGTAAACATCAATAGCAGCACGAAACTCAGTAATCGCCTCTCTTGGTGTTACGCCTTCTTTCCATGCCGTAGTATTGGGGGTATCAGCGTTAGTTTCTGTTATTTCCTTACCCAAATAGGGAATAATCCTCTGCTCCGGAATCGTAAAGTTCCAGCCTTTATCAATCAAGATGTCTTTTATCTCCTGATTGATGTTGGTATCATCCTTGACCTCCAGATCATACGACATCGTTGTCACATGACCTTTTGCCAACACCTTTTCGTTTTTCTTCTCCATAATGTATTCGTCTAACGATATCATTTCTATATAGCTTTAAAGTTTCTATATGGTGTAAAATCAAAGTTCTCATCCTTGGCAAGGATTACACTCTTCATAGCTCGGTATGTCAAATCAGCCTTACGTCTGCCATATATCTGACCATTGTTGTTAGTATATTGCAAGATTCGCTTCCACTGTTCCAAAGTAAAATCCTTCAAATAAGGCCCAATAAGGTTGTCGTATCTCCAGTCCGCTTGATCAAAACTTCTACTGTCACCATATTGTTCGATATTGAAGTCCAATGATTCCGCCTGGCTTACATTATCGTGTAAATAGTCACTCAAATAAAGAATGGTGTCTCCTCGTTGTGGGCTTGACTTACGTATATAGTCCAAGGGATTTGAAGATAAAAATATGGCCAACGCTTTTAGGTCTTCACTGCTATTTATACTTGTAGTTATTCTTATTTTTCCGTCTTCGGGCAAATGCTCAAAGAACGCAATATGAATATTTACATACTTGATAAACAGCCGGAGCAAATGATCATTATCGGTTGCGATATGGTTTGAGAACCAGCTACTATCCTTATCAAATCTGTCAATGAACTGGGGGGCATATTCGTCACCCATTATTATGAGTGCATCATAATTTATATTCCTATTCTCTTCACATTTTTCGTTTGGAAGATAAAAGACCAATTTCCAAAGAGATTTGAATAGACTATAAAACAATGCCACATCATCGTATTTGTCAAAATAACGGGCTTTTAGATATCGATTCAGATTATCTATTGTCACCACCTGATCCTTGACTGTTGCCAAGTCATCAAGAAACACATCAATGAAATCCTTAGAATTCAAGGCAGGGCGAGTCAAGATTTCACGGAGCATATTAACAATATGACCTAACACTATCTCGCTTGAAGGTTGATACAGTTCCCTGTTGCCTTTCATGGCTGGATGAGCGCAAAGATGTCTTAGTTTTTGTAACGCTTCAAAGTTTGTATGACTTGCTGCATCTAATATCTTATGTGCCTCCCAACATTTTTTAGGCAGCGATGTCTCCCAATCTGGTGAAGTGGGGTTTTGTTCCCATTGTGCCTCTACCTCGTTAAGAATCTGCTGTGCACGTGTATCGTTAAACTCGGAAGAAAGTCTCTCAAGCTTATAAATCATATCACAGATAACTGTTGCGTAGAGCATAACTACGGCAGAGCGCAGATTGCCACTATAGTAACAACTCAGCACCTCTTTGAAATGCTCTGCTGTGCGATACTCTTGTATTTGGCCTTTAAGCTTCTCTACAATAGGATTATTCATAGAAGACAATTGTGTTACGCCTATTTCGGATAACTATTTCTGATAGCAACAGCCTCATCACACCAGTCGCCTAGATTATCGTATATATATTGATATACATTATTACTATATGAGTAAGGCGGATTATAGGCCTTACATACTCGCGATAAGTTTATCTCATTGCCATCAGCAGGATTCTCATGATGCACTATATAGTTGAAAGTTTTGTCAATACAAAAATAATTCAAAGGATTTTCACCCTGGTAATCCTGCTCTCCACTATAATTTTTCAGGCCATGGATATAGACAACAACAATTCCTTTGCCCTCTTTCCAAGCATGTTCAATTTCGTAATTAATCCATTTACGATTAGCAGTATAGCGACCTGCCAGCACAACAACACAGGAACGGTTGTCCATAGCGGAATTTATCCAGCGTTTGATATTGTCATCACCTTTTCGTTTCACCTCTTCCCACTCATTGGATGTGACTGGCGAGTTGCCTTCAACCTTTCCCATATTGCGTATCTGCTGCACTCGCCAATTGTCATTGTTGTAGTGAAAACTATAAAAAACTCTTCTTCTCATTTTCGTCTATTATTCTTAACTATTAACCCAAACTGTTATTACCGGCCAAAGGCATATTCCTAAGGCGACGAGCATCAAACACAAATAAAAAGGCCATGTGGACCAGGAAACAAGTGAACTCCAGAAAGTAGCCCTTTTGTCTTTTACCTCATTAATATTGAAAGAGTAAATGCCTTCTGTTAAAATTTCTTCTGAAGAAATCTTGGCTTTCGATACAAATTCCTTTTCAAGAGCAATAAACTTACGTTCAAGGCTCAGGTAGTAACTGTCCAGACAATAGAATAAAAGTATCAGTCCGGGTGCTATCCACAAGATATTGCGCAAATCCTCAGCAGTTAGCTGCAAGGCAGTAATGGCAGCCACAAGTGTCACCAACCACGTTTTGCAGTTGGCACTGTTTGCCGCCATCCTGTTTATATTCTCCTGCAATAAGGAGATGTAATGTCTGTCGTCTTCTTTGAGCATATTCTTATCCATTTAATCTTTTCAACACATTCACCACGCCATATTTCTTATAAAGTTTATCAAGTGCTGTGTTCCCGTAGAGGTTCTCTATACTTCTTAAATCAAGAGATGATAAACTCTTAAAATCTTTCAAGTTCACATTATACTGTATATTCATCTGTCTCGGTTCTGACGAGTCAGTCATCATCCGAATCTCAGATGTGCTCCTGCTTTCGTTAAGGTTCACACGAATCAACTTCTTATAACGATCAGGAATATTCACTCGGAGCATACGCGAAAACCCCATTTCTTCATAAATCCAAGGCGATGGTGTTGATGCTTGCCCTTTCGCATACTTCAGTGAGTTATCAGAATCCACAAACATCAAGCACTCACAAGCATCCATCATCTTTAACAATGCCATAGAAAGCATTATATGTACATTAGAAGCAACAAAATTACTGGTTGCATAATCATATACATAACGCCCATCCCTTAAAACTTCAGAGTAGTAATCATCCAAGTCCTTCTGTAGCGTACCTATATACCCCCAATATAACGAATCAATAAAACTGTTAAGCCCGCACTCATCTTTGAGGAATCCTGCAAGTTTCTTCACCGTTTCCTCATCTTTATGTGCATGTGATATGAACACTTGAAACCTTGAATCATAACTCCAAGTCGGAAACCAGTCTTCTTGTAGTTTTGTACCATCTATCAAGGCTTGCTTAATCGTTTCCTTATTGATATGCTTAGACAGATAGTCCGACACTTCGTCTGTGTCGTAGTCATATCCATCGCACGCAATGTCAATGGCAGTTTTACTTATTTTGAACGGTATAAACATATTCCTTCCTTTCTTACTTCTTCACCACATAATACATCCACTCACCATCAACGCTAAACCAGTTGTACCCGCCTTTCCCATTCGAAGCCATATAGCCTACGTAAGCCATCGTCTCATAGTTGAAGAGTGAATAGCCACCGGCTCTGCCTACCGCCACAAACACTGGGTTGTCTGCACCGTCAAAAATCAAAAGTACATCCTCCTTCACATTGCAATCCACCGTATAATAAACAGCGATGTCCGTTTTCTTATCAACAATGAGGTATCCTTTAAAACTCGAACTGTTCGGTTTCAAGGAGGGAGTATGCCTCGGATTCAATGCCCAGGTATGCGTCGGGTTCAACGCCCATGTGTGATGCGGGTTCAACGCCCATGTGTGCACAGGGTTGATGCTCCACGTGTGTATCGGGTTTATTGCCCATGTATGCACCGGGTTGATCGCCCATGTGTGCTTGGGGTTTATTGCCCATGTGTGGTCTGGATTGATTGACCAGTCGTTCTTCGGATTATTCATTTTTGCCTAACTTTTTAAATTACGAACTATTGTGATGCTCTTTTTTCTGACATCATTCAATCTATAATACTTAAAGCGTAACATCTCCGAAGAAACTCGTCTCAACCCTAATGACTGATAACGAAATCCTTTGCGGTGGCCATAGCCTGCCGCAAGCGCGCGTCATATTCTTCCTGAGCCTTCATAATGCGTTCGTCAATCTCACGCACCTGCTCATGTGAATAGACCGAATAGAAGTCGCGAACTTCTATCTTTTTCTTTTCTTCCATGTTCTTTGCCATAAATTTGATAGGATTAGTATGATTTATCTTAAATTTCTGCGGTAACATCCAAACTGTGCATCAGGCAGATTGATGGCTGATTTCAATTTCCGACTGTCATCCTTATACACAGCCTGTCCATTGTAATACATCAATTCGAGAGGTGTCAGATTTGTTAGTTTTGGTTCTGTGGAATCAAAGATTAGCAGTCCTTCTGCATAATTATTCTTCAAACCATCGCGTGTAGAGAGTTCCACCACCCAGATAAACTTGGGTAGATAGAGATTGAGAATCATATCTCTCATTTCCTCTGTCATATTGCTGCGACAAACGTAATCCTTGTAACTCCTGCTTGATGCAAGGAATGTCCGCATTGTTATTTCCATACCGTCTTTAACACCGCTGAGATACTGGATAAAGTTGGTTGCCATATTCTTCACAGCGTATGGCATTAGCAGAATTTTCTCATAGAGCGGATATGCAGCATATCGTATCTTGCAATCCTTCCACTTCTTTTCGCTGTAACACTCTGCCGGGCTTTCAAGATAGTCCATTCTGTATGCCGGATAGTTGTCATCGATATAAACAAATTTTTTCTTTATGTTGTTATAATCTATGAACAAAACACCGTTGATGTCCTCACTCGTTGCTTGATTTACTGCTTCTTCTGTTATCTGTTCATGTCCAATACACAGGATAGCGTGACCAATCCTATCCGCCACCGGATAAGTCTCATCAACATAATTGGTGATAGACAGCACCACTGGAATACCACTTTCCACAAAACTGCCAATCATCCCATAGTCGCTCTCATTGCCAAGAACGGGTCTCAGTATCGGCTGAAAATTCATGTTCTTAAACAGATAGCAAATCTGTTCAGATGTCAGACCGTCTGATGGCAGCTGTCGTGAGAAGCTTTGATTCCTCAACAGTTTGATGATGTGTGAAGGACGCACGGGCGAGTACTCCGCATACCTGTTACCGAAGTATTCCATCGTAGCCCATACAGCGGTTTCCGCACAGACCATCGTCTCTGAATCCTGTGACGAGGCGGGGAAGGCTTCCACACTAACTTTCAGCCCATTGACCGAGGCTGGTATATCTGTCTTGCAAATCAGGAAGTTATTCTCCTTGTAAATGTCCGGGCTGATGGCATTCCTTCCAACTATATTCAGTTCAGTAGGTCTTAATATCATAAAACCTCTATACTGCTGTTCCCAGATCTCATGAATCATGGGACTACCCGCGAGAGAAGGGTCGGTATCGATGAAAAACGAAAGGCGGATGCAATCTCTTGACACAGGCTTTGCTTTGCCGGAATAGTATCGGTAATAGCTATTACGGTACACCTTGTCCACATACGGATATTCCACCACAACAGCAAGATTAGGTATCAACACGCTGAAATAATCTGACTCCAGCCTTGTGGTCAGAGACTTTGCCGTAGCGCTATCCCAGCCAAACTGAATCTCCATCCCCTGCACGATGGCATTGCGCAATTCGTCTGATTCTATTTTGTAAGGTTTTTGCAACATATCAGTCTTTCTCGTCTTTAAACAAATGATTAAACATTTCTGCCACAGAATCATCCGGCTTTGTTGAAACACCTTCTGCCACCCGCAACATTCCGGGACGGTCATATATGGTTGTAACTGGCCGCATCTTTCTCGCTGTCGTCCGGGCTTCGCCCGTCAACCTGTCGAATATCGCATCTGCATCAATATGATGTTTCTCCGTCTCAAATGTCCGGCCATTATATATCCGTTCAAAACGGACCAGATCCTGGACATTGCGTGGAGGCAAATAGCCTGTAGAACAAAGCACATCGGCAATGCTCGCATCATCAATCCATTTGTTGTTCTTTTTTCTTGTTGGTTCCATACGCTCAATGACTTTGGATGTATTTCTTTGCTCTTTGTTTATAGACTTTGATAGTAGATTGTGGAAGCCCTGTCACCTCCTGAAGTTTTGCGGTCAGGTATCGCGGCAGATATTGGTGCTGGGTCTCGTAAGCCATATACGTCAGGTATATGATCCTCATTTTTTCAGACAATCCCTTCATCTTATCATCCAGCAACCTGACGGCATCCCTCAGATTTTCGTCTTCGTCCTCATTGCCAGTCTTCCATAATTCGTATAGCGATTCTGCATTATGTATCACTTCCATCGTCTGGTCTTTAACCTCCAGATTCGAAAGCCGTTCCGTTTTGATATCATATAGCACATTGTGAAGAATCCGTTTAAGCCATATCTCTATGCGCCTGTCCGTCTCTTGTGCATTATATTTGGAAGCATCGAAACTATGATGACGTAATACCCTCTCAAAAGCAATATCTACACCTCTTTCACCATCAGAAACCGACATGCCCCATTTCTCACACCATGCTCCGGCATACCTCAGCAAGCAATGGCCAAACTTTGCACAGAAAAGATTGAAAGCCTCGCGGGCTTTGTCCCAGTCTTGCTGGTTGGTCATCTGCTCAAGCAGTTCTATTCCTGATGCCTCTATTGCATTATTCGCCATACTTCTTCATATTCATATACTGAAAGCGTAACAAGAAATCCTCCGTGTTACGGATTCAGTATGTATTTGTGAGGCTCGACCACTAACGGCGGTCTCAATGATATTATGGGTATTAAACCAGGTCCAAAAAGAATTGCCAAATCTACGGGTAAGCCTGATAGAAGGCAGAGAGACAACAAGAAAACTCCGGGGAACACCCCGTCTTTGAAACCTCATAATCATAAGAAAGGAGATTAAGAAGACTGTTTTCAGGTTGCACAAGCCACGATGACATTATCATCGTGGTTTTTCTTTTTCGTTTCCAATCAACTCTCATTAACCATTAACCCTTAACCTTTAACCCTTAACCTTTAACCATTTCCAGCGCAAAGCGCGTCCCTTTCTCGCAATCCTTCACAAACCGTTTCCCTATCACCTCGGGCAGGTACTTCGGATGCAGGCCATAGCCGGGACGGACCGAACGGACGTTCTGCTCCGTCACCACATCCCCGGCCTTCACGTCCTGGGCCACATACAGCGAGCGGCTGAACTCGCGGCCTTTTATCTGGGTCGGGTCGGTCGGATAGACCACCTCGCCCAGTGCCTTCTCCACATTCCTGATCGACTTCACCATAGCGGCAAACTCATCCTTCTCCATCGAGAAGGCGGCATCGGGGCCTCCTATCGAGCGGTCCATGATGAAATGCTTTTCCACCATCGTCGCACCAAGGGCTACGGCAGCCACTGCCACATCGTGTCCCATCGTGTGGTCGCTCAGACCCACCTTCACTCCGTAACGCTGCTTCATGTCAACCATCGTCATCAGGTTCGCGGCCTCGATAGGTGCGGGATAGGCCGAGGTGCATTTCAGGAGTGTGATGTCATCGTTGCCGGCCTTCCGACAGGTCTGGATGGCGAGTTCGATGTCATCGGGCGTGGCGATACCTGTAGAAATCACCATCGGCCTCCCCTTCGCTGCGGCATACTCCAGCAGTCCCACGTCGGTAATCTCGAAGCTGGCAATCTTCATGATGGGATTGCCCAGTCCTTCCAGGAAGTCCACCGCTGTCTTGTCGAATGGCGTGGAGAAACATACCAGCCCTTCCTCGCGAGCCACACGGAAGATTTCTTCGTGCCACTCCCAAGGGGTGTAAGCTTTCTGGTAGAGGGTGTAATAGATTTCTCCTTCCCAAAGTCCCTTGCCAAGCCGGAAATCGGGTTTGTCACAATTCAACGTCAGTGTGTCTGCTGTATAGGTCTGTATCTTGATGGCATCTGCACCTGCCTCCTTTGCGGCACGAACCGATTCCAAAGCCGTTTCCAGCCTGTGACCATGATTGGCTGAAAGTTCTGCTACTATAAATGTCTTTCCCATATTTTGATGTTCTTATGATAATATTTCTCCTTGTTTGATGATAGCCTCCGTCTCTATGTCCAACAACTTAACCACACCGTTCTGTGTCTTGACGTGGGGTACTCCTTCTACGACAGCCACCACAAAGCCGTTTTCCATCGTGTCGGTGAAACCAAGGTCGCTGTATTCAATCTTGTTGATGATAATTTTCTTGTCTCCTATAAAGGTAAATGCTCCGGGATAGGGTTTTGCTTGCGCCCGCACCCAGTTCCTTATTCTTTCTTTCTGCCAGTCCCAATTGATTTCTCCGTCATCGGGCGTTCGTTTCCCGAAGTATGTGGCCTTGCTGATGTCCTGCTTTTTGCAAGTTACTTTCTTATTCTCTATGTCCTCTACAACCTGAAGGACCAGTCCCGGATATAAATGCTTGTACTTTTCTAATATGATAGCACCCGTATCTTCTGCTTCAATAGGAACAACGACTTGCCTGACAATATCTCCGTCATCGCAGTTGGCGTTCATCAAGTGGGCTGTTACACCTGTCTCTTTCTCTCCGTTGATGATAGCCCATACGTGCGGTGTACGTCCTCTGTATTTTGGCAGCAGCGAGCCATGGAAGTTCACGGCATAGCTCTTAGCTTTGTTCAACACGTCGGGTTCAAGGATAAAGAGGTAGTTGATAGATAAGAGGTTTTCAAATTCTATATGCTTTTCTTCCAACCAATCTACAGCTTTCCCGTTTCTGGGATTTCCTGCAAAGACGGGTAGTTGCGTCTGTCCGCAATAATCTATGATGCCGTCGCTGTGGCGGTCGGTAAGTACACACTTAATCGTGATAGGTGATGCTACGAGGCGTTGCAAGACTGTCAGTCCGAGTGCCCCTGATACACAGATGCAGTAGTTCATAGAGTCTGTCAATCGTTATGGACTGGCAGACATCTATCAATACTCAACGGTTACAGATTCTATCGTACAAGCCGTCTCGCAGTTCCTGCCACTCCTGTTCAAAAATCGCGTATGATACGCAGTCTATTCTTTCGTTACCTCGTTTTAAGTATTCTTTGAAATAGCCTTGCTTCTGCATTCCGAACTTCTCATAGAGCTTGATGGCTGCATCATTGAATGCAAGGACTTCGCATATTACCTTATGTGCATGAAGTTTCTCAAAGGCTTCCTGCATGATATTGAAGAGGATAGCGGAGCCGTACCCCCCCCCCCAGTAAGTGCCTGATTTCCAACGTATAAGCCAAATTCATAGGTGTCCTCCGCACGCTCCGCACGTGCCAATGAAGAATAGCCCACCGCCTGTCCGTTGCTCTCAACGAACCAGCAGTGCCCCCTTTCACCACGGCATATACTCTCATACCATCCCCGCTGTTGCTCCTCGGTGATAACACCTGACGAGAACATATTACGGGCAATGGCCGGTGAGTTGCGCCACTGGCGTATCGTTTCCAGGTCGCGTTCTTCTATCTTACGGAAAGTTACTTTTGGCATTGTTCGGAATTGATTAAAGCGTGAAGGACTACATCCTTGTATTCTCCTTGGAACAGGCAATGTTCCTTTAACGTTGCCTCTCTTGTGAAACCGTTGGCTTCCAGCATCGTGTACAGATGCGGGCGCAGGTCAAAGGCGTAAGTGTAAATCTTGTGCAGACCCAAGTCTTTGAAAGACAACTCTTTCAGCATCGTGAGGTAGTTGCTCCAATGCTCCATAAAGTGTTCCTTCTCCAAACGGGTATCCATGATGAAGGAAATCTCTGCATTGTTGTCTATCCAGTTGATATGCACCAACCCTCCATACCCGATGCAGACACCCTTCTCCAGGTAGGAGAAGAGTATCTGATCCGGTTTGGGGTTATCGAACAGTTTGGCCACTACATTGTCGAAATACCGCTGCTGGTCTTCCTCGGTCAAAGGACGAGCCTGACGCAGATGATATATCTGTTCATTGCGCCACTTCATGATTGAAAACCTGTCCTCGTAACGAAGAGGAACAATCGAGTAGTCACCAAGGGTGTACTCCTGCTGTCGCAAACAAACATATTGAGACATACTTTACTCTGTTACTGGATTAGGTGCATCAACGCACATAATTTTTTGCGTATTATCAATGTACTTACGAGGTTCATCCGATACAGTTAATCGAAGATTACTCAGACATTCATCTAAGGTTTTCGAATTTGTCGTGCCCGGTTTAAGTGCAGTATCATACCACTTTAGTTCATAATGAGAAATATCGCCACCGTTCAACGGTGCTTTCACATCTCTAAACTCAGGAAAATCTGCTAATTGCAAATAACTCTCAGCACTGTGATGGACTAGAACTCCATAGTACTTGACATTTTCTTCCAAGAGATATGCGTCAATTAATGCTTGTCCAAAATACAGCTGTTTTGTCTGATTACAAGTCATTTTTCCAGCTGCTATTGCTCCTTTTAGTGGAATTGGTTTCTCTTGCTGAATAGCATACATCATTATATGGCTAGTTATATCTGCCAATGCATGCAAACTATCAACTGAATCATTTTGACTATATATCAGGATACTATCTGAAAAGAGAGCTAACTGAACATTGGCCTCACGATGATAACTGACATATTGCGATATATTGCTCTGAAAGACCTCCAACTCTTTTAAGACATCATTGTGGTCATTTCGCGCAACCCTATCTTTAAAGCCCATTATATCAAGGAACGCAACAAACCTTTCCTTTGTAAATTGCGGATGTTTGGAGAATTTGACGCTACTCTCTCCAGATGCTATTTTTTTTGCCATCATTCAGAAATTATTAATGATCATACGTAGTGGGGCCAACTGCATAGCAATACACGATGCAAGAATCTTCTGTTCCGCCACCTGTGTCACCTTGCATACCTTTACCGAGATAATACTCTTCAATCTCTTGTGCGATTGCCTTACTGTTTGCCGTGCGATAAATCCACCACATTGTCTCTTTATTAACATTATGTTCATTGAATAGGCGACGTTCAATATCATTCGTAATGCCAATATAGAAATCTGAATAATACCGCTTTCCGCTTTTTTGAAGATGATTATCAATATCACTGATGATTTCTTTCTTTGATTTTGCCATATTACAAATTCATTAATAGTTTATACTTCATTTCAGCCAACTTCCAGTCGGTTTCTGTGTCTATGTCCTGAATGGTAGTCTCACTCACTTCAATACCGCCTATTTTCACATTACCAGACAACCATTCTTTGGTCTTATACCAATAGAAAGTGCCGGTGTCGTGATACTCTTTGGGCAAGTCTTGACTGCGGCTGTTCTCATACTCCGGCCAGTGACGGGTCATCGTGCCATCCTCTGCCAAGTCAAGACAACGCCAGATGGGATAGCTGAACTGAACCACGGGATAGACGCAGGTGAAGTCGCTCCTGAGCAACCGCTCGAAAGCAGCAACAACATCTTTGCTCTGCACCAACGGAGCTGTGGCATAGAAGCAGCAGAAGTTGTCAAACTCCCTGCCCAGTTCCTTATACTTGGCCAGCACTTCCCGCAGCACATCAGCCGTAGTAGCATAGTCGCTTGCCGTTTCCGCAGACCTCATAAACGGCACTCTCGCACCGTACTGCTTGGCCACCTCCGCTATTTCCGCATCATCGGTAGAGACCATAATCTCATCGAACAAGCCAGTCTGTTTTGCCGCTTCTATCGAGTAGGCCAGCATCGGCTTCCCCAAGAACGGCTTCACGTTCTTCCTTGGTATCCGCTTGCTGCCCCCACGGGCAGGAATTATACATAAATTTTTCATTTCTTATAATGTTTAATGGTGAGTGGTTAATGGTTAATGAGAGGCTGCCGCATCCAATAAAGCCTGAAACTTATTACGAAGCCCTGACAGCATTTTTGAGATGTCGGTAAATTGAGGGCGCAATGCGTCAAGCTGTTCTTGATGGATGTAACCAAGGTCGCAGGCTATCTGTAGTTCGCAGAACACCTCGGTCATAGAGCCAAAGGCTATCTCGATAAAATGAATCTTCTCTTTGAGGGATTGTCTTCCGCTACCTTCAGCAAGGTTTGCTGTGATAGAAACAGCAGCCCTTCTTACTTGGTCGCCCAGGGCGTATCGCTCCTCCTTCGGAAATGCGTTTTGCAAAAGGTACACGTCTTTCACCAACACCTTCGCCTTCTGATAAACATCCAACTTCTCAAAACTAAACATTGCAGAAAGTCATTAACCATTAACCTTTACCAGCCAAAAGTCATTAACCCTTAACCTTTACAAAACTCCTTAACCTTCTCAATAATCCAATCCTGCTCCTCATCGGTCAGCGTCGGGAACATCGGCAGGGCAAGGCACTTGGTGTAGTAGTCCTCTGCCACGGGC
>ERZ842401.3285-NODE-3285-length-20311-cov-6.892229_pt1 | contig 20311 bp, 33 predicted proteins | sample MGYA00521270_ERZ842401 | MGnify/ENA primary metagenome ERZ842401 (study PRJEB31892, sample SAMEA3878208) | bioreactor metagenome | biome: Moose rumen | place: Sweden | collected 2011-10 | study: EMG produced TPA metagenomics assembly of the PRJEB12797 data set... | reverse complement strand
CAAATTCTTTCACTTTCCGATAGAACCGATTCGGTTTCATGCCTAACTTCTTCATTGTTGCCTTTGCTGTCTGCTCTCCGGCTCTCCATTTAGCACATTCAGCTCTCAATTTATCCTCATCCACAGGGATGGGCTGTCTGCCCTTATACTTGCCCTGTGCTTTGGCTATGGCGATTCCTTCACGCTGTCGCTCCAGAATGGTCTCACGTTCCAGCTCTGCCAATCCTGCAAACACCGTCAGCATGAATTTTCCTTGTGGGGTAGTGGTGTCGAGCTGTTCCCGAAGGCTGATAATCTCCACACCCTTTTCCTGCAACTCATTCACGATTCTGAGCATATCAGCACTACTTCTTGCAAGTCTGGCATACTCACTGACAACAACAACGTCCCCATCACGCACATAGTCCAGCATCTTCTTCAGCTCTGGACGGTCAGAAGTCTTGCCACTGCACTTGTCAATGAAGGTTCTGTGTATCGGATGCCCGAAGTCTTCCAAGGCTTTGAGTTGTCGAGCCTCGTTCTGGTCTGCACTGGATACACGGACATAGCCTATGTAGGTCTTTCTCTTGTCTGGTTCTGCCATTTTTTAGCACATCCTTTCAAAAATCCGTTTGATTTAATTTTATCATGTTTCAAAATATATGTCAATACCAATTCGAATTTATTTGACACACTTTTGAACAGGTGTTCAGAAATCTGTCAAGGGTACACTTGTTAGAAAACAACAAAAAGATTGCTTGGTGCAAGTTTGGTGCAAAAAAATATGGTTTGGTGCAAGTTTTGGTGCAAGTTTTTTCAAAGTTTGCACCCAAAAAAATGGCTATATTCCAATTTTTTATTTTGTTCTGGTGCATTTGGTGCAAGAATTTAATTGATATAGAAAATATTTCATGAACTAGACAATTCACACTTCTAAAGCGTAAAGCGTGCAAATAAAAATTGAAATATTCCAGAGTATCAGAGAATTTTATGCACCAAATGCACCAACTTAAAAATAATAGCGATATTTCAACATTTTTATAATAAAATATTGCACCAAATATTACACCAACATTGCACCAAACTTTGCACCAGTTTGCACCAAAGAAAAAAGCCCTGCAATTTTGCAAGGCTCTTGAAGTAGTAGTTAGGAAACTGGAATGCTCCCCGGTCTGAATTCATTTAGTGTTTCAGAATTGATTGAAAACTTATAGTATCGTGTTCCTTTGTGAATTCTAATGATTTGCTTTTCCTCTCTTAAATGAAGGTATTCCATCAGTCTCGTTTTGAATTCCTGAGAACTGAGTATTGTGCCTGATGCATTTTGTTTGCACCAATCACGGAAGATGTCGTGAACAACGGAACGCCTACAACAATGTTCAATATTTGTTTCAGCATCATCATAACGAGTACAACAACTTTCAAAGAAATCAATTACAGGGTTATTATATCGTCTGATTTCAGCAATAACAGCGGCTGACTCTGCTGGAATTGTAAAACGATAACCGTTTTCGATTGTTCTCTTGAAGGCTTCTAGAGCTAAGTAAACAATGGCGTTCCGTTCTCTCATCATCTTCTCCAACAGCTCAGAATCCTGCTTTTCTTTTGGAATGCTATTGTCACACTTAACGCAAATCATTCGATTATATGCAGCTTGTGTTTCATTTCCGCTCCATGTCGGCATAATATTTGATGAAAATAACATAAATCCATTAAAAATGGCATTGAATGGTTGATGTCCCTTATACTCAATTGGCAAAGCATCTCCGCCAGACATATTCATAAAGTAACCGTTTGTCCGATTTTTATCAAAAAGTGTGTCGGCTGCACATACAAGACGTTTTCCATAGATATTTGAAGTCTGGAATCTGTCATCAAGATTTTTGAAATTGACTGCTGCAAAGTTCTCATTTCCTAACAACTCACAAATTAAGCGTAAGAATTGAGATTTTCCGCTGTCGCTAGCACCAATCAAAAACAGAACTTTTTTGTATTTATATCCACGGACATTTGAAATACAAGCTCCTATGTATTCAAGTAAGAGTGTTTTTTTCTCTTCGTTTCCTTCTGTCAAATCGTTCAGGTATTTGTTGAATGTTGGTGCATCTTCAAGAGTATAGGTTCTTCCAAGAATGTATTCAGCGTTGATTTGTACTGTGGTTCTAATTTCAGAAGTATGGTCAAGAAAAGCTCCTGTTCTCCAGTTGAAAAGTCCATTTTTGAAATTGATAAGTGCTTCATCAGCGTTGACTTCTGATTCTGAGATATAAGTTCCAGCAGTAGTAATAATTTCAGCAACTTCATGAACATCACGCATTCTCAATAAATCAGCATTAAAGTTTTCAATGCAATTAACAACCATGTTTTCAATATCACTGGTAGTTGTGAAGTTGTAAACGCCTCTATCTTCATCATACCAGAATCTTCTTACAAATTCCATATGCCCATCACGAACAAAGAAATATTTTGAAATACTACGAATATGCTGTGATAATCTCGCAGTATGAACCTTATGAGAATAGACAGTAATAGTTTCTCCACTGTCTGATTTGACAGTTTTCGGAACAGTAATAATCCATTTTGGCAAATTCTCGTCATTTTTGTTAATGGTATTGTCTTGTGTGGAAGTTTCAGGATGATAGAAATCTGTGTGTTGGATTGCATCAACCAGACGAGCAGAAGTTTCATCTTTTCCAATAGCCTTCACAATGTCGCTAATATCACCTTTTTCAGGGCATTCGCTCCAAATTACCTCAGAAGGGATAATCTTCACAGAATTTGCAATCTTGACAGCGTTTTCAGCGACTTTCTGACCATATTTTCTTCCAACATCATCATTGTCAGTCAAAATGATAATGTCCTTGCCCTCCAACCCCTCATTATAAATGTCAAGCCATTGAGTAAATCCTGCGCCATTGGGAATGGTAGTTGCTGGAATATCATCAAGTTGTGACATGGTATCGGCATCTTTTTCGCCTTCCACAAAGAAAATCGACTCGCTTGTAGTCTGATGCAGAATGTCGGCATGATACAAGGGGATTTTAACACCTTTCAGACCATTTGAATATGTTCTTGTTTCAGGGTGATACAAGCTCCAAAAAGGAGACTTTGACCCATCGGAATACGTGGTAATGCTCTTTCTGGCGATAATATTTCCATTCTTATCTTTATAAATATGTACTCGACTGCCTGTTTTCTCACGTTCTCCCTTGTTTTGATACTTTTTCACTGGTGCAGTTCCATCAATTGGCTGTAAGTGATACATATTGCCTAATGCTCCAATAGCGACACCAATAGTGGATGGGTTTTCAATCATTTTGTTTACTGTCATATATAAATTGATAATGTCACCATCAAAACCGCATGAAAAACAATGACAGCGTGTATTATCTTCGCCATACAGGCTGAATGCTGGAGTACCGCCTTCTCTCATACCACTATTACAGATAGGGCAGTTAAATTTTTTGTATTTTCTCTTTTCAGTAATAGCATTAACATAATCCGGCAGAAACTTTCTCAGTTCCACTAAATCGTATTTCATATAAAAAAATTCCTCCTTTACTTGACTTTTAGGAGAAAATATGCTACAATATAAATAGTTACAAAGCTTGTAGACATATTTTCTGTCATCCGTCCAGTGTACCACCACCGGACGGACTTTTTTTGCTTACTTCTTCTTGATTCTTTTGCTCATGATTATCCGGCGACGTTGTTCTTTGCGTTTTCATTTTCTTCTGCTTCACGACGGTCAAGTTCTGCACCAACGGAAGTCGATTGTGTAATATACGACTCACGTTCAGCATCTACCTGAGCTTGTAAATTGGTAGCCATCTCCGCCCATATTCTGGCTCTAAGATTTGTGTCGAGTTGAAAATAGGCTTGTAAAACTCTTTTTTCTAATTCCGCATCTGATAACTGTGCAAGTGGATTTGAACCATTTTTTGTTTCTCTGCCAAAGAGATAGTCAATAGATACATCATAAAAATCAGCAAGAAGTATAAAACCATCTGCATTAGGCTCAGATGCCCCATACTCATACCTTTGATATGCTTGTGGAGTGATTTTGAGAAGATTAGCAATTTCAGACTGTTTGCAACCTTTTTTTATCCGTAATTCTTTTAAAATCTGACCTCTTTTTATTCTTTCGTCCATGATAACACCTCCTCTCAAAGTCTATTATACAACAAAAAAATTGTGTTTGTCAAGCAAAATTTGTATTTTGATATAAAATCACACTAAGATTGTTTAGTATAACCAAAAAACAATATTTATTTTGTACAATACAACAAAAATATTGATTTCGGATTGACAAAGCAACAAAATAATTGTATAATTAAATTGACAGCAGGGATAGGGCAAAAAATAGAAAAGAGAGGTGAATTGATATGAGTGAATTAAGAAAAGCTGAAGCATTAAAAGAAGCACAAAAGACACTTGCTACCTTATATAGTAATGGGACTTTACCACGAACTGAGGAAGAAGCAAATTTTCTTCACATTTTTAGAGAACTCAGCTCAACTAATAAGATTAGCATTACTTCCAGAATTGAGGGAATGCTTGAAGCTCAGACCTACGCAAAGCCACTGGACGAATAAAAGTACATGAAAAAGCTCCGGTTCTAATGAGCCGGAGCAATGGGATGATGGATATAAGGAGAGAAAGACAGTCTCCACGGAACTGCCATTCTGTTGGAGACTGAACATTTACTAATTTTGCTCATTGGTGGAATAGGCGTTTTCGACAATTTCGACCATCTTATTGTAGACTTCCTGAATGAAGACAATGTCATAGTTGCTTACCTCTGAGTTCATGCCATTAAAGCGAGCCTTGACGATTTCCATTGTCAAATCTAATGCCTTGTCGTTACGCTGCATTTCGGTCATTGCTTTCCCTCCTTTCATCATATCACTATATTAACATTGTATCATAAAAATATAAAAAAGTCAACATAAAAGAGAGGGAGAGACATGAATTTGATTATTCAGAACACGAAAGCGATTCTTGAAAGCCGAGGGTTAAAACAGAAAACATTTGCCCAAAAAGCTGGTTATAGCGAACAACAGCTTAGTCGCAAGTTGGCAGGACATAGCCCAATTACATGGGAAGATGTTCTGAAAATTGCAAATGCTCTTGAACTTACGCCCAATGACTTGTATGGAATTAGCGTTGAAGAGAAAGTTTCTGATTTAGGAGAGCCGGAGCTGAAAGATGGTGATATGTTATGAAACAGAATGAATCAGATAACACAAAACTTTATGAATGCAATTTGAGAAGATGTGGCGAAAAATGTTCCTATCCTGATTGCCATTTAACAAGTCGAGTTGAATTTGCAGTCAATCCCGATTTCTGGATAAGCCCTCAAGATTATCCTGATGATGATAGTGCTGAAACAAATCAAAAGGTGCATAGTGCATTTGTGGAGGCTCACGCAAACAGCGAGAGGGAAAGGGAAGAAATTAACCAAAGAGCGAGACGAATTGGAGCTGTGGGATGATGAACGAAGAAAAGCAGAAAGAAATAGAATCAAGGCTTGCAAAGCTGGAAAAGTCTTCTAAGGCTTTAAGAATTGAGGAAAAAATCGTCAATTTTAGTTTGACATTGCTTTCAGTTTGTCTTAGCTTGTTTGTGATTGGCGTTTTGGTGTTGTTTGGTGTTAAACTATCTGGTTAGCTGATTAACAACAAAACTGAGAAAAACGCCAAAAGTAGCCCCTAAAATTGCAATCCATATGGAGATACGTTGAGAATCAGTTTGAGCTTTCTTTTCAGCCTGTTCAGCACGATTTCTCTCATCAGCGAGTTCTTGTTTTAGAGAAGTGACTTCTTGATGCAGTCTAGAAACTTCTTTTTGATGTTTGAAACATCGTTCTCAATATTGGAAGTGCTGTCGGCAATGTCATGAAACACCTGCGTTCTTTCTCTGTTTGCAGTTTCAATAGTATCACTTGCGACAGACAGTTTTTCTTTCAGACTATCAATTGAATTCATAAGGACACAGCCTTTCGTTTATAGAATGACAATATTATACCATAAAAAGCCCGAAAAAGCAAGTATTTTTTGAAAAGGGGTGAAATTATGCAGAAAAAGAAGATAGTTTATCCAGAACTGGAAGCACAGCTTGCAAAGAAAGGCTGTTATAAAATGAAACTGGCTGAGATGTTGGGGATTTTTCCAAGAACATTATCCAAGAAGTTGAAAGGAGATAGCCACTTTACTGTAGAAGAAGCAATTACAATTCAAGAGCAGTGGTTTAGTGAAATTTCAGTTAATGAGCTGTTTAAGCGAAATGAGGTGTAATCATGACAATTGATATTAAGTGCAAAGGTAGTCCATTGACAACTTGTGTCCCCAATGCAAGAAGAATCACAGTAGACAAAGGTTTTGAAAGAGGAAAGATTTGTGGTGTAATGGTAGTTGAGACGGTTTCTGGGGAAACGGAGCGTTTTGTTTTCAATGAAATTCGCTCATTTCAGGTGTTAGAAACAGAAATGATGTGGGTTCATGACGGGACGGAGCTTGTATGCCCCCATTGTGGATGCCGGACAAAGAAACCAGAAAACAATACTTATTTTTCCTATTGTCCTTATTGTGGGCTTTCTGTAGGACACATGGAAGAAGTAACAGGAGATATGATAGGAGAGTGAAACATGACACCAGAAGAGCGTTTTGAAAAGTTTGCAACGAGCATTGCACGTTATATGGAAGACAGTCAGACTCCGTTTATGCTGGTAATCAGACCTAACGTCACGGAGTATCCGCAATTCTTTATATGTGCTGGACTCGGCAACGACATAGACCATGCCAACATGATAGCGAAGTTCACGAAAAAATATTGTGAAGAGAGCGGAAGTCCGCTTGATGGAATGCGGAGTTTGATTGATAAGGCTTTTGATGTCATGTGTGAAGGTGATGACGAATGATATTTCAGTTCTCGTTTGTGTATCGTGACCGGAGCAACGAAAAGCACATCGGAAGGGTAGCTGTTACAGTCAAATCTCGAAAAGAGGGTGTGAACATCCTGAAACAGCACTGTAAGGAAATGGGATATAAGCTGTTGAGCTATCAGCAGGAGTTCCCCAAAGAGAAAGGAGCATAGCAATGACAAGACTTGACGAGCTAGAGCTGATGAGAACTGGAGCTGATACTAACATCAGAGAATTATGCAAAAGCATTCTGGAACATAGTGTGACAACTCCACACAGAGCGACTCAGCTGAAGATGGAACTGGAAGTGTATCTGTCTATCGAGCGTGAAATCGTAAAGGAAAAAGCGGATAAGGAGTGAATGATATGGAAAGAACACCATTTCCAATTTTGGAAGCTAAGATTGCAGAAAAAGGAATCACGAAGAAAAGCATTGCTGAAAAAATGGGTATTGATGCAGTGACACTTAGCAGAAAGTTGTCCGGAAAAGTAGAATTCACACTGAAAGAGATTAGGAATCTTCATGACCTGTTTCCAGAATGCTCCATAGAATATCTTTTCATGATGAAAGAACAAGTTTCTGAAAAGAAGGTTATTCCAATAACATTGGATGACAGTGAAATTACAGTATCACTTGAAACGATAGAAGGAAAGCTTGATAGATTGATAGAAAAGGCAAATCGGTTGAAATCCGTCCTCAAAGAGTGCCAGAAAGCAACCGACTAACGATTATTTATAGTAAAAGGAGCGAACCAAGATGAACCCAAAACAGAATGCTCCCTTCAAGAGAGCGAAAATCATTATTGCAGACAATAACGAAACAGCAGACTTTCAGGCAGAAGGCTATGCAACCAAAGAAATGTTGCTACATATGTTTGATGCTGCTGTTCGTGGCTGGATGGAACTGTACCATCAGTATAGTCCGGAAATGTCAAAATGGCAAGTATGCAATCTGTTTACAGACATTTTTACGGAATCTGTGAAGATGTACCGAAATGGAAAGGAATAATGTTATGAACATGAAGCGAACTGTATTAGTAGTAGGTCAGACCTACAAGAACAAGAATGGTTACTATTATAAATGTATCGACCATAAAGATGGTGGCGGTTATGTGATGCAGTCAGTAACCAGTGGATGGACTTTAACTGCACACGGAGTCTGGATGTACGACAATGGAGAAATCGAATGGGACTACTCTGCCGAATGCGGATTTAAGGATGATGTTTCTGTTTCCATCTGCCATATGAGATAGCTTTTATCACCTTTCAACTATGTTTTACGGCTTTTCCCGTGTGGGCTTTGAGCCATATCAAAGCCCCATGTCCACAACTAACAGTAAAAGCCATAGTCAGAGCGTGGCTTTTCAAAAAAAATTTAAGCCCATTTTTCGGGGCAGTATGGTTATTTCGTCATGATAATAACTATTATCAGACGAAAAAAAAGAGGTGAACAGCATGGAAAATGAACCGGATTTACATGGCTTTCAAGTGTTTCTTCAGGAGGAAGAACGAACTCCCAACACCATCCGGAGCTATCTTCGTGCTGTTGAGACATACTTTACAGCTCATCCGGAGCTTACCAAGCAAGAGGTCATAGCATGGAAAAACGAACTGTCTCAGATGTACAGTATCAGCACTGTCAATCTGAGACTCAATGCAATTAGAAAGTACGCTGTATATAAGAACATCCTGCTCCCTGTCAAGCTGATGAGAGTACAGAGAATATTCAGCAATGAATGTATTATCACAGATGAGCAGTATCATCATCTGATGTACTGCCTGAAATCAGATGAAGAGTGGCAATGGTACTATAACATTCTCATCCTTGCAAAGACAGGCACAAGAGTTTCGGAAGCGGTCAGATTGAGAAAGTCTGATGCCTTCAACGGTTTTGCCGTCCTCAATACAAAAGGGAAAGTCAGAACGATATTATTTCCAACAACTTTAAGAGAGGAACTGTCGGAATATCTTTCAAAGTTGGAAAATCAGGAATACTTATTGCAGACCAACAAGCGGAAAGGACAAGCCCCCATCAATCCTCGTGCTGTCAATCATGCCCTGAAACGATTTGCTGAACGCTATCAGATACCGGAAGAAGTCATGCATCCACATTCCTTTCGGCATCATTTTGGTATCAAGGTCATGCAGAAAACAAATGACATTGCCTATGTTGCTGATTTGATGGGACATTCTAGTATCAGCACAACCAGAATTTACACACAACAATCAATTAGTCAACAACAGAAACGACTTGATTCTGCGGTAGACTGGTAAAAGAAAGCCGATACCCATTATAATAGGTATCAGCTCCGTGAAATCATTTCTGTTCCCATACAACAGTAGGCTTTTTGTTGTTCTTGGCACAATCAGTCAGATACATATTGATGAGAGTTTGATAAGGAATCCCCATTTCATCTGACAAATTCTTGAAGAAATCAATTGTGCTGACATCAATATTGATTGTAATTTGTTTCTTTAATCTGCTTGCATATGGGTTTTTGCGAGGGTTCAGAGTTTCAATCTCATATTCATCTCTCATGATGTTCACCATCCTTCCTGATAAATTTTCTTCTCTCTTTTGGTTGCTTCTCTGGCAGAAATCAGACGAATGACATTACCAGAATCACGGTAACAATGGCTTACAATGCAAATTTTTGATGATTGAATCATTCCAATGATAAGAAAACGTTCTTCTCCAATGGAATGGTCTGGGTCATCAAACAAAATAGCGTTTTCGTCATAAAACACCTCCTGAGCTATTTGGAAGGATAAGCCATGTTTCCTTTTGTTGATTTCATTCTTATTTTCGTCCCATTCAAAGTGTAATTGTTCCATAATTATATTATACTGCTTTTTTAATTATTTGTCAAGGTATATATATTTATCAAATACAGAAAGGAGCTGAAAGCATGAGTAAAAAGTTTATTCATATCCATGAGTGCATAGGTAAAGGAAAAGCTTGTGAAAGGTTCGTGCCAGTTGATTCCATTTCATATATCGTTGGCAAAAAATTTGGAAATGGTAGTGGTGGTAGTATTTCGTTTTTCTATCCCAACAACATTGGAATAACCTGTGAAGTACTGGAACTTTACGACGAAGAAGTTGACTACTGTAATCGTCTTTACGAACTGGACAAGTTACTTTGCAAATAAAAAAGACAGCTCCGGCGGTCAGAACCGGAACTGTCATGTACATCTCGAAACACAACGAAACGAGAAGTCTACAGGAATAGTATACCATACTTTTGCTTTCCTGTCAAGACTTCGGAAAGGATTTTTATGGAAGCTATTTTTTCAGGGCTGTGTATTGCCCTAGTGGTTTGGATTCTCAAAAAGGTGAGGGAGCTGTACTTTCCGCACTCCCTTTCCTCTAAGGAAACGGACACCACCTATGATTTTGAACAGGTGAGGGAACTGCATCAGGCAATGGGGAAGACCATCAACGAGCTGGAAAGCATTGAGAACCTCATCACAGAACTGGAGTTGACTGCTCCGGAAGTGAGAGAAAAGCCCCTCGAAATGAGCTGGTCTGATGCCGTCACAGGGAAACAGAATTCATTCCGTTTCTGGATGGATGGCAGAAAAAGTACACAGCTCATGTTGGAAACAGTCTATGAAGAACGTGAACAACTCCGTACTTCCCTGCTCCATCAAATTGACGAAATGCATAGTACCGTTGTAACGCAAACGGTAACGCAATCAGCCCCCGAAAAGGTCAGAAGGGGAGTGAATGCATCATGATGAGCGAGGAAAACAAATGCTGTGAACGCTGTGGAGCTGTTATTTCGACACCTGATTCCGATTATTTTTCTCACATCCGGATTTTGTATTGTGACAAGTGCAGGGAAGAAGTCAAGCGAGAACAGACCCGAAAACGTGTTGCCGAACTCCGCAAACGCAAGAAGCAAAAGGACAAGTATCGTGATGCGGAACTGTTACTCATGCAGGAGCGTTTGAAACTGCTGGAAGAAGAAAACGAACTTTTACGGAAACGTGTCCAGCGTGAGCGAGAAGAAAAGCCTCGACAAAGTACATTCTCCAACCAAATCAGAAAGAAGGTGATAGCATGAAGAAAATCAGTCCGGCGGATGCGGAACGCTTAGGGGAGCTGTGTGGTGAAATTAAAACGATTGTAGAAAAATATCGTCTCGCTACTGTGGTGGCAATTGATTTAGGAAAGGATTCGACTGTTTTAGTTGGTGGGATAACTGGTAAGATTCTTGCATTGATTGCAACAGCATTGTGTAATGTAGCTGAAGAAAATCAAACCTGCCCATCTCCACAAGAACTCCTTTTAGTCATCAATGATATGTTAGAAAAGGGAGTGTAAACGCATGAGAAAAAGAGCATGGATGTATGAAATTGATGATAATCATTGTGCATGGAACACCCTTTACATGATTGAACGCCTCGACGGAGATATACATTATTTTGTGAAACGATTGGAAAGAATCTACAGAGCCTACCTAATCGCTGGAAAGCCTTCGAGAAATGCAATCAAATACATCATTGCTACGATGCCTGATTGCCTGTTAGTGTATGTCATGACGGCAGTAGCAATATCGGAAGAAGAATTTGTTGAAGCCTTTCTGAATCTGGAAGGCTATCAGCAATTTATACACAAACATATTCACACTCTGATTGACTGTGCGATTGATTGTGATAGCAGTCCAGAAGTAAAATTGTTGTTGATGGATTACAAATATCGGAACGGCTTATACCGTGAACATAAATTTGAACTTTAGGAGTTACAAAATAAGTAGCAAAAACATTGACAAAAATGTTTAAACATGGTATAATATGCTCATAAGGAAGTGAGCTTATGAGTAATTATAAACCTAAAGAATTTGCTGAAATGATAGGTGTTTCAGTCAAAACATTACAAAGATGGGACAGAGAGGGCATATTGAAAGCCTGTCGAACTCCAAAAGACAGAAGATATTACACTGACAAACAGTATGCTGAATATACAGGCAAAAAAGGACAAAAAACAGGGAAAACTATCATCTACGCAAGAGTTTCAAGCAATAATCAGAAAGATGACTTGAACAATCAGATTGAATTTCTGAAACAATATGCAAATGCAAAAGGAATGATTGTTGATGAGGTTCTTGAAGATATAGGAAGCGGACTTAATTACAACAGAAAGAAATGGAATCAGTTGATTGACAGATGCATGACCGGTGAAATTGCTTGTGTTGTTATTGCACACAAAGATAGATTTATTCGTTTTGGTTATGAATGGTTTGAAAGATTCTTGCAGTCCAATGGTACTGAAATCATTGTTGTGAATAATGAAAAAATGTCACCAGAACAAGAACTGATAAACGACTTAATTTCTATTATTCATGTATTCAGTTGCAGGATTTATGGACTGAGAAAATACAAAAATAAGATTAAGGGAGATGAAGAAATTGCTAAGAAGCTATAAAACTGAAATCTTCCCTACACCTGAACAAAAGCAAATCATTCACAGAACAATCGGTGTGTGCAGATTCGTCTACAATTTTTATCTTGCACATAATAAAGAAATCTATGAAAAAGAAGAAAGATTCGTTTCAGGCTATGACTTTTCAAAATGGCTGAATAATGAGTATTTTCCACAAAATCCTGAATTTTTATGGATTCAGGAAGTCAGCAGTAAATCCGTCAAGCAGAGCATCATGAATGCCCAGAGAGCATTCAGAAACTTTTTTGAACACAGAACTAAATTCCCAAGATGGAAGAAGAAAAAAAATTCTGACGTGAAAATGTATTTTGTAAGAAATGGAAAAACACAGCCCATTTCCTGCGAACGTCACAGAATCAAAATTCCTACTCTGGATTGGGTAAAACTGAAAGAAAAAGGCTATATTCCAACAAATTCAGAAACATATATGATTAAAAGTGGTACAGTCTCCATGAAAGCAGGAAGATATTATGTTTCTGTTTTAGTGGAAGAACCAGAACCGGAAAAACCTGTTCTGAATGATTTTGGAATTGGCATTGATTTAGGCATAAAAGAATTTGCAGTCTGTTCAGACGGTAAATTCTTTGCAAATATTAACAAATCTGCTCCTGTCAGAAAACTTGAAAAAAGTTTGAAACGACAGCAGAGAAAACTTTCGAGAAAATACGAAAGTCTGAAAAAATTACCAAATAACTTGAAAGGAGAAGCTACTCGACAGAATATCCGGAAACAAACGCTGAAAGTACAAAGGCTTCATCACAGACTTGACTGTATCAGAACTGATTATATCAGCAAAGTAATTTCTGAACTGGTGAAAACCAAGCCAGTGTGGATAACACTTGAAAATCTGAATATCAGGGGAATGATGAAAAATCGACATCTTTCAAAGGCAATTGCACAGCAGAAATTTTTCGAGTTCAGGACAAAACTCACTACGAAGTGCAAAGAATATGGCATTGCATTAAGATTAGTGGACAGATTTTATCCGTCAAGCAGATTATGTCACCAATGCGGCTGCATGAAATCTGATTTGAAATTATCAGACAGAATTTATAGTTGTTCTGAATGTGGATATACAGCAGACAGAGATTTCAATGCAAGTCTGAATTTGAGAGATTGTCAGATTTATCAAATTGCTGGGTAAAGCAATGATAAATATGTACCGTAGGCTATACGGGAATTTACGCCTGTGGACTGTACAAGAACTTGTGAGTAGACAGTGGCTTGCCGCTATCAAAAGCATACAGGGTGAAGCAGGAATTTTCTCAATATGGGTATATTTGTCCATATTTTGAGTAGCAGATAGAATAATTTCATTTTGATGCCCTCCCTTTGGATTATCTGATTCTATTATAGCACAAACCGGAATGCTTGTCAAGCATATGTTTTTCCGATATATGTCAAGAAAAAGCCCCCACTGAAATCAGTGAGGGCTGATGTAATGCGAAATTAGTCGTTAGCCTTGCCGACAGAGCCGAACAGTTCCATTTTTTCCTTAACCTTAGCCTTGATAGCTTCAAATCCGGGTGCGAGGAGCTTTCTGGGGTCGAAGCCCTTGCCCTGCTTGTCCTTGCCTGCTTCGATGTAAGCACGAGTAGCCTCTTGGAAAGCCCACTGGCATTCAGTGTTTACGTTAATCTTAGCAACGCCGAGGGAAATTGCCTTGGTAATCTGGTCATCAGGGATACCTGTACCGCCGTGCAGAACCAGAGGCATCGGAATTTCTCTGCCTTCATTGACTCTCTTGTTGATAGCGTCGAGAGTTTCAAAGCTCAGACCTTCCCAATTTTCGGGATATGCGCCGTGAATATTACCGATACCAGCAGCCAGCATTGTGACACCGAGGTCAGCAACGGTCTTGCACTCTTCAGGGTCTGCGCATTCGCCCTTACCAATAACGCCGTCTTCTTCGCCACCGATTGCACCAACTTCAGCTTCCAGAGAAATGCCGAGTACGTCGCAGGTGTTTACGAGAGCCTTTGTCTTAGCTACGTTTTCATCAAAAGGCAGGTGAGAGCCGTCAAACATGATGGAAGAGAATCCAGCATTGATACAAGCCTTTGCGCCTTCAAATGTGCCATGGTCGAGGTGCAGAGCAACCGGAACAGTGATGTTCAGTTCTTCAATCATGCCCTTTACCATGCCCACTACGGTCTTATAACCGCACATATACTTACCAGCACCCTCAGAAACACCGAGAATAACAGGGGACTGCAATTCCTGCGCTGTGAGCAGAATTGCCTTTGTCCATTCGAGATTGTTGATGTTGAACTGTCCAACTGCGTACTTACCAGCACGAGCCTTGTTCAGCATATCCTTAGCAGATACTAATGCCATAGTTAATGACCTCCTAATTTTTACATTATGGGTAGTAAGCCCATCAATACTATTATACAGCATTTCATTTCAAATTGCAAGTGTTTCTGAAAAAATTTACAAAAAGTATGTATTTCATTGTGAAAATTGGTATATCTAAAAAAATTTCCTGAAAACTACTTGACAAAATTGTAAATATCATTTACAATATTAGTACAGGAGGTATTATGTTATGTGGACGAATAGTTTATTGAAACAAAACGCATGGAAAACGTTAAAGCCCTATTATTGGACAGCGTTCGGGGTGTCGGTCATGTATGTGATTGCAATGTATCTTCCCAGTATTTTAACAAGAGGAATCACCAGCGTTTCCATAAAAGTTTCTAATGGTGATATACAGCATTGGCTTGAATTGGCAAAAGAAATGCAAGGTTTGACGGAAGAAGAAATTGAAGCACGTCTTCCGGAATTGTTAGTCTTGTTTACTCCGGTTTACAGATGGCTGATAACAATTATCATTTTGGCATGGGTTGTGATGTTTGCAACTTATGTATTTGTATTGAATCCCATTGAATGTGGACTTTGCAATTTTTATTGTAAAGGGCGTGAGGGAGAAGTGGATTTAGGACGATTTTTCTATTATTTCATGGGGGGACGCTATACGCCTGTTATGAAAGTGATGTTTTTCAGAACATTGTATACCATTCTCTGGACGTTTTTGCTTTATATCCCCGGAATTGTAAAAAGATATGAATATTTTCTCATTCCGTATTTGATGGCGGAAAATCCCAATCTTTCGAAAGAACGTGCTTTTACAATTTCCAAGCGAACCATGGACGGCGAAAAATGGAAATGTTTCCTCTTGGAATTTTCTTTCATTGGCTGGTGGATTCTGGGATATTTATGTTGTGTAGTTGGTATGATTGGGGTAGTTCCTTACTATAGGGCAACGATGGCGGAATTTTACACCTGCATGAAAGCCAAAATGCTTGCAATGGGCTTCACCACGGAAAGCGAACTCAACCCCGAAGCCTTTTCCAATGCAATGCCCAATGATGGCGGAAATATGGCAATGTAACAATTGATAACACATTCAAAAAGACTGCCACACGGTCACGTGTGACAGTCTTTTCATTGACAAACAATATCAATTTTCGACTTCCGGAAGCCCCAATATTTCATGAAAATATTTCAAAGTAGAATATTGGTACTTTCTTTGAATTCTGTTATGTACTTTCCCACCGGAAAGCAAAGTCTGAATATATTCAATATATCCATCAAGATATTCACTTGCACCCTTGGCAATTTTTTCACGATTCCGGCGAATCTCTTTGAATTCTGTCTTGTCAATGACACCATTCTGAACATATTTCAAGTCACGAATCAAAATCATTTTCGTGTAGTCAAGACCGGGGCGGGGTCTTTTTTCAGCATCAAATTCCTTGAATAAATATGCGGAATTATGCTGAACATTCGAACGAAACGGAATGCAGACATAGCAGTCTGAACGAATCCCTATCACAAGACAATAGGGTCTTGTTCCTTTCATCATCAGCTCTTTGTATAAGTCATGCGGATAAGTTTCCCTGAAACTATCCGTGAGCTGAGAAATATTGATTTTTACAATTTTTTCCATATTTCCCTCTCAAATAGCTACAAAAATGAAGCCGACAAGTCATGCCGACTTCATGTGAAATTCATCGCTTGGTTATATTTATTTTACCGACGAGTCAGAACCAACACTCGTCATCATCACTCGGTCAAATTTTAGTTTACCGACGAGTCAGTACCGTCACTCGTCATCATCAACCAGTCATATTTTGTTTACCGACGAGTCTGCACTGTCGCTCGTCATCATCATAGCGAAGGTAGAACGATTTCCAGTTAAGGAAACATGACAGATACGGATATTGATACATCTCATATGCAATACTCCTTGTATGTAATACCTGACCTTTTCTACATTCTCATTCTAACACATTACGCTGATTTTGTCAATAACTTTTTATATATTGAACTGACTTTTTGCTTTAGCTGTCCAAACCTGCACGGAGTTCCTGACAAATTTTAGTAATTTCGGGAACGGCATTTTCTCTGAACTCTGCAACTTTGTTGACAATCGCACTGCCCACGATAACGCCGTCACAATTCTGAGAAATTTTATGCGCTGTTTCGCCGTTGCGGATGCCGAAGCCTACACAATAGGGGATTTTTGCAGATTCTGCAATCTCTCCAAAGAATTTGTCAAAATCCGTGCTGAACTTGTCACGCATTCCAGTAACCCCGACGGACGATACACAATACAGGAAACCTTGTGCGACTTCTGCGATTTTCTTAATTCTTTCATGGCTGACAGGGGTCACGAGGGAAATATTATAAATTCCGTTTGCTTCCGCAGATGCCTTGAATTCGTCATGCTCTTCAAAGGGCAAATCCGGCACGATAACGCCGTCAATGCCGATTTCCTTGCACTTGTCAAAGAAATCAGGGGAGCGGAAAATCGTATTTGCATACAGCATCAGCAAAAGGGGCATATTCGTTTTTTCTCTGAGACGAGCCACCATTTCAAAAACGCCCTTTAAAGTCGTCCCACGCTGTAAAGCTCTCTGACTTGCCATCTGGATTGTACCGCCTTCTGCAATGGGGTCAGAGAACGGCACACCAATTTCAATAATGTCAACTCCAGCCTGTTCCATCGCAAGAACGGCTTTTTCTGTGAGGTCATAACCGCCGTCACCAGCGACAATGTAGGTAATCAGGGCTTTTTTGCCTGTTTTCTTGAGTTCTGCAAACTTTTCATCAATTCTATTAGCCATTGATATTCACTCCTCTGTATCTTGCAATCTGCTGTACATCCTTATCACCACGACCAGAGAGATTGATAATCATAATCTGGTCTGGTTTCATTGTGGGGGCAATTTTTCTTGCAGCAGCGACAGCGTGAGCCGATTCTACCGCCGGAATAATGCCCTCTACTTTGGACAGATATTCAAAAGCCTGAACGGCTTCTTCGTCCGTAATTGCTACATAATCCGCACGACCGGTACTATTCAGCCAAGCGTGTTCCGGCCCAATTCCGGGGTAATCCAGTCCGGCAGAAATGGAAAATACTGGTGCAATTTGTCCCTCGTCATTCTGGAGGAAAATGGATTTCATGCCGTGGAAAATACCCAAATCGCCCTTTGAGATAGTCGCTGCATGGTCGGGAGTATCAATGCCACGTCCGGCAGCTTCTGCACCGACTAATCTTACGCTAGTATCCGGAATGAAGTCATAGAAAATACCCATTGCATTTGAACCGCCACCAACGCAGGCAACGACACAATCAGGGAGTTTCCCCTCTGCTTCCATAATCTGCTTTTTGGCTTCCTCTCCAATGATTTTCTGGAAATCACGAACCATGGTAGGGTAGGGGTGAGGTCCCATGACAGAACCGATACAATAGAATGTTGTCTCAATATTGGTAGCCCAGTCACGCATTGCCTCGTTAATGGCATCTTTGAGGGTAGCTGTGCCGGAGTCAACACCTGTGACCTTTGCGCCTAACAGCTCCATTCTGTAGACGTTGAGAGCCTGACGCTCCATGTCTTCACGCCCCATATAGACTTCACATTCCAAATCAAAATAGGCGCAAACTGTTGCCGTTGCAACACCGTGCTGACCTGCGCCAGTTTCAGCAATGACACGCTTTTTGCCCATATGCTTTGCAAGCAGTACCTGACCTAATGCGTTATTGATTTTGTGAGAGCCTGTGTGATTGAGGTCTTCACGCTTGATATAAATTTTTGCACCGCCGAGGTCTTTTGTCATTTTCTCTGCATAGTACAGCAGAGACGGACGGAATGCATAATTTCTGTAAAGGTCATGCAATTCCGCAATGAATACAGGGTCATTCTTGTAATGTTCGTAAGCTTCGAGCAGTTCAGAAACTGCATTCATGACGGTTTCGGGGACGTATTGACCGCCGAACTCGCCAAATCTTCCGATTTTTTCCATAGTTATCCTTCTTTCTCAAAATTTCTGATTGTTTCGGTCAATACCCTGATTTTTTCAGGGTCTTTGCATTTATTCGTTTCCACACTGCTGGAAACGTCAATTCCGAAAGGGTTCACGGCTTTGATAGCATCAACGACATTCTCCGCAGAGATTCCGCCAGCCAAGAAAAAGGGCTTTGTGGGGCGATTTTCCTTGATAATGTCCCACGGTGCAAGCGTTCCCGTACCGCCTTGACTAATGGCGGAAAAGTTATCTAATACCAATCTATCAACAGGCAATTTGTCAGCGTTGGCGATGTCCTCCGCTGAGCGGACTCTGACGGCTTTCCAGATTTCGCCCTGAAAGACTTCTCTTAATGCCTGAATATAGGCTTTGTCTTCCTCTCCGTGTAACTGAATGACGTTCAATTCTTCATGGTAGGCACATCTGATAATTTCGTCAAGCGGTTCATTCACGAAAACTCCGACAGTCTGGATATTGTTGTCAAGGTAGGATTTCAATTCATAAAATGTTCCCATGACAATACTCCTGCCGAATCCGCCGGAAAGAATGAAACCAGCATAATCGGGCTTGTACTGGTTCAGATACTGCACATCCTGTACACGGCGATTTCCGCAGATTTTGAGTGCAATGCTCATTGTGTCCCCTCCCTGAGTTGGTGAAGGGTTTCGGTGATGTTATCGCTTCTCATGAGCGTTTCCCCAATCAAGACAGCATCCGCACCGTTCGCCTGAACGGTTTTCATGTCGGCATTGTTTTTGATACCGCTTTCTGATACGAACAACTGATTTTGTGTGCGCATTCCGGAAAGTTCGGCGGTATGATGCAGATTGACTTCAAACGTTTTGAGATTTCTGTTATTGACGCCCAATAATTGCGGTTTGAGCACCTGAACACGCTCCACTTCTTCCGCTGTGTGAACCTCTACCAGACAATCCAGCCCCAAAGAATGCGCCAAATCAAAATATTGTTTCATTCGCTCATCATCCAGCACGGATGCAATCAACAGAATGGCAGATGCTCCAATTGCCTTTGCTTCATAAATCTGGTATTCGTGAATCACAAAATCTTTCCTTAAAATGGGAATTGTGACATTTTGAGCGATTGCCTTCAAATATTCGCTACTTCCCTGAAAATAGTGTTCCTCGGTCAGGCATGAAATACAATCCGCTCCGGCTGTTTCGTATTCTTTCGCCAGTTCAACAGGGTGAAAGTCGGGACGAATCAAGCCTTTTGAGGGGGATGCTTTCTTGACTTCGCAAATGCAGGATAAACCATTTTTCCGCAGGGCTTCAATAAATCCGGCTTTATCAGGAGCATGAGAGGCTTTCACTTGCATTTCAGAAAGGGAAATCTGTTGCATTTCCCTTTCCAGTTGGATTTCACGCTGTTTACAAATTTCGTCCAGAATCATGGTATTACTCCAATTCATTGGTAAACTTGACAAATTCGTCCAGTTTTGCGAGGGCTTTACCGCTGTCGATTGTCTCCTGTGCAAGCTTGACACCGTCTGCAAGAGTTTCTGCAATGCCATAAGTATAGAGGACAGCTCCGGCATTCATCAGAACAATATCACGCTTTGCGCCTGTGATTTCGCCGGAAAGAATATTCAGCTCCTTGTCGGATTTCAGACCGTCGTTGACGGTTGCC
>ERZ842401.3284-NODE-3284-length-20313-cov-5.403594_pt1 | contig 20313 bp, 16 predicted proteins | sample MGYA00521270_ERZ842401 | MGnify/ENA primary metagenome ERZ842401 (study PRJEB31892, sample SAMEA3878208) | bioreactor metagenome | biome: Moose rumen | place: Sweden | collected 2011-10 | study: EMG produced TPA metagenomics assembly of the PRJEB12797 data set... | reverse complement strand
GCTCTTCCGATCTTCAATTAAGATACCTAAAGCACTTCAACCATATATGGGTGGAAAAACAGTTATTGAACCTAAAAAATAATATAAATAAATGTAAAAAAATAATATAAAATATTTTATATTATTTTTTTTATGATATAATTTTGTTAATGATAGGAGTGAATGATATGACTTTACAAAGTATTATAAATAATTTTGATATTACAAATGAGCAAAGTATAAATCAAACAATTCGATTTTGTAGAGAACTTGATGAACGAATTGCTGAGTTAAGGTCAAAGGAGAGTTCAGGACTTTCTCCAAGTGAACAAGAAGAATTGAATGAAAAATATAAACTTAGAAATGAATGGCAGAGAGCACTTCCGGTATTAATTTCTGAACAAGTTGATGCACTAGATAATGAACAGTTACAACAGTTAAGAGGAATTGCAATTCAATATAAAGAAATAAATAATAATGTGTTATTAAGTGGTGAAATTTCTACTCCTGATAAAATGTCTCAAGAGTTAAATTCTGTTAGAAGTGGTTCTTTAGATAATCCTGAGACAAGAGAATTAGTTACTGAATGGCTAAAAAAATCTTTTTATGCACAATTTTATTCTACATATTGGGTAGCTAAAGGAACTACTTTAACTACAGTTTCGCTTGATATATCTGATCCTCAATATGATGTTCAATATAGATCTGAAGAAGAAAGAAAAATTGGTGAATTTCCATTTAGTGAAGAGGATTATTCGGTGGCAAGAGGAGTTAGAAAAGAGATTTTTGATTTAGATAAAAAATATTCTAATGGATGTTATACTTTTCAATTACCTCGTGAATTAGATGGTATTAGGCAGGAAATGGTTCGTTCTACTGGCATAACTGAAGAAAAAAAAGAATGGGAAAGTGTTTTTGGTAATGTTGGAGAATTATCTCAAGACTCATTATATGTTTCTTTGGGTTATTGGGATAATAATCTTTGTTTTAGAATTGATGAACTTGGAAAATTTGTTCAGGATAAACGTGAGAAAGCTACAGAAGAGATGAGAAAAACTGATGATCAATTCACAATGGATAAAATGGATTTTTTAGTTCCATCTAGTAGTAGAAGGATAGATTTATTAGAAATATTAGATATGCATGGTGATAAAGTTGAAAAGGTTGATAGTATAAAAAACGAAGTTACAATGTTGCAATCAAGATTAAATGCTTTGTCTACAAAGACATTTAAATCTAGTGATGATAAAAATTTGATAGATACAATTCAAGAACGATTAAATAATATCAGAATATCTATTATAAATCAGATAAGAATCTGGTATATTAAGAATCAAAACGTTCGAACACTTGGATTTGAAGGAAAAGGTATGGAATTGTTTAGTAGTTTACAAAATCTAGAAGAATATTTAAATTCAAGAGGTGATTTGTTATCTGCACTTGATGAACTAGATGCTACTATAGGAGAAATTAGAGAAAAAGTAGATGAGTTGTCAGAACAAAGAGATAGAGATTTAGAAGAAGTTAGAGAAAGAGGTGTTGAATCTCTAGATAAATCTATTTTATCTGATGAACAAAAACGTGAATTTATTGTCTATACTTCAAAAAGTAGCAATTCTATTGAGTACTTTCCTAGAATTCTTGAGCAAAAACAAATTAAAGCTATGATAGGAAAAAATATTTCTAGTTTTAAAAGAAAAAGTGAGTTAAGTGAAATGATTTCTGATACTGAAGAAAAATCTTATGGTGAAGAATTAGATTATTCATCATCTTATGCAATTAAGTAATTAAGGAACTTTACAAGTTTCTTTTTTTTTTTACTTTTTTTATTTAAAAAGTAAATAAATATGATATAATCTTTATAGTTAATAGTAAGAGGTGTTAATATGAATAATGATAATAATTTAAATAATCAAAATTCTGGAATTGTTGATTCGACTCAGGATATTGGTACTCAACCAGTTTCAAATCAAAATGTTAGCCCAATTCCTGAAATGGGTTCTGATATGATGAATAATCAGAATCAAGTTTCTTCACAAAGTGTTAATATGAATAATACAATTGATCCACAACCTGGTCAAGTTTCTAGTGATTTGGTTTCTGGTGTTCCTCAAGATATGGGGAATATTCAAACTCAAACAACTCCTAATTTAATGAATTTTAATACAGAATCTAATTCCAATAATTTATCACAAAATATGGATTCTAACTCTAACAAAAAAAAGTTTAATTTTAATTTTAAAATTAATAAAAAGATTATTATAATTGCTTGTGCAGCTGTACTTGCTTTAATTGTTATAATAGTTGTTATAAAATCTTTACTTACTCCAAAAACAATTATTTCTCCTATGTTTGATCCTAAGTCTCCTATTATTATAGAAGAAAATAATAAATATGGTTATATCAATAATAAAGGTAAAGTATTGGTTCAACCTATTTATGATTATGCAGATGATTTCTTTGGTGAGTATGCAATTGTTAAAGTAAAGACAGTTGAAAATAATACTCAAAATACTTTATATGAAATAATTGATAAAAAAGGAAATGTTAAAGCGACAAGTGAAAATTCTAGTGGAATAAAATATATTGATGAATATGATGTTTGGGTTATAAATGATCAATTATATAATAAAAAATTAAAATTAATTTCAGGAAATGGTACAACCGTAGATTATTTAGATTCTGGATATTTCGAATGGGAGAATAAACTAAAAAGAACTGCTGGTGTAATGAATTATAAAGGTAAAAAAACTTATACTTATAATTTAACAAGTGATGAAGATTATTTAAATGCTGAAGTATCTGATACTTATGGATTATTAGATGAAAATTATTGTATTATTTCATTAAAAAACAAAACTAGTGGAATTATTAATTGTAAAACTGGAAAAGTTGTGTATAATTTTGGTGGATATTCTATTTCTGATGAAGATTACAATGTATTTACTATAGAGAAAGCAGAAAGTTATGATTTTATTTCAACTATATTTATAAAAAATAATAAAATAGCTTATCAAACTGACAATAAAAATATTGAAGTTGAATATTATGGAGATAATTATTTAGTTTTAGAGGATGACTCTAAGAGTTATTCTGAACAATATAGTTATTTAAATTTAAAGACAAATGTTTCATCTAAGGAAAAACCTACTATTGAAAAGATTAGTGAACTTAGTGCATGGCAAAAAAGCAGTGCTATAAAAGAGTTTTCTTGTGATAATGGTAAGGGATTAATGAAGAAAGATAAGGTTGTTTTAGCTTGTGAGTATTCTGATATAGATTATTTTGGAATATTATTATCTAATTATTTAGATTCTAAGGGAAAAAGATATATTATGGCTGAGAAAGGTGATAAAACATATTTAATTAATGTCAAAAATATGAAACCTGTTCAAGAATTTAATTCAACAAGTGTTTATGATAGTTCTTATTCTACTTTTATATATTATACTGATGGAACTTCTAAAAATAAAATTGTTTATAACTTACTTTCTAAGAAAACTATTACAGTTGATAAAGATAGTGATTTAGATGTTGGAAGTAATTATATTACTATAACTAAAGATAAGAAAACAGATTATTATAACACTGATTTAAAATTAATTTACACTGTAGATAATAATAAAACTAATTAAAAGGAATATCATTCCTTTTTTTTTCTTGAAAAATTAATAACTATAGAGTAAAATTATAATAGGTTAGGAGTTGGTAAGTTGTTTTGTAGTAATTGTGGAAAAGAAATAAAAAATGATTCTAAGTTTTGCAGTGGTTGTGGTAAATCTGTAAATAATAATAATTCAACTAATACTAATGAAGTAAGTAAAAGTATTCAGAATACAATAAATAATACTAATAATACTAATACCATTAATAATATTAATAGTAGTTCAAAAGGTATTAATAGTAGTCATGTTATAATTATTGTTTTACTTTTGGTAGTAGTAGTTTTATTAGCTGTCTTTTTACTATTGTTTGGTCCAATTAAGCAAAATAAAGTTAATAATTCTAGAACGATAATGATGTATATTTCTGGAAATGATTTAGAGAGTAAAGCTAGTATTGTTAGTTCTGATTTATTATCTATTGATCCAAGTAAAATAGATTTAGAAAAAACAAATGTACTTATTTATGTTGGTGGTACAAAGAGTTGGCATAACGATTATATAAGCAGTGATGAGAATGCAATATTTCTTTTAAAGAGTGATGGGTTTCAAAAAATAGAAACTTATAGCAAGAATAATATGGGTGATTATACTCAGTTTAAAAATTATTTGAATTATGTTTATGATAATTATAAAGCAGATAGTATGGATCTTATTTTGTATGATCATGGTGGTGCTATTGATGGAGCTGTTTATGATGAATTTACAGGTGATAATCTTTCACTTATTGAATTAAAACAAGCTTTTAAAGAAAGTAAATTTAATTCTAATAATAAATTAGATACAGTGTTATTTAGAACATGTTTAAATGGAACATTAGAGGTTGCTAATATACTTGCTCCTTATGCTGAGTATATGATTGCATCAGAAGAAGTTACATATGGTTCATCTACAAGTAATGTTTTAAGCTTCTTAAATAATGTTGTTGTAAGTGATGATTCTGTAACATATGGTAAAAAGTTTATTAATAGATATTCTGATCAAATGGATGAGATAGATCCGTTTGAGACTATTACTAAAACTTATTCTATTATTGATTTATCTAAGATAGATAAAGTTAATAAGGCATTAAGTGAGTTTTCAAGTGAATTAAAGCCAAAAGATAATTATGCTTTAATTGCTAGAACAAGAAGTAATTTATTTCAATATGCATCATCATCTACTAGCATTTATGATATGGTTGATTTATACACCTTATCAGATAAACTAAGTATTTTATCAAATGATAAAGCAACAAAATTAAAAAATTCTATAAATGATGCAGTAGTATATAATTGGGGAAATAGTGATGAATCTAAAGGTCTTTCAGTTTATTTTCCATTTAAGGCAGATAATGTTTATAAGACTAGATTTCTTACTATTTATAAAAGGTTAGGATATAATTCTGAATATTATAATTTTATTTCAAGTATTAATAATATTCAAAATTCAAGTTCACAATATGCATATAGTTTTAACTTAGATCAAAATAAAATTGAGGTTAATACTAAGAAAAATAAAAAAGAGTTTAGTATAGAACTTACTGATGATCAAGTTAAGAATTTTGCTAGAGCTTCATATTTAATATTTAAGAAAGAAAGTGATGAATATTATACGCCAATATATGGTGGTCGTGATGCTGTACTTGATGGTAAAACATTAAAAAGTAATATTACTGATAATTTATTTTTAGTGTATGATCCATCAGATAATTCAACTGAATATATTCTTGCTTTCCAAGATAAGAAAAAAGGGCAATATACTATTTCAGCTGTACTTCAAAATTATGGCTCAGAATTATCTGATTTTGATGTTAGAGCAGCTAATTTGATAGTACAAGTTGATGATAAAAATAATATTAAGTTATCACAAATACTTCCTACTTTAAAAGATGATGAAGAAATTGTTCAGGGTTTAACTTTAAATTTGGAAGATTATAAAACAATTCAATTTAGTAAATTTCAATATAAAGTTTTAGATGATCAAGGTAATTTTACACTCGATTGGAAAGGTAATCCAACTCTTCATTTATGGGAAATAACTGATAAGAGTGGTCTTAGTGAGAAGTCTTTTGAATTTAGAAGAGGAAGTTTGGATGATGATAAAGGTGAATACTATTGTGTATTTATGATAACAGATATTAAGAATAACACAGTTTATTCTAAACTTGTAAAAATAGATAGTTAAGAGGAGGAATGATTTATGAAATTTTGTCCACAATGTGGTAAAGAGTTAACTGATGGAGCTAAATTCTGTGATGGATGTGGCTCAAAAATAGAAGAAGTAAAAAAAGAAGAAAATGTTGAGGTATTAGCAGAAGAGACTAAGCCTGAAGAAAAGAATGATGAATCAAAAGAAGAAGTTCTTACAAATACTCAAGGTCTTGAAGTAGTTGATGTTGATTCTGTTGTAGGAAAAGAAGGTAATTATAGTGATGAAATATTAAGTGTTACACCTGAATTATCAACAACTCCTAAAACTGAAGAAGTTCAAACACAACCTTCTACTGAAAATGCACCTGCTTCAACTGAGGTGTCTAGTCAAACTGCTCCAGTTAATAATACTGTAGCTCCTTCAAATAATATGGTAAATAATCAAGTACCAAATGTTAATGTTCAAAAGAAAACAAATCCAGCTATTATTGCTGTTATAGCAGTACTAGTTGTAATAATAATTGTTTTAGTGGTTTTAATAGGAGTTAAATTCCTTGGATCAAAAACAAATGATAATAGTGGTAATAATGGTAATGAACCTGATGTAGTTGAACCAACTACAGATGATGATGATAGTACAGGAAGCAGCACTTCAAATAATAACAATAATAATAGTAATAATAATACTGCATCTAGCCAAACAACTGAATTATCTGGTTATACTTTTAAAATACCAACAGGTTATACACCAAATGTTAGTGATGGATACTTACAATTAACAAGTGCAACTGATAAGGTTCAAATAGTTGCTCAAGTTCTTGATTCTTATCCATACTCAACTTTCTCAACTAATACTGAATCAATTAAAAATGAATTAATTTCAGAAGGGTATGTAGTTACAAAAATTGCAGAAGAGAAAATTAATTCAACTAATTCATTAGTAATAAACGGTTCTTCAAATGGTAAATTAATTACATTTGTAATAACTGCACTTAATGATTATGATACTTTACTTGCAGCTTATGTTAATTATGGAACAAAATCAGATTCTGAATTAAAAGTGATTTTATCAAATTTAGCAACAACAGCTACACCTAAAACTTCATCATTTGCAAATAAGGAAACTAAAGAATATCAAGCTGGTCAAGTAAAAGTACCAAACTTTACATTAGAAAAGTAGTTAATTATTAACTACTTTTTATGGGCTATGAAAAAAAGATTAAAAAAAATTAAAGTAATTTTAGAAGAAGAATCTGAATTATTTAATAAATTTGATAATGATGAGTTATCTAAAGAGTTAGGTGAATATATTTTTCAAGAATATGAGAATGTTAAAGATTCTGATAGTGTTGTGATTGAATTTTATACTTCTTTTAAATTAGATGAATCTAAAGAAGAAGATATAATCAAATTAATTAGGCATTATTTTAAAAAACAAATTGAAGAATCTAATAGTTACTATAAGTTTGATAATATTAAGAAAATTATTTCATTCTTTGTAGGAATGTTAATAATATTTATTTCTGATTTATGTTATTATAGAAGTTCTCATTTTATAGGAGAAGTTCTTTCAATAGTAGGTTCAGTTGCTATATGGGGAGTGTTTGATGGAATAATAACTACAATATTTAACAATAGAATTAATAAGGCAAAATTAAATAAATTAATAAAGAGTAAAATAATGTTTTATAACATTTAACTTTATTAATTTTTTTTTTTAAGATATACTAGTACTAGATATTATTAGGAGTAATTATGTATATAAAATTGAAAAGACTAATTGATATATTTTTTTCGGTAATACTTTTAGTATTACTTTTTCCAGCCTTTTTAATTATTATGTTATTACTAAAAGTTAATAGAGTTGGTAAAGTTTTCTTTGTTCAAAAGAGAAGTGGTAAAAATGATAATGTTTTTAATATTTATAAGTTTACAACTATAGTTGAAGGTGAAGTTAATAACAAATTTTGTTTATTTCTTAGAAAAACTGGACTAGATGAACTTCCACAACTTTTAAATATACTTAAGGGAGAGATGTCTTTTATTGGTCCACGTCCATGGATAATAGATTATAGCAAATATTTTACTAATAAGCAGAAAAAGAGACTTGATGTTTTACCTGGATTAACAGGATATGCACAAGTTAGTAATTGTAAAGATGTTTTTGAAAAAATAGAGAAAGATTGTTATTATGTTGATCATGTATCTTTTCTATTTGATTTAAAAATTATTTTTAATACTATTAAACTTATTTTTAGTAATTCTAAAAATGAGATAACTGATGTTGGAATTGAAAAAGAAATAAAAATGTTAAAGAAAAATAAGAAGTAAATATATATAAAATATAGTTAAACTTGAAAAATTACCTATTTTGTGATATAATATGCACAATTAAAAGGGAATTGGTTTTTAGTTGTGGGGGGTAATATGGATAATAATAAGTTTAAATATAAAAAATTATTAGAAATAAGAAAAATGTCTGTTGAAAGTTTATCAGCTTATTATAGAAAATTACGTAGTTTTGAGTATGATACAAATAAATCATTAGAATCAAGTGAATTTAAAAAAAGAATATATTGGTTAACTAAGTTAATATTAAAAATTGATCGTTTATTAAGTGGTAGACAATTAGTTTTATTTGATGATAAAAGAGATAATAATACTTTAAAAGGAAAAGTGTATGCATCAAGTCATGTAGGAAGATATGATATTGAATCTGCTATGGAAGCAATAAATGAGCAGGTTTATTTTGTAATGGGTGACCCAGAAGATACTTATAGAAACTTTGAAGGTTTTTTCTTAGATAAAATTCAGGGAAGAATATGTATGGATACTGGATATAATATATATGATATTTTTCAAAAAAGAAGAGAAGGAAAAGAATTAACTAAGGAAGAACAACAATTATATGATGAATATAAGAAAGATAGACATATTTGTGAAGTAACATGTACTAATAGGATTGCTATGAAAGATAACATTTTGATTTATCCAGAAGGAGCATGGAATGTAACACCAAGACTTACTCAAACATTATTTCCTGGAGCAGCAAAAATTGCTGTAAATGGAGATGGAGTAATTGTACCGATTGGCATTGTAAGAGATAAGAAAAAATATACTGTTAATATTGGTAAAGAAATGGATGTGTCTGGAGCAGAAGAAAAAGATATCAAAGATATTACAAGCGAATTAAGAGAAAGAATGAATTCACTTGTTGCAGAAATAATATTTAGTAGTGATAAAGTGATTTCTAGATCATCATTAAAAACTCCATATGAAAATGAAATTGATTTTATTAATGATATTATGTCTGAATCAGAAAATGGTTATACTTTAGATATTATAGAAAAAACAAGATACTATGATCCTAATTATCCAGAAAATGTAATTGGAGTTAATTATACTAAAAAGCTTTAATAAAAAGCTTTTTTTTGTTATAATTGAGAAAATAGGAGTGATGTAATAATATGAGTGGAATATGGTTACCAATTGGTTCATTAGTATTAGCAATTTATCTTGTCGTTTTATTCTTTTTAAGAGGATCCGTTAAAAATTATGAAACTACAATATATAAAAAATTAATTATTATTAATTTCTTCTATTCCTTATTTGGAGTTATAATTTACTTGTTTGCTATGAAAGTAGGTCATTTGTATTTTACTGGAGTATTACAATCCTTTTATTTAATAATGATGGACTTAATGTTACTTTTTATACTTAAATATATAATAGAACTGAATAAATTTGATAAAAAAGTAAATCAAATAATGAATATAATTTTTAATAGTATTACAACTGTAGTTATATTATTTATATTAGCTTTACCTATGGATACAATAATAAGTGGAGAAACAGTTGATTTAAATGGTCCAGCTTATTATGCAGCACTTGTTGAAATAGTATTGTATATGGGTTTAATAATATTGTTTTGCGTATTATTTTATATTAGAAATAAATCTGAAAAAAGTAAACTATTACCATTTTTTATTTTGTTTGTCTTTTTTGTAATTGGATTAGTTCTTAGAAATTATTATCCAGAAGTAATAACTGAAACTTTTATATTTACTTTAAGTTATTTAGTAATGTTTCATACAATAGAAAATCCAGATTTAAAAATTATTAATCAATTGACTTATGCTAAAGAACAAGCAGAAAGAGCAAATAGAGCTAAGAGTGATTTCTTGTCAAGTATGAGTCATGAAATTAGGACTCCACTAAATGCTATAGTTGGTTTTAGTGAAGATATTCAAACTTATAAAGATGAAGCAAATCCGGAAATAGTAGAAGATGCTAATTATATTTTAGAAGCTTCTAAAACATTATTAGAAATTATTGGTAATATTCTAGATATAAATAAGATTGAAGCTAATAAGATGGAAATAGTTGAAACTAAATATAATTTTAGAGAAGAAATAGAGAATCTTGTAAAGATTGATTCTACAAGAATTGGTGAAAAACCTATTGAGTTAAAAGTTAATTTAGCAGAAGATATTCCGTATGAGTTATATGGTGATAAAACTCATATGAAAGAAATAGTTAATAACTTATTAACTAATGCAATTAAATATACTGATAAGGGTGTGATTGAACTTTCAGTTAAATGTATTAATCAAAATAATATTTCAAATTTAATAATTAGTGTTAAAGATACAGGAAAAGGTATAAAAGCTGAAAATATAAATAAGCTATTTACTAAATTTGAAAGGCTTGATGCTGAAAGAAATTCAACTATAGAAGGAACAGGACTTGGACTTGCTATAACCAAAGCTTTAGCTGAATTAATGGGTGGAAAAATTAATGTTCAATCACAATTTGGGCAAGGATCAATGTTTGTAGTACAAATACCACAAAAAATTAGTAGTTTATCTGCTCCGGTTTTAGATATAAAAAATGATAAGAAACTTGATAATAATATTGACACAATTAATAAGAAAATTTTAATAGTAGATGATAATAATTTAAATATAAAAGTTGCTAAAAGAGCATTACAAGATTTTAATTTTAATATAGATGAATGTTCTAATGGAGAAGAATGTTTACAAAAGATAGTTAATGGTAATGAATATGATTTGATATTAATGGATATAATGATGCCAGTTATGAGTGGAGAAACAGCAATAGCTAAATTAAAAGAAAAACCAAATTTTAATATTCCAACTATTGCTTTAACAGCAGATGCTGTTTCAGAATCAAAAGAAAAATATTTATCTGAGGGGTTTGTTGATTATCTTTCTAAACCATTCACAAAAGAACAAATTAGAGAAAAATTAAATAATATTTTTTCTAATAGTGAATCTAGTAATCATAATAGTGATTTAGATAATACTGAAATACTATAAATAGTGTAAAATTACTTGAAAAATAATAGGTTTTATGATATAATAGCTCACATATAAAGAGGTGGGCTTATGTTTTTTAAGAAGAAAAAAGATGATTTTGAATTAAAAACAGAAGAATCTTATACTTATGAAGATTCTTATGACTCTGATTTTTTTAGATATGATGATGAAGTAGTTGAACCTTATGTAGCAAGTAGTAATTCAGATGAATTTATTATTGATAAAACAGATGATGATGAAGTTGTAATTAATAATACGGTTATAGAAGAAACACCTGAAGTACATAATGAAACATATATTTATACTGATTCTGAAACAGAAGAAGAGAGTAATAATGAAGAAACAAGTAATACTTATGTAAACGTTAATAATATTAATTATTTTGAAGAGGAAGATGAAAAAGAAGAAAGAAAGTTTCATTTCTCATATAAATTAATTTATATTCTTAATAAAATATTTAGTGTTCTTCTTGTTATTACTATAATAGTAGCTATTATAGTGTTATTTGATGTTATTATGTTAACAAGATTTGGTAAAGGACCATTCTTTGCTATTAAGACTAATACTTATGACGATGGTGGTACTAGAGAATATTATGGTATTGGATATAAAGTAATAAAATACAATGTACTAAATGGAAGACGTGATATGGTTGTAGGTAATTACTCACTTAAATATAGTACTAAGGCCACATATATATCTCTAGCTACTTTAGGTAAAAAGTTTAAAAGTGATTATGAAGGTTCATTTAAAAAATATGTTTCAGAATATTTAAATGTATCTGGTACTATTAGTTCTATTAATTTAAATACTAATACAATTACATTAAAATATACAGATGATAACAATAATAAATATATACTTGAATGTAGTGATGTAGAAGGAAAGATTTCAGAATTAAAAAAAGGGGATAAAGTTAAAATTAAAGGTAGTCTTTATGTAGAAAGTGTAGATTCTAATATAGAGTTTTATCTAGAAAATAGTGTACTTAACAAATAAGATTATAAATTTAAAGAAATTAGGTTTAATTAATTAGACCTAATTTTTTTGTATAAAAAATAAAAATACTATTAAACTAAAAAAGAGAGATAAAAAGTTCGTGAAATGTGTAGTACTTTCACGAACAATTTTGAGTCCAAATATTAGCGAGTTCTTTGATAGATTCTTTTTTATATTCAAAAGAAGCATGAATATAAATATCTTGAGTAAGTTTCCAATCAGAGTGACCAAGAAGTTCACTTATAACTTTAATATCTACTTTTTTCTCTCTCAATCTAGTAGCAAAAGTATGACGTAAAGAATGGAATTTTAAATGCTTTATATTAAGTTTATCAAGTAAGTTAGAAAAATATTTTTCAACACTTCTAGGATCTTTAGGCTTATTACTATTAGTAAAAATAAAATTATTTATATTAGTAATATCATTCATTAAAAGATTAACAATAAATTTAGGAATAGGAATTACTCTTATAGAACTATTTGTTTTAGGTTTATCAATAACTAACTTAGTTTTATTTCCATTACTATTAATATCCTTAATTCTTTGAACAGATTTATTTATACTAATAGTATTATTTATAACATCTATATCAGAATACTTTAAAGCACATAGTTCTCCAATTCTAATACCAGTATATAAAGCTGTTAAAATACATAAATTTCTTAAATTCATATTATTTCTTATATAATTTTCTAATATATTTTGTTCATTTATTGTTAAATAAGATATATTGTTATTTTTTTTAAAATGTACATCAATATTAATATTATTTTTTCTATATTTCTTTTTTATTCCATAATTAATAGAAGATTTTATTATAATAAGAATAATATTTTTTGTAGAATTAGATAGTTTACTGATACTAATACTATAAAAAAAAGATAATATATCATTATTAGTTATATTCTTAAATTTAATAGTTTTAAAATATGGTATTAAATAAGTATCAATATAAAATAAGTATTTATAGTATGAAGACTTTTTTATGTTTGTTTTAGTATTTAACCATTCATATAGAACTTTTTCAAAGCTAATATTTTTATTAAAATAAATCATTATAATAACTCCTTTCAAATGATATATTATACAAAATTAAAAAAAATATTTTTTGTAGAAATTTGTATTAAGTTATGATATGATTAATTTATAGTAGAGGTAGGTTCGTGAAAGTACTACACATTTCACGAACTATTAAAGCTATGTAGTATATAAGAGTAGGAGGTGAGAAAATGAAGAAATCAAACAAAAAATTATTAGTTTTAGCTATTCTTTTATTAGTTGTTTGTGCTGGAGTTGGAACATTTGCTATTTATAGATCAACTTCTTCTGGTACTACTACTGCAACAACAGCACAATGGGCTGTTAAAGTTAATGGTACAAATATGGAAACTGGTTCATTTACTTTTGGTGCTAGTGATATTACTTGGACAACTAATACATCAAAAGTTTCTGGAAAAATTGCTCCAGGGTCAACAGGAACAATTACATTAGAAATTGATGCTACTGGTTCAGAAGTAGATGTTGATTATACTGCTGCGATTGAGTCAGTTAAAATAGATGGAACTACAGTATCAAATTCTGCTTTCACTGTAACACCAGCAACAACAACTGATGGAGCAGGAACTATTGCTTATAATGCAACTTCAATGAAAAAAACAATTACATTAAATGTAGTTTGGACAGGTGCTGATTCTGATACAACTGAAAAGGATACAGCAGATAAAGCTATGGCAGGAAAAGATGTAGAAATTAAGTTAAACGTAACTGCTAAACAACATTTAGGAGCATAGTAGATAAAGAATAATATTAACTTATTATTCTTCTTTCCTTTAAAGCTTATTAAAATCTAATAAGCTTTAAAGGGGAGTTAGAGGAGTAAAATATGGAAAAAGAAAATAAGATAAATGTAAAGGATTTAATAATAAAAATAGTATTAATAATAGTAATTATTATACTATTAATACATAATTGTGTTTTACTAAAAGGATTAAGAGAAAAAGATAATAAAAAGACACCTACTGGTAATGTAGATATATTTGAAATAGATTGTACTAATAAAGATACTTGTGATAAGAAAACAAGCGATGATGATAGTACTAATAAAAATAATGATAAAGATAAAGATACTAATAATGATAATAAAACATCTAATAATAAATCAAAAGGATCAAAAAATAAGTCACAAAGAGGTTCATCAAAAAATAATAATAGTGGTAATAATCCAAGTACTGATACATCTGATGGTAGTACAGATGATGATTTAGATTTTAAAGTATCAGATAATGATATAGTATGGTCTAGTACTAATACTTTAAGAATATTTTCTAATCCAGCGTATAATTTTGAACAAAAAATAGCGCCTGAATCAAGTAATACATATAAATTTGAAGTAAAAAATAATACTAATTATAATGTTACATATAAAATCAGTTTTAAAGAACAAAATACATATCATATAAATATGGTTTATAGATTAAAAAGAGGAAATACATATGTAGCTGGAAATAGTAATTCGTGGGTTTCATATAATGGACTTAATTTAGATAATATAACTATTAATAGTAAAGAAAGTGATACTTACTACTTAGAATGGAAATGGCAAAGTAGTGATAATGATAATCAAGTATCTGGAATAGAGGATGCATATGGTTTAAAATTAGAAATAGAGGCAGAAAGTAATAATGGTTAAAATATTAAAAACAATATCTAATATATTATTAACTTTATTAATAGTAATACTACTTGTTTACTTTGTGTTAAAAATTACAAATATATTAGGAATATATAGAGTAATGACTGGTTCTATGGAAACAGGTATTCATCCAGGAGATTATTTAGTAGTTAAGAAAGAAAAAATCTATAAAAAAGGAGATATAGTTACATATAAAATAGATGGTAATTATATAACTCATAGAATAGTTAAAATAGAAAACGATAAAGTAATAACTAAAGGTGACGCTAATAATGTAGAAGATGAAGAGTTTAGTGTTGATAATATTGTAGGGAAATATATTTATAAAAGTAAAATAATTAACTTTATTATGGATTATAAATATATATTAGTAGCTGTTATATTAATACTATTTATAGTTTCTGATTTTATAAATAAAGATAATAAAAAAGAAGAAGAAATAGAAGTTTTATAGAAGGGATGTGATTGAATGAAAAAGAAAGTATTAGTAATTATAGTACTAATTGTTTTTGTATCAATCATATCTTATACGTTTGCGATGTATAGAGGAAAAAATAGTGGTACTGCTACTATAAGGGGAGCTAGTTGGAGTGTTTCAACTAGTGGTGATAATAGTTTGAATTTAACTGCTGGAAGTACTGCTAATTATACTTTAACTGTTACTAATAATTCAGAAGTAGATGTGGTTTATGATATTGAATTAACTAATTTACCTAGTGGTATTAAAGTTAAACTAGATAGTGGTAGTTATATAGCTGAGTCAAATAATAAAATTACTATTAGTAATGCAGGAACTCTTTTATATGGTGATAGTCCTAAAAATCATATATTGACATTTACTACTGATTTAGAAAGTGGAGTAGTATCTAACCAAAGTGTAGGTATAAATGTCAAATTTAAACAAAAATTAAATTAAAAAATTATATATAGGAAGTAGGTGAAAGTATGAGACATAATTTAAGAAAAAGAGCTAAAATTAGTTTTATTTTTATACTAGTTCTTATTTTATTTGGTTCATTATCTACTTTTGCTATATATAGAGAAACAAAAAGTAAAAATATAAGTTTAAATATAAGTAAACCAGCTTTTACAGTTAGTTTTAATTCTAATGGTGGAACTGGAGGTCAAACTGAAGATGTTGTTGCTACTTATGGAGAAAGTATGCCTGCAATAAATACTACAGCTCCTAATAAAGAAAGAAATAATTTCTTGGGGTGGTATGATTCATTAACTGGTGGCACAAAATATTATAATGCTAATGGTACTAGTGCAAGAACGTTTAATAAAACAACAAACACAACTTTATATGCACATTGGGAAGAGACTGCTTATACGATTTCATTTAATCCAAATGGTGGTACGGTTAGTCCTACATATAAGATAGTTGAATTTGGTGATCCATTAAGAGAACTTCCAACACCCACAAAGAGTGGAAAAGAGTTTTCTGGATGGTTTACTGATATAACTACTGGAACATTAGTCACTTCTTCTACAGTACCAGCAGCAAGTGTTACTTATTTTGCACATTGGGTAGATACAATTGCAAAAGGAGCAATATATGATGCTAATGGAGGTTCATTTGGTGTAACTTCAGTAACCAATGTTGTAGAATATGATGAAAGTTCTGTTAGTACGACTAAATATTCACATACAGCTAATATGGATGATAGTGGAGTTGCTACCAGTACTTATGCTGCTAGTTTAAATCAAACTGATACTGTAACTATAGAAGGAGCTACTTCTTTAAAAATAGATGTTTGGTATTCTACTTATAATTCTTCTAATTATTTAGCAATTTATCCTAAAGGTGTTACACCAACGACTTCAAATTATTCAAGTGCTACTATTTCGGGTGGTAAGCTATATGGTCATGGTAGTTATACTGGCTATACTAAACCAGATGATGCTGATACAACATATCATAAAATATATATAGTAAATGATGATACAGCAACGTTCTATTTTTACTCAAATACTAGTAGTAGTCGCTATTATGGATATTATGCAGTTGTAACTGCTTATACAGAAAATTATAAAGAACCTACTAGAACTGGATATACATTTAATAACTGGAATACATCAAGTGATGCTAGTGGAACTTCTTATACTAGCGAACAAGATATAATAGATTATGTTAATACTAATAATAGTGTTTTAAGATTATATGCAGATTGGGTTGCTAAAACTTATACAATAACTTTAAATAAAAATGGAGCTACTAATTCACCTACATCTAGTTTGACATCAACATATGATTCTAGTCTTTTAACACCAAGTAGTATAACTGTTCCAGAGAAAGTATATACAACAACAATTAATACAACACTTGATGCAAATAGAAATTCAGATGGGGCAACTATTACAGGAGACACAACAGCTAAATCAATTACTTATACATTTGATGGATGGACAACATCATCAAGTGGTGGAACTAAAGTAATTAATAATTCATCAACACCAGCATTGATATCTGGTATAAGTGGTTATACTGATTCAACTGGTAATTGGATAAAAGATGGAAATACAACTCTTTATGCTAAATGGATAGATCCATCAACAACAACAGTAACACTACCTAAAATTATAAAAACAAACTTTAAGTGTGGTTGGACAAATGTAAGTACTTCAGACGAAATAGCAACTATAAATGGTACTAAACTTAATAGTGAAGCTACTTTTCCTCCTGATGCAACTTACACTTTATATCCAGTATGTGAACTTGATAACTATTTTGAATTAACGTATGACGCTAATGATGGATATTTTGGATATCCTGTAACAACAAGTCCAACAACTACAAATAAAGTAACATATACTAAAGATGGTAATACTGTTACTGCTTATGCTGATGGAGTAAAATATAGAGAATACAAAAAACCTATTAGAGATGGTTATAGATTTGACGGATGGGCAACTTCTAAAACAGCAACTACTCCAACTTATACAGATGAAGAAGCAGCTAAAGCAATTGTGCAAACTACTGGAAGTGCAACACTTTATGCAGTATGGACTAGAGTTTGGGCAGAAAACTTAAGTTATGATAATACAAAAACTGGAGTTAATTGTAGTGATGCGCAGTGTATGCTTGATTATTTAGCTACTAAGCTTACTAATAAAGGTACAACTAAATTTAAAATTGGAGATTTAGTTCAAGTGACTCCACAAAATAGTAGTTATACTACTAAAACTAAGTATACAGGATATAGTAGTACTCAAACTATTAATCCTAAGGAACTTAATTTATGGAGAGTAATTAGAGTAAATAGTGATGGAACATATGATGCAGTATCAGAATATGTATCAAGTACTAATGTTACTTTTAAAGGAACAACAGGATATCAAAGTTTTGTTGGTTATTTAAATATATTAGCTTCAAAGTATGAAAATCCAAAATATACAGTAGGATCAAGAATAATGGGATATAATGGGCAAACAGAATTTATAAGTGATACATCATATTTTGATGGAACAGATTTGAAAGTAGGTACTGAATGGAAATCATCAACAAGTGGAACACTAGCAGAAGAATATCTAGGTAGAGGTGATTCACTATATCAAATAGATTATAAATTAGTAAAGGCAGCATATGGAGGAACATCAAGAAGTTATGCGATAGCAAATAAGGTGGGAACAAGTACTGCGACTGGATATTGGCTAGGCTCTCGTTATTATGACTATGGCACCTCAACTAACTTCTACTTTGAAGGCAGGTATGTGTACACCAATGGTGACACGCTCGACGACCTCTTGCGTGAACATTATGGTCCTAGTTGGGATGCTCTCAGCAACAGTCATGCTCTTCGGCCAATTATCACTCTAAGGTCTGGGCTCCGAGGTACTGGTTCTGGGACAGCATCAGATCCTTATGTTCTTCAGTAATCTTTGTTTGATATGAGATTGGCAGTCTTAGGCCTCAGGTCTAAAGGCTGCCCGGTTTTAAGTTAAAAAAATTAATCAAGTGTGGTGATTTAATTGAGAATTAGAAATTTTAAGAAAAGAAAAATTAAACCTAGTAAAAAAGTGTTAATTTCAGGTTTTATTGGTTTTTGTATTGCTTTAGGTCTTTGGATTGGTTTTGCTGCTCCTGGTAGTTATTTATATGCTTCTAGTGATACTGGTTATGATAATACTAATAGTGGGATGAGTTCAGATAATGTACAAGATGCACTTGATGAATTATATCAGTGTGCTGAAGAAAATCAAGGAGTCTCAGATTTAACATTAAGTGTGGGAGATGTTGTTCAAATGACTCCAACTCTTTCTAGTTATACAACAGAGACTAAGTATACAGGAGCTGATAGTACTGAAACTATTAATCCAAAGGAACTTAATTTATGGAGAGTAATAAGAGTAAATGATGATGGAACATATGATGCTGTATCAGAATATGTATCAAGTACTAATGTTACTTTTACAGGTAAAACAGGTTATCAAAGTTTTGTATATTATTTAAATGTACTTGCTTCAAAATATGAAAATACTAAGTTTACTGTTGATTCTAGATATATGGGATATAATGGACAAACTTTATTTATTACAGATACATCATATTTTGATGGAACAGATTTAAAAGCTAGTACTGAGTGGACTTCATCAACAAGTGGAACACCAGCAGAAGAATATCTAGGTCGAGGTGATAGTCTATATACTACAGATTATGAATTAGTAAAGGCAGCATATGGAGGAACAGCAAGTAGTTATGCGAAAGCAAATAAGGTGGGAACAAGTAATGCGACTATTTATTGGCTAGGCTCTCGTTCTTATTACTATGACAGCTCCACTGTCTTCGGCTTTAATGGTAGGGTTGTGTACAACCATGATGGTAGCACGGGCTACCTCTACTTGCGTGGCTGTAATAGTGGTAGGTGGCTTGATGACAGCGTCAGTTTTGCTCTTCGGCCAATTATCACTCTAAGGTCTGGGCTCACAGCCACTGGTTCTGGGACAGCATCAGATCCATATGTTTTGAAGTAAATTTTGATTGATGTGAGTTTGGCAGTCTTAGGCCTCAGGTCTAAAGGCTGCCCGGCTTTTATTTAAAAATAATAATAACTAAAATTTAGTTATTATTTCAATAATTATAGTTTTATATTTATAATTATTGAAATGATATATTAAATAATTAATGGTGGTGAAACTATGAAATTAAATGATAAACTTAAAAAAATAAAACTAAAAGATATAATTCTTTGTTTTCTTTCATTTATTATTTGTTTTTTAATAACTGGAGGAGTAGCAGCAACTGCAACTTCTTTAATTACTTCAAGAGAAGTTAGTTATAATAATGGAACTAGTAATTTAGATTCAGAGAATGTACAAGACGCTATTGATGAGTTGTGGATTAATAATGGGTGTAGTTCTGGTACTTCATTTAAAGTGGGGGATTATATAAGTATGACTCCTACTACTAGTAGTTATACAACAGAGACTAAGTATACAGGATATAGTAGTACCCAAACTATTAATCCTAAGGAACTTAATTTATGGAGAGTAATTAGAGTAAATAGTG
>ERZ842401.3283-NODE-3283-length-20315-cov-7.975765_pt1 | contig 20315 bp, 15 predicted proteins | sample MGYA00521270_ERZ842401 | MGnify/ENA primary metagenome ERZ842401 (study PRJEB31892, sample SAMEA3878208) | bioreactor metagenome | biome: Moose rumen | place: Sweden | collected 2011-10 | study: EMG produced TPA metagenomics assembly of the PRJEB12797 data set... | reverse complement strand
CGGCCACGACGGCAAAACGATCTACCAGGAATAATCGTCAAATCGGGTAGGAGGGGGTGACTAACCCCCGTCCTCCCACACCACCGCTCATGCGGTCCCGCAAGCGGCGGTTCGGCTAATGATATATTGCTTTCTGCTTGCCCTGTACGTCTATTCTCACTAAGCTACTTCTGCCCTCTATCCTCGGTTTCCGACCTGCTTTCAAGCAGATAGACCCTCCCCGGGTTTTCCGCTTTCAGTCATGATTCAAGCGTACAGTTCTATATATCATTATCCGCCGGGTCCTTCCCTCCGTCGGCTTTCACCGACTTCTCAGGTACTACGACCCAGACTGACTTCTGCGAGTTCAGCCATACCTTGCAGTATGGGTTACATCCCATTTGATGCGTGCCTCGCAGACCTCCCCGCTTAAGGTGCAATAGCCTTCATTCCATGCAGCCGCCGCATTTACGTGACAGAGTCCGGGTAGTATGGGACTTCGACTTGAGTTGCAGTCTCGTCCGCTCTGCCCCGCCTTTTATGCGATTTCTGTTCGTCGGCTCGGAACTTTGCCTGCGGCTTCCTTCAGATTCCGTCTCGCGTCGGACACCCTTGCCGTTCGGCTAACACTTCCTACTACCAAGCGTGTAGTGGACTTTCACCACCAAGCTATTGCCCATGGCGGGCGTACAACAAAAGACGGCGGCTTTCAGCCGTCGCCATGGTCGGACGCGCTTTTGTCTTTGGAAAACGCTGGCTTATCTTGAAGTTCAGAAAGCACTGATTTGAGTTTCTCAGGTATGGGAATACCAAGCTTGGAAGCGTTTCTTAGCACAGAGCCCCCTTCATAGGACAGGTAGAACCAGATTACTGTGATACGCAGTGCTTCGTGAGAGCCGAACAAATTAAAGTCGACGCTGTGTGCAACACCCACCATCATGATGATCAACATTTTTTTGAAAATTCCCTTCAAAAATATGAAAAGAGACAGCTTTTTTTCCATAAAGGCGCACATGATGCCCGTGGCGCAGTCCAACACCATCAGGATGATCAGTGTGGTAATAAAACCATCAACCCCACCAATGAAGCAGTTAAACCAGTAGCCAAGTGTGTCTACAGCAAATTGAAGGTTAGCACAAATCCGTTCGATAGCGAAGCAATACATAGTTCTTTTCCTCCTCTGTTTTGAATTAGGGCTGCCAAAACAGAAAAGCCCCATCGTCCAAGACCGTTCTTGAACCATGAGGCTTTCTGTCTGCCATGCTTCAGTCGGTTTTGACTGAAAAAGCATAGCACTTATTCCTTCATTTGACTGTGACGCGCAATGTTCTGTTTTTGAGATTCATTTGTGATATAATTATGAACATATTCGACCAGCGCAGATTCATCTCGTATACTGTTCATCAGTTTTTCTTTCCAAAGCTTTTCTTCTTCAGAATTCGAATCAATTATGCATGCGAGATTTCTACATAAATCAAATTTCGTATTGTCATCCTGTACGTTAAACTGGACAAGAATGTGTAGCAATGATACAAGCTTTTGGATGCCCTCTTCAATTCGACCATTAAGCAAGAGACACGCCGCTATACTGTCGATAATTTCAACCTCAATATAGAAATCTTCTGAATTATATGATTGCGCAGCTTCGTAATGAAGCAGAGCGTTTTTTACATCGCCCTCCTCAAATAGCATATTTGCAACATCTTGGTGAGCTATTGCCAGCTTACGGTTGCCTTGTTCGGACATCTTTGTCCATATAGTAATGCACTTATCATAATATACTACAGCGTCTTCTTTCTTTCCCTCTTCGCGCAGAATTTGAGCGTAATTTAGCGCAAAATCAGCTACATCATCAAGATAATCACTGCTCATTTCTTCTGCCGTTTTAATAATATATCGAAATATATTTTCTGCTTCTGACTTTCTCCCTTTTTCTACATATATCAAAGCAGTTGTATTTAGACTGCGTAATCTTGTTATACTATGTACAGAGAATAGCTCCTCATTAATCATTCTTGCCTTATCATTGTATTCCAGTGCCTTATCATACATACCACAGATATATAAATAATAAGCATAGTCATGGTATATAACTGCGGTATCCGCATGATGCCTACCCAGTTTAGTTTCTCGGAAATGTATTACCTTTTTGAATGCATCTGCAGCCTCCTGCATATATGTTATCCCGAAGCCGGCGTTCATCAACTCTGTACATATGGATGCAAGTGTACTATAGCTGATGATCAAATCCGCATTTTCTTCATCTTTTCTACTTTCGTCGATTGCCCTGTGAATATATTTATACGCTTCAAAAAACTCACCTGCATCAACCAGCATTCTAGCCATATTACTGCATGCTGTAGAAATATCGGTTGCCCTATCTATTGGCTCCTCAATGGCTTCTGCTGCGTGTAAGCATCTCTCAAAACAGAGACGCGCTTGATAGTAGTCCCCATGGATTTGATACCATATTCCATACTGACTATCAATAAGGCTTTTTTCATTGATTGCATTATTCTTCGCAAGAAGCGCATCTAGTTCTGAAAATAATACCGACGCCTCATTTGCTCGATCAAATTGTAGAAGAAGATCCAACTTATTTCGATAGCTTAAAACCAGATCCCGGATTGGAAAATTGATAATGGCTTTTTGTATTTCAATAACCCAATCAATTAGTTTCTCACATAATTTATAGTTGCTACAGGCAAAACAAATATGGAACAGACTTGTCAAAAACTCCGCATCTTCTTTACGGTTCCAGTGTCCCTCCAGTATATCCGCAACAGACCATGAAAAAGGAATTAAATATGCTTTCTCATATTCTCTGCCTTGTGCGCGGCTACCTTCCAATTCCTCCATCATGATTTCGACAAAATTATTGGACATGTCGTACAGCTTTTCTTTCTGTTGCTCCCGTACAGCGGCAGCAACAACTGAGTGCATCCAATATAAATGTTTGCGTTGCTGAACAGTATGCTCCAACATACCCATAGTATAAAGTTTCAAAAGTGTACTGTTTCTTTGCACCTGGAACCATTTTTTTGCTTTTGGAAAATCGAATTGGAGATTTGGAATCAATGCAATGTTCGTCAAAAGTATTTTCTGAGCGTCATTGTACTTCACTAAGGAAAACAGGATACACATTTGCCGAATAATTGTTTCATCATTTTGCATTCGTTCATGCTCGCAGGAAACGTCTTCCTCACTCAACTTAAAACCGCTCTCAACCAACTTCGTATATAATTCTGATAAAGAATAGCCTTCCAGATAGGCTACCTTAGCAAGAAAAACGATCATGATTGTGAGTCTGGCTGTCAGATCGATTACAGTATTCAGCGTTTCATTATCACGCTCCGTAAATTGATAATGTTTATAAAACAGTTCTCGGCATTCGCTCAGGGATAAGGGTTTTAACTCTATTTGACGATGAAAACCTGTTAACTCTTTGTATCTGCTTGTCACCAATATTCGACAAGGTAAATCTGCAAGATTTTTTAGATATGCGTCATCGTTTTTGCTTTCAATATTGTCCACAATAAGTAAGAGGCGTTCACGCTGCTCTGCGCACATATCTTGTACTACTTGCCAGACTTCATCCGGTTTACAGCGAAGCCTCAAACTCTGTTGCATTGATACACACAAATTTTGATTGTCATAAGGTATCCATGCGATTTGTTCTACGCCACACACCGATACTTCTGTTTCCAGCAATCTATTAAAAAATTGTTGGATAAGCGATGTCTTACCAAGGCCACCAACACCTGTTATTATTAGTTTTTGCTTGTTTTCAACCACTTCTTGATAGACAGTCTTCATTTCATCTGCTCGACCAATCAGTTCCACTGACATAGAATGAGGAATATCTGAAATCAAACGGGGATATCTCGGCAAAGGTTGTGTGTATTCTAAGCGCATAAAACCTGTATCCCATACTGCAGTGTTTCGTCTGCTCGCTTGATAGTCAGCATAGTTAAGGCACACCAAAATAGCTGAAATTGATCTTGAAATTTGATATGAATCACTATTATTTGAACTTTCCTTTAATTTGATATAAATCTGCTGTGGGATACTTTTAGTTTCTTCACATACCGATAAAAGTTTTTGAATAATTTTCTTTGGTTCCTTGAGCTTGCATACATAGGCGTTTTCTACTTGAGAACGGAAACACTCAAAACCTTCTATTGAGTGTAGCTTCTTTACTACCCTTAAGTGTATCGTTTGATTGCCAGATGTTATTTTTCGAATCGAATCATTATCGTACATTCCGTCATTAATCAAGGCGTAAACGGGAAAGAATAGTAAACGATAAAACTCCTCTTTCTGATAAATAGATATTTCATCCTTTATTTCTTCATATAGTAGGCTAAAAGCCTTATAAAACTGCTTTTGCATCATCATCTTAACTTTACACCACCTCAAAATGCAGTAGGGGAATTATTACTTCTATGATATTGCCTCTTTATTGTATCAGAGACCAAGAATTGCGTCAATGGTCACATAACAAGCGGACGCTCCCAGCGAATAAGTGAAAAGATGCCTATTCGTGATCATATCAAAAAAATTTCCTCTTGCACATTCCTGATGCAAAACCATAGCTACACCTTATAAAACTCCCTGTACCTCAGCGGTTTTTGCATCAAAATTGCGAGATTTAGTAGCAACTTGACCTTCTCGAGGTGGTCCAAAGGAGGGGTCATGGCGAAGGAGAACAGATTAAGATACCCATGCATCGAATCCAAGTCGAAGCTGTTGTGTGCATATAGGAAGTTCTTCAGACTCGCAGGCATTTCATTCACCCGCTGTAGAGGATTGCCGGTGTCTGGCATACCTTCGAGTTCCGAAGCATCATAGAGGCAAAGATGAAAAATCATAGCAAGAGGTATGGCAGTAAGAAGATGCGTGTCAGCAAATATGAATTGAATCGTCCACTTAATGGTTCAGAATCACCTTAATTCCTTCTTTTTTCAGTTGTTTCAAAGAAAATATTTATTTTCTGCCAACAATATTTGTAACGATTATTACCTGTTCAATTCGATTGATAAAAGAAAATAAGAAAAAGATGAGTGATTCTAATATGAATAAAACGAAAAACAAGCTATCGAAGGTATAGAAATAAGTTAACTGCCAGACTTATAACAGCTTTCCAACATCACACTATATTGTACCAATTAGTTAAGAAAAAGTGGCACACAATGGAAAGGGCAAATTCAGTAAGCATCCATGACTTTCGGTTTCATAACGGCGGACGATTTCAATGCCGCAACCCCACGTTTTTCTTCATTTCTTTAATGTAATGCAGAATCTGCTTGTTGTCCGGTTTCACCTGAATTTGGCCAAAGGGATGCTTGGTATCCATGATATGGATACATAAAGTAAATGATAGAATTAATTTGTTCCCGTGCAAAAACAAAGAAAAACCGAAAGATGAATATGCGCACAGATGTCTGAGATATGATCTTTGCTGGGTCATCACGATTTGCGGAAGCGTCAAAGGTTTAAAGGGACCGCATACACAAATTGCCCCCAAAGGCAAAAATTTGAGGGGCCTTTAATTATATCAAATTACCTCTCAACATAATAATAGATGAAAAAAGCAAGAAAACTTGACAATTTCAGGAAAACTGTTGTGTTCGCAACAGCACCAGAACCTGTGACATCCTCAATGCGAACGAATTTTTTATTTTAATAGTTTATTTCACTAACTTGTTTGTGCTTTTTGAGACGATTTTGCACTATAACTATTGGAGTGTGCTGTTAGCTTGTAAACTCCTGAAAAAACATAAGCGATATAAAAACCAAACGGAATTTTGATCAATAACATCGAATAGAACAGCAAGAGGTAAAGGAAATGAAGCGAATAGATTCAACCTTTTCCGCAAGGGGTTACTCCAAACGACCAACTGAAATATTTAAGTATCTATATTATAATAGACACTTAGAGCAAAGAGAATCAAACAGGAAACAATGCTGGCTGGCGCTTAAACGATATGGAGGTACAGTTCTGATAACGATTATAGAGTCAGGGTAAACAATCAAGAAAAAACATTTTTTTCAGAGGTCAGTTATACAGAATAATATGCTCAAAAGAAAGGAAATGAGATGCTGAGCAACAAACACGGATAGAGTCTCTTGGATATAGGGGATGAGTTTCTGGGATGATAAACAGGTTTCGTGGTTTATAATTTTTTGCCTTTTCCCCATCATATCTTCTGACCTAATTTACGAATCCACATGATACGATTGCTGAAATCATATTTTGTTAGCAAGCATACTGTATTCGGTTAAATAAACAAATAAATATGAAGGCGGCCTTCACTAATTGTTTGTTAATAGATACAAAAGGAGTGAATAAGAGTGCCTACGCTAAATGCCCTTTTAACAGCAAATCCATACCAGACTTCAGGGATTTCCCGCACTTATATTTCCCCCGAAGATTTCTACAATGAAACCGATGGGGTTTATGTGGTCGCCAAAGACTGTTCAAATATTGAGGAAATCTTACGTGAAAATGATCAGCATGCCCTTATCTTTCGTTTGAACGGATATGCAGGTTGCGGAAAGACCATGTTTGCACATTTTCTCATCCGAAAATATGGGCATGACGGTAATTTCTATTATGAATTCGATGAAAATGAGGGTGGGGACTACAGTTTGGATTTTGTGATAACGCGGATAACCCGGCGATTATCATCCGAACTTGCTTTACTCATAAAAAAAGATTACCAAGTCGTTAAAAAGTTCGATAGACTTGGAAAACAGTTTGACTGTACTGAGCCGATCAATTATGGCCTTGAGGAGTTTTTTTTAACTGGACACAAGGGCAATAAGGCATGGGAAACCGCCAAACGCATGTATTCCCATGAGCGCCCAAGTATAACAGAGCAAATTCAGCATGCGATCTTAAAATCAATTGAACAGGTCAAGGAAAAAGCCGTCCCGCCGAATGGATCACGGATTGACAGTGAAGCCTTTAAGCTGATGTCAGCAATTTCGTTTCTTCTGATCGTGGATTTTCTATTACGTCATGCACTGGCACTCCAGCACAATGAAGGGCAGATGACAGCGTTCTGTCTGCTCGACAATTTAGATAATCTCAAGCGGGATGTTATCGCGGAGTTGTATTTCACTATTCTTGACGTAATCGAGAGAATCCGAAGATTCTATCATAATAACCATGAAGGAGAAAGCAATTTTTCACATTTCTTCCGACTCATATATATCGTTTCGACACGGGCTGTCACCTATAGAAAATTGAGAGACGAGGTGCTTTCGAAATGGCATATTGCAATTTGGGAGCAAATTGACAGAACTTTTTATACTGAGCTTTCACTGAATAGTGAGTTACATGGTCAGATTATTGAGAAGAGAAAGAAATTCTGGGAAAAGAGCGGAAAGTTTAGCGGTGATCAGAAGAAGCAGTTTGAAAAAATTGCAGATTTGATCCAGACACAATTCTCTTCCGGAAGCTTTTCCGCGCTGTTCAATGATAATTATTTTTATTGTATAAAGCTAATCCTTGATTTTTATAAAAAGTGCAACGGGTGGGGAAATCTTTCAGAAGACTTTTTATCCAACTTGCGCGAAGAATGCTTTGAATCATCGGTTTATGAATTTATCCCCGACTCCAACAACTATTTAAAAACCTCTGCAGGAGATGCGCAAAAAGGCATCCTCTTACGTATCGTACTTGAGATTCTGAAGGAAAATGGTGCCTACGCCAGTCCATACGATCCGAACAGAAGAGATCACTTCAGCTCGATAAGCAAATTAGGGATAGTCCCGTTAGATTCCATCTCCCGCAATCAGCCTTACGGTGTTTCTCTTTCCCGCATAATACTGACCTATTTGTGCAGTAAAGAAAACCATATTGCTTCCCTCAGGGAACTGTTTGACTGCTTTTCTGCTTATGACCCGGAGGATATTTGCCGTTGCGTGTACGCGCTCAGCGAGAACATTCGGGACGTTTGGCGCAGACTGATAATGTTCAACCGGACGATTCCATTAGAAATTGATGATCTGTACAAGCAAGCACGGGCTTATAAACAAACAACAAAGATAGTGCCAGGGGACAGAGGAATCGACTACACAGAGATAGAATTATGCCGAGCGGGTGAAGAGTATTTGAAGGTGGTTGTCCCAAGTTTTGAATTCTTTTTAAGCAGGCTGGATCAACAACGTAACAATTTGGAGAACTATCCGCCACTATTCCTTTCCACTAGCATCCGAAGGGATAAATGGAAAAGTAGTATTAAAGCTGTTCTGGAAGCTGTCGAAAATTGCGCAAAGCAGTTAGAGGACTATGACAAAAACATGATTACAACCCTGCTGGGAAGTGGGAAGGAAGAGTTCGCTCAACATCTTTTTGTTGCAAGCCGTAGGGACGCCAGTGTAAAACAAACTCACCTTTCGAGGATAGTATTTTCCCATATATCCTACCTTGATCATTTTCGCGTGTATTATCTATGGTATTGGAAGAAGAACGATCCGGAAGGAAAATTCAAGTCTCTTGAGCAGCTAAAGGGAGATAATGAGCATATCGTTAGCTACATTATTCGCTATCTGACTCTATTCGACAAAAGTTGGACGCAGAACACAGAATATGCTTTGCTTCTCGAAAATCGTTATTTGGGGGAGAGAAAAAAAACGCCAGAAAACTATTCTGACAGTCTTTCAATCAATACTTTTCTCGAGGATAAAAGTTTTCCTTCTTTACGCGGCATAAAAAAAGGTTTTGAAAATCAGAAAAAAGCCCAGGAGATGCTCTTGGATCAGATCTTACTTATCCATAAAAAAAACTATGACCAAGATACCTTTGAAATACCTATCGCTAAACCCTTTGAGCAATCAAACGCCACCGATTAAGCACAGGGCTTTAAATAATAGACGGGAGGATAGCCATATGAATGACGGCATCGTGCTATTGGAAGATGTAAGTACAGTAGATTTTCTCGGCCGTGGGGAATTTGTTGAGCAGATGTTCACAATATCTCAAAATCTGGCAAATGTTAGAGATAATGCCTGCTATGCGCTAAACGGTGACTGGGGCATAGGAAAGACGTTTGTTCTAGATATGTTTCAGAAACGGGTAGAAGCTGAAACAGAAGGAGTTCCGGGACGCTTTCTGGTGTTTCGATATAACTGCTGGGAGTTTGACTATTACGAGGAGCCTTTGGTTGCAATTGTGTCATCCATGCTGAAAAAGGTTGACAGCCTGACTTTTATTAAGGAAGAAGATAAAAAGGCAATTAGCGGTATCTTAAAGCGCGTATGGACTGTTCTAAGCGATCATGGCATAAACTGGGTAGAAAAGAAACTTAAACTTGATGAAGGAGCGATAAAAGAAATCTACACGGCCATAAAAGATGGGATAGATGACGGCAGCACCGCCACAGAAAAAGCAAAGGAATATGATCAATACTCCACCTTTAAAGGTGCCTTAGAGGATCTCAGAGGACAGATTGAAAGTTTTGCCAAAAGAAAAACTGTAATTTTTTTGGTGGATGAGCTTGATCGTTGTCTGCCGGAGTATGCCATACGCGTTCTTGAGCGACTCCATCATCTTGTCGAGGGGATTCCCAATGTGCAGTTGGTTCTTGCAATGGATCGAAAACAGTTGGAGCATACAATCAAGCAGATTTTCGGGCCTGATACAGATTCCAGAAAGTATCTGCAAAAATTCATTCAATTCGAGTTAAAGCTTGACGCAGGCACTTTTCAGGATAATTTTGTCAATCGATTTGTGCGTTTTTCTGCATGTTTTACGGAGAATGACTCGGTATTTGATGCAGAGTCTGCTGAAGTCATACCTGCTCTTTTGCAAGGCCTTGATATGCGTCGGAGAATAATGCTGGTTAATCGTTGCGAGATAATACACAGATTACTGATAGGGAAAGATCCAGACATGAAATATAACCAAGATTATTTATGCGCAGAGCTGTTTCTGGCGTTGCTCCATGACTGCAGGTTTTCTCCTTCAACAGCTGTAGAGCATTTCAAACACCAACCCACGACAAATAGCATCTTCCCATCTATAGCATTTGGGTCTGAAAATAATGCTGCCGCTCTTGCGGAGGGGCTACAATGGATAGGGAAGGAATACCAGCATTTAAGGTATAACTTCCTCAACGAACAAATTTCAGTCGATTCCCTGTTAGGCTGTTTAGTAGCAATATATGCAAAAATACTAGGGCTTGCAGATAGTGTGACAGGAAAGTATGCTTATACATACAGCAAGGAACTCATAGACTTCGGCTTGGAGTATTGGAAATTGCTGGGTATTATCAATTAATAGCAAAGTGTCTTATGGAGTTGACCAGAAGAGCCAATGTGAAGAATACTGATATAGGAGCATTTGCAACCGTTGGCTGATGTAGTTTCGGAGATTTAAGCTATAGGGAACGTCATTAATATTCTCCATTTCATTTGTTGCCAACTGGCTAATGATTATCGGGAAATAATCTGATAAGGAAAAAACTAATGACGCGCACTATAGCTTGACAGCGCTTGTCAGATAGGGTGCAATAAAGTTGACGAATTTGTGTTTCATGGAATCAGGAATACGATAATGACGCGGGATCATACAGATATGGTTGGTTTTCTGTGCATCGGAGGTGCAAAATGGAAGGTAATAGCAGGAAACTGGTAAAAATCGTAAAAGAGATTTGCAAAGAACACGGAATAACTTTTCAAGGTTTTTCATATGACTGGATTTTACAATTAACCGCTAATTGCCGTACTATGCTTATTTATGGATATAAATTTCCAAATAATAATGCCGCTATTGAGCAAATCTGCAATGATAAATCAGCTCTTTCTGACATACTGTCCGCACACAACATTCCTCATATCCCACATAGCTATTTTATCTCTCCAAAAAATAAGGAGTATATCCCATCGCAAGGCAACCGGGATAAAATGCAAGTATTTCTCACGTAATAAGGGCTCTTTTTCAGATTTTGTGTAAACGCCTCGAAGACGCAGAATAAGGCAAAATCGAAATTGCGGGTGGTGGCCTATCCACCGCCGCTTGGATACAGGATAGCAGGAAATCGTCTGGCCGTCAAGGGCGCCGAAGGCGCGGCGAAGCCGTTTACCCCGGACGGGCAGACGGTTTCCTGTTGCGTTCCCCTGTCCGGGTAGCTTCGCCCAAGATATTGCAGCTGCTGTAGCCACCCGAAACCACCACGACGGTGAAGCCTCCCAGCACTTTCTCAGCGCAGGCACCCTTGTGGCTCTTCTCATATCGGAAATACCGAATCTGCCGCTCTGCCCGCTTGGAGGAGACATAAGCCCAGATGCGGGATTCCGCTGTGGTGTCCCTGTCGGTCTCCTTGTTTACTTGCAGTATGCTATCGTCCACGTGGATCGCCACCTGCTGGAGCAGTTCAGAAAGGAAAGCATCGCTGAAGTGCCTCAGATAAGTCTCCGCCGTCAGGATCACTCAATGGGCTATTGTATTACGTCTTAGGTCAACTTCAAGCCGCTTCCACATCTGCTCCTGTCGGTACAGCGGTAGTGCATCGACATATTTTTTTACGATTTTGTCTGTAACGACAGAAGCTGAAGCGTAGTTGTGAGGCAAAAGCGACGCATATACATGAAGACATCGGATGGCAGCCCTGCCGGACTCCTTTTCCGCCTTCGGATCGGCGTACACCTTACAGCGATAAACTCATTTGTAAACCAGGCCGGGTTCACGAATCAGTTCTACCTGAACATCGTCCGTTCCGATGCATTTCAACGGGCGGTCGTCAGCAGTGAATTTTTGCTCTTGAGGAAGATCCACGATGACCGTTTTCTTGGGAACATTTTCCACCAGTCCTTTCATGGTACGCTTTGGCTTGCGGGTGTGCGCGAACACGGGGACTGCCTGCTTTCCAGCGGACGACACATCCTCTGAGGTCTTCTCTGTCCCGTCCCCAGCTTGCTTGAACAGGCTCAGCTGGCCGTCGCAGGACACAAACATCCGCTTCTCGCTGCTTTGCCCGAACCAGGCACGGTTCAGATTCAGGATGATCTCGATCTGCTCCGAGATGATGCGGTTCTTCTCTTCAATGGTCGCAATGAGACGTTCCGCTGTGGTCTGTAGGGCAGAAATCTGCCGTATATGTGCGTCGAAAGCCGCTTTTGTCAACATCACCTGATCCACATTGCTTGCCGTTTTCTTACGAGGTTTCTACATCTGTAAGGTTCGACGGCAGAGGCGAAAATCATTTTGGATGCATTGTATTTTCAATGTTTCTGGTCAGAAGACAGTTCCCGGTTTTTCTGGTTCGAAAGCCTTCTTGGTACTGTGATTTCAGGCACGATTCATTGAACGGTTATAATAATGGAGAAATCAAAAGAAGATGTGGATGAATTGTTTAGGGCTACCCTTTGATTTGCGCGGGTTTACATGGAACAGGCATATGTGATAACCTGTCCGGCGAGCTAGTTATCAATTCTCGTCTATACGGCTGGCGGGAAAGAATGCTGGCTCTCAGCTGGCGTACCTTACATATGTTAGAGGCTCCATGTCAACTCTGCAAATCCTTTTATTTCATTGCTTCTGTAGTCCTTGACCATCTACACTTTATAGGACAGAGCCCAAGAATATGATAATAAAGATTGCGAGTGATGATTGATGAAAAAAATCGTTTATTTTGTTTCTTGTATCCTATTGTGTATTGGATTGTTGGTGAGCTGGTTTGTAACAAATGGCACATTAAAAGGAGCCATTTCACATCTTTTTGATGAATTAAACCCTGAAAATAGTCAACTCAGTTTATATAGACCAGTGGAATGGACGGAAGATCAGAGAAAAGAAATTCAAAAATTCTATAACGAGTCCACCGATGAAATGGATAAATCCTCGATAGCAGTTTATAGAGATTACTTCAATGCAGTTTTTAATGAATTTTCATATTATTCTATATCAACATTAGCTTTTTGGCTAATGATGGGTTCTATTCGTCTGATTGCAAAAATTATTTCAGGTGATAACGATGATGATTCACCCATTTTAAATGCACTCATAGGCACTCCCCTGACATTTTTAGTGAATTTGGCTGCAATCAAATTTGTTAAGCCATTCGCTCAAAGCGTATATATGTATATTGGTTTTGGCCTTTCAAGTATAAAACGCATAATTCTGCTATCAAACAGCTTTATTATTATGGCCATTGACGCAATCTATTCACCCTTAATAATACTGTTGATTGGCATAGCTATACTTTTCTTGGAAAGAGATGTAGCGCATATTTCGATATATATGTTCATGCGTAACAGATTTGCCCCCGCGTTATCCCCCGCTAAAAGTATCATTTTTCTGGTGCTTACATCATTGATGGTATCTATTACAATGGAGGTCGATACACAAATAATAGAGGACAATGACAATATGTCCTTTGGTGGATTTATCGTAGGAAGTGCTCTATTTGACTGCATTATTGCTTTCATCCTATGCCGAATTCTATCATAAATAGCACAAAAAGAGTCAAATTCATGAGGAAGAGAATTAACATGCAACCTTCCCCATCGACACTCGATCTGAGTGTGCACATCGGATTCAACGCTGTGGATGAAATGAGCGCCGCTGACAAGAATCCTAGGGCCGTTTCGCAGGGACAACATACCGGTTCTGTTGTCGTTAACCTTAAGGGTACGCCATTGTTTTTCGCTGGCAAAAATAAAATTCAATCTTATTTTGACCGCGACTGATATCCTTTTCGTCGATGGAGAAATAATTGTGAACAGTAAATCTAAGAAAGCCACCGTTTATCCTTTTATTTCCCTCTTACTTGCGATAACCGAATATGATAACCAGGGCCACATTGTGGTTGTATCCTTTCAACATCTTGGTTTATCAGTCATGCTGTGTGATGCAGTATTGTATCCATTGAAACCTGGATCTTTATTTTTCCAACTTATTCAACAAGTCAGTCGTATCTAATTTCTCGCATTTCCTTCCGCAGCTTTCTGATGATTCGCGAATTGATTTGTCTGGCATTACTGACCGAAATATCCAATTCCCTGGCTATTCGCACATAGGACATTCCATCTGAATATCGGTATTGAATTACTTTCCTGTAATAGGGCGGTGAAGCCTGTAATATTTTATTCAGCGCATCCTCAACAATAACCCGCTCTATCAATTCATCCTCCCAGGAAGAGACAGTATAGTCAATCAGACGAGTACATTTCTTCAGCAATCTATTTTGCTTTTCGATTTCATCCATAGCGATTCTTTTGCCACCGTTTTGATCCATGAAATAAGTTTATCTGGATTTCTAATTTGGTCGGCCCGCTTCAATGCTTCCAAATAGGCTTCCTGCAATACTTCCTCGGCGATAAAAGGCGATTTTGTATACTGCCGGATAAATCGGATCAGTTCATGGTGCTCCTCTCTTGAAATCGCTTCAATTCGTTCATGAATTTCTCCAGGTGACATGGACTCACTTCTTTCGGAATATAGGCTTGGATAAAATGATTCGCCTTTTGAATAATCCTTTTCCGGCTGCGATAAACCGTGCTGCGGTTGCAGGAATCAAAAGGGCTGCCCGGTTCATTTTGAATGGATGACATTGTCATTCCCTGATGATAGATCGCATCCACCAGCCAGGCTTCACGGGGCGTCAGTGAAACGAGGACTGCATCGTATAACTCATTCAGAAATCTGCAAAAGTATAATTGTTTTTCGTATTCTGTAATCGTTTCTTTCGGTTGATCCGTTTCGGTTTCCTGCAAAAGCAAAGCGATACGCTCGGTGGAACTGCCTTGATAGTTCTTTTGCGGGGGCATACCCAGCGGAGGCCGCTTGAGCGTTTGACCGGATATTTCCTCTGCGTTCCTCAGATCATTTGGCAGAATGATGTGTTCAATCCGAGCGAGCAGATATTTTTCCAACGCTAGATGGCTTAAATGATTTTCAAATAACCATTGTGCGTCAATCATGGAAACCTCCTTTCATTCGTCTCCATTATATCAGTGGGGATTTGACCGCCATAATGTGACATGATTTCCAAATTTATTTTAGAAACGACAATTAGGATATCGATCTATAGTAACTGATGGCCATGTTAGTAATGAAATGCATACGGTTTACTCGATAGCAGTATGTTTAAGGATCTTTTCATAGAAGAGCGTCCTCAGCTCATCAGTTCGATTATTTGTTTGTCCGCGGACTTGAACGCTTTTAGAATTACGTTCAAAATCTATATTGCAACGAAAAGATTTGTGTGTTATACTTGATTTGCAGGGGATTGCAAAAACACGGCTGTAATAAAGTATAAGGATTCTCGATATAGCTATTGTTTTTCAGAATTTACCTCTGCCAACTCTATCAAGCTGGAGGTAGGTATCCTGTGCTTATACGATTTATATGTCTCCTTGTCTCCTTGCTTTTCTGCTCTATTCCTGTCATTGCAGCAGAGGACAATCATTATAAGGCGCAGCATGTAGTTTACACGCTTGACAGCACGATGAATTATAACTGTACACTATTTTACAATGACTGGCCTGACATCATTAAATCTGACATGGAGAAATGTTTTGCTGGTGTTGAAGCAATCCTTAAAGGGATCCATTGTGATTGGCATCCAGTGGCTGGCGATGATATGACCTATGTATTTTCTGTGTGCAAAACAAATGATCAACTCCTGTTGGTTGGAGCAATTAAAGAAGAGAACGGATGGAATAGTCAAATCATATCCGATCATTTTTTTAGAATGAATACGCCATTTGATATAGCAATGAAACCTACATTGCATGCTGATGGAACCACGAGTTATTATTGTCCTTCTATAAAGTATGATGATGAATGGTTCTGCTTCATACCAACAAACCGTGGATTTCTATTTGATTACTATGAGCGGGGCACAGATGTGAACGATGAAAGTGAAGAAGATGTTCGTCTTGTAATTAAGCTCTATGACAGTCTTCCAATGCAGACGATTGAAGTTTCACATATGCTAAGCGGAAGCAAGACGCTTGTTTTTCGCGGTTTTCTTTCTGAAACTGAACAGATTAGTGAAATTGATGCTTCCACCTTTCCAACAGATATCCAAACAGTTCAAGCACTCTGTGAACCAAACGGTTAGTCTGATGAAAAAATAATTGAGAGCACAGCAAAACCTTTTTGCTGTGCCCTCCGTTATATCAAACGATAGAATGTAAAAAGATATTATTTAGAATAATAAATATGTATCTTCGAGAAGTTTCCAATTAATTAATCTGGCCGCCTGTATCGCTTTCCAGACAGGTGAGTGTATAATAACCAACTATACCATCTTTACCAAGTCCATGGCCGCTAAATTGCTGATACAAAAGGACATATTGGGAAGTGTCCTCTCCATAAACTCCGTTGCAAGTTAATTGACCATAATCCGAAAACTGCAAATGGGTGTTGTAATAATTCAATAGACGTTGCTGCAAAACAACAATTTGTGGATGATAAGTACTTGTATCCTTTTTCCAATACTTTCCTGTATTCCCTCGAATATCTGCTGCCGTAACCGTACTGTTATGTCCACTGCCAGTAACACCAGGGTAAACACTACCGCTACTTCCAGAAGAGGTCTTTTTAAGATAAGACGCGCTCATCCATCCCGCGTTATTGGAGGAGGGCTTGATTTTTACCCAACCGGTTGCTAAATCCTTAACAGTAGCAGTTGTAGGAGAACTGAGCTGGTAGAGCGAATCATAGTTTGTGCCGGCACCAGCCCTGACATTTACATGAGATCCGCTTACTTTAACGGTATCGCCTACAACGGCAACATAGTCTTTCATCACATATCCAGTGCTACCATTGCTCCAGGTTGTTTGATACCATCCGCTATTATAGTCTGTTACTGAAATAACTGTACCGGTATTAAATTGCCCATAATCTGTAGAAGTCTTACTTGGACTTATTCTACAATACAGTTTTCCTCCAAGAACAATGCCATTTGCCATAGACAAATCATCCTTTCATAATTGCTTTTGTGCTTTATCACTGGCCAGCTTTTGCACATGACAGACAGAAGGATACAGAAACACTTTGCAAGTTCATTGGCTGCGATGTGTTCTCCATCTAGTCTTGTCGAGTATAACATATCACAACTGTCCAATCGGAAACAAGTGGAATCTAGTGGAATCAACTATCCAATTTTAGGATGACCACATTTCGTAATGCCTTAGAGTGTACCTTGAAAACATTGCTGACTGTGCAGTGCATCTGATCGGCAATTTCTTCCCAAGAATTAAAACAGATATATCGAAGTTCTAATAATGTCTGATATTCAGGATTATTTACATTATGAATCGAGAGCATTATTTCCTTTTTTCTGTTTATCAATTCTTCAATATCCTTTTTAATTTCATCCTGCATTTCGGCAATTTTTGCAATGATATCTTCCTCCGCATTGTTATTTTGTGTATGGATAACTGCACTTCCTTCCAAGATTTTGGTAGTTTTTATAATCATCTCTCTAAGCGATGTTAATATACTTAGTTTTGAATTAATCCGCTGGTCAAGATAAAAGGCTTGATTCAAGTAATCCTTTACAGTCATTTTTCGCCTCCTCATAAAGTCAAATATAAAAATATTAAAGGCTCAAGGCTTCCAAATACATTGTTTCAGTATGGAGAACCCAAATTTATGGATTCTCTTGCATCAAGTGCGAGGATAGTAGCGGTTTTCAGGCATGACAATATAAAGTGCCTTGAATTTATACTGTCAAGAGGCGCAATTACCACTGCGGCGGCTAACCTCCCGTGTCCAACAGGGTCGTCTTGTTAAGCCTCTCTCACCTCCTCGGTGTGCCTATTCATAGCTTGAGCGTCCGCATTGTTCCTGCGCGTAATCAATGTCCCATGGTGACTGTTTTGCTGACATCCAGCTTGTCTGTTTTCTGATCTATAGATTGATTTGCCATCTTCATGACACTGAAGTCAGTGCGCTGCCCGTGCAGTCTGCGGTTGGTTGTGCGTGCTCATAGCGCCGAGGTGCAGCCCAGGGCTGAAAACTAAATCCGTGAACGTTCCTTGACATGGGTGTTGGGCGGTTAGGCGCTTCGCCGGACCAACCAAGCGAATCGCCCGGTTGGCTCATTGGTCTGAAAACCGCCCCAAGTTGGGTCCCATGCCAAAGGAATCGTGGATTAAATTTTGCCCGTCGTGCCAAGCCCTTATGCCGCTTGCTCCACTCTCCTGAGGTCACCCCGCATCTTTGTCGGATCGTAACTCCTGCTCGTCCTGCTGGTACTGATCACCGAGCGGATGAGTTTTGCCTACAATGCCATGAGGGCTTGCATCCTTTTGAGCGGATTGTCCTTTCTCGACGTGTAGTATTGGCGGAACTGGCGCAATTTCTCATTGTGCTATACCAGCACCATGGCTGCCAGAAACAGCACCTTCCTCAGCCATTTGCTCCTTCTTCATCTGATTCCAGATCTGCCCTTGTATTTGCCAGAACTATTCTCCAAGCTTGTTAGTCCCGCGAGCTTCTGGATCCACCTCGGGCTGCTGAACCGCCTTATGTCGCTGATCTCTGCCAGCAATCCCGTGGTAATCACTGCACCCAAGCCTTTGATTTCCATGATCTTCCCGTTTACGCCATACTCATAGGAATAAGCGTTGCTGATCTTCCCATTGGACTGCACGCCCTTGAGCCGCTTGCTTTGTCGATACTTCATTATAAAAAGACGCAGACAGCCCGAAATAGGGGCTGTCTGCGATTGTATATACTATCTTTGCACAGAGTTCTGTCCTCATGTGCATATCATGCCTAGGATGCAGTATAAAATGCCGGAAACACATTAGCGGAAGGGTTGGATGGTACCCAGGGTGGAGACAAGGAAGCCGGTGGTGGAAAGCACCTTGCTCCACGCATCGTAGATATATCTTACCACCTCGTTTCCGTTGCTGTCAATCAGCCCCAGCATACCGCGCTGCAAATTTGCAATGTAGCCATACTTCGTGCCGTTGATGTTCACCACCACAGACCTGTTCTGGAACTCTTACTATTAGATATCTTACATAAAATGGGTGAGTAGAAGTGATTTGCACTATATAACTGCTCTTAAACAGGTTATCTGAGCATCATGGAAAAATGTTCAAAATCAGATTAGTGACCACGAATATCGCAACCGGATATTATTCGATAAAACAAAGTATCTGGAATTGTTCCGCTTTCAATTTCACGGGTAAGGGTTATTACATAATAACACTCCGTATCACTTATTTCTTTAAGAGAAAAAGCATCGTCAAAAATTGATGATTTCAATAATTCAACATCACATTCCGGATAATAATATCTATAATACGTTTCAAGACGTTTTTTATTTTCAAATGATCGGACTAATATAACACCAGTATACTGCATTCCATTTCCATTTCCAAATGTTTTTCCGGCTACAAAAATAGAATCTTCAACAATAGTGGTATCGGGGCAAGGAATCGACGCCAATTCAGAACGAACACTGTCCGCAATACTATTGTTTATAATTTGTATCCCTATTTGTGATAGTAATATAATAGCAAGAAAAATAGCAATGTATCTAATTTTGTAAGCTTTCATCGACTCGTAAACTCCTCTACATGACGTTTAAAAGCAAGATAATAAGAAAACGTTGCATTTCCATATGGACCTATCTGGTTCAGTTTTCTCCCTGCGTTGTAAGAACTGAACACCAAACCGATCTCACAATCTGTCGCATTCATTAAATTAATACCGTACTCTGACGCCCAACGTGATAGTGTTAAGGCACCATAGTACACATTGTTCGAATCATCATTTAAAATCGTTTCCATATCCTTAACCGTATAAGTAGAATCATTATTGAAATATTTCTCCGAGTCATAGGCAGTTTGTGCTTGTATTTGCATCAATCCTTTTGAATGACCTGGCACAAAATCGAGCAAGTCTTCCAAACCATAACAGATTGATTCCCTGTACATAATTGCTTGTATCATCTCTACGGGAACGTTTGTTTTTTGGGATGCTTCAATGATAATGCTTGCAGCTGATTCAATTTTCGCAAGAGCATTTGACGCTGTAGCTCCGATTGGTAGGTGCTTTAATCGAGTGTGTAATTCAAGGTTGGAGAATGAAGATGCGATTTCTGGTTCTTGAACCATATTCCACATCCAAATAGTTTCATGACCATCTAAATCATTAGCAATTATAGGATTATTCAAGCAATAAGAATATAGATTTCCCTTTACCAGTGCATCCGCATTCACAAACCTCTGCCACACAGGGTTATAATACCTGGCTCTCAGGTAATAAAGTCCGGTTTCTACATCATAGACATACCCCCTATATCGGAAGGGCTGGATGGTACCCAAGGTGGAAGCGAGGGAACCGGTGGTGGAAAGCA
>ERZ842401.3281-NODE-3281-length-20329-cov-22.809954_pt1 | contig 20329 bp, 17 predicted proteins | sample MGYA00521270_ERZ842401 | MGnify/ENA primary metagenome ERZ842401 (study PRJEB31892, sample SAMEA3878208) | bioreactor metagenome | biome: Moose rumen | place: Sweden | collected 2011-10 | study: EMG produced TPA metagenomics assembly of the PRJEB12797 data set... | reverse complement strand
GATGTGCTCTACCTGCTGAGCTAGCGAATCTCCCAAAAAGCGGTGCAAAGGTATAGCAAATTTCCATACCCGCCAAATTTATTGGCTGTTTTTTGCTTTTAATAAGCTCTTACTGACCTACAAGCTTGCAAATCTCGACAATCGTCATCATGGCTTTCTCCATCGAGGGGATGGGCACATACTCATAACGTCCGTGCATGTTCATGCCGCCGGCAAAGATGTTGGGGCAGGGGAGACCCTTGAAGGACAATTGGGCTCCGTCGGTGCCGCCGCGAATGGGTTGCACCTTGGGCGTGACTCCGGCATTCTCCATGGCCTGCTTGACGATGTCGATGATGTTCATCACGGGCTCAATCTTCTCCCGCATGTTGTAGTACTGGTCCTTGATATCGCAGCTGGCGCACTCGGGGAACTCGCTGTTGATTTTGTTGCACAGGTGTTCAATCTCGCGCTTGCGGCTCTCAAAGCGGTCGCGGTCGTGATCGCGGATGATGTAGCTCAGCGTGGTCTTTTCCACGCTGCCGTCCATGCTGATCAGGTGATAGAAGCCCTCATAGCCCTCGGTATGCTCAGGCGTCTCCCATCGTGGCAGCATCATGGCAAACTGCACGGCTACGCGCATCGAGTTGAGCATCTTGTGTTTGGCAGCGCCAGGATGCACATTAAGACCCTTGAAGGTGATCTTGGCACTCGCGGCATTGAAGTTCTCATACTCCAACTCGCCGATGGCTCCGCCATCCATGGTGTAGGCCCAGTCACAACCGAATTTTTCCACGTCAAAGTGGTGTGCGCCCAAGCCGATTTCCTCGTCGGGATTAAATCCCACGCGGATGTTGCCGTGCTTTACCTCGGGATGCTCCTGAAGCCACTCAACAGCACTCAGAATCTCGGCAATACCGGCTTTGTCGTCGGCTCCAAGAAGCGTGTCGCCACTCGTGACAATGAATTCTTGTCCCATGTAATCATTCATCTCGGGGAATTGCTGCGGGTCGAGCACAATATTGGGATCCTCACTGAGCACGATGGGCTTGCCATCATACTTGACGATGCGGGGCTTAACGTCGTGGCCGCTCATGTCGGGAGCTGTATCCATGTGGGCAATGAAGCCGATGGTGGGCACTTCCTTATCGGTGTTGGAGGGTAATGTGGCAAACAGGTAACCATTCTCATCGAGCGAGATGTTACTCAGCCCCATCGCGTGCAGTTCTTTCTCAAGTTCCTTGGCAAAGACCATCTGCCCTGGGGTGGATGGTGTTAGATTGGTGAGTTCGTCACTCTGGGTGTCGAACTTCACATACTTTAAAAATCTGTCAACTAATCTTGTCATAGTGATATTGTTTGTTAATGGTTCTTCTGCTTTTCAACCCACAAATGTACATAGAAATTTTTTAATTTCAAACAGCTTGTGCTAAAAAGATGCTTGCGGTTGCCACAAGCTCACTGTTTCAGTTGGGAGTCCATCCAGGCAATGCGCTCGGTAAGCCATCGCTTGATGTAGGCAATCTCATCGGTATAACTGTCGGCATCATAGTGGTTGGGCCACACGTGCACCCCCCATCGGGGCCATGCGCGGCTGTTACGTTGCTCAGCTCGTTGTGTCGTGAGCAGGGCGGCGAGCGAGTCCACGGTAGCCATCACCCGCTGCGTTGACAGGTGCGTCGCTCTCAACTCGGCCCATCGCCGCTTGAGCGATGACGTGTAGCGCGCGTCATGGTTCAGCCAGTACCACCAGCTTGGTACCATGTACACCTCGTTCTCGTTGAGCATGATGTCGTTGTTCTCATACATCCAGGTGTCAATCCGCCATGCTTGGCGATGGTCGGCATTGCCGTAGGCCAGGTCGGTGTCCCATACCACCATCTTGAAACGCGGGTCGACACTGTCGCGCCGCTTGTAGAATTTTCCGCTCAGGCGATAGGCGTCCACATTGTGGCACAGTTCCATCATCAACTGGTAGTCGATAAAAGACGCAACGTCGATATACTTAGCGTAATTGCCCGTTTCAAAGGAATTCTCCATGTCGTTGATGCGACGGTGAATGTAGTCCAGTTGGGCTTCGCTCAGGTCGTCGATATGCGGATACTTGTATTGGAACTGGATGCGATGATCGGCTATCGGCTTGCCATCGGTTGTTACTGGGTGATGCTTGGAGGTATAGGTCGTTTCGTCATTGCAGTCCACTTCCAGCAGGTAATCCCCCGTTAGCGCATCCCCATCTTCACCGGGTCGATTCAGGGCTAAGCGGTGTTTGCCCTTGGAAACGGCTTCCGACAGAACGTGAACGCCGTAGTAGATTCCATCAAGATAGAGCTCGCAAAATCGACCTTGGGGTGTCAACTCCATCCATGGCTGTGAAAGTTCGCGGGTGAGTTGGTCGCGTATCATGCTCTTGTCGGCGTAGGGCGCAAACAACACCCAGTCATTATCCTTGCCCATTCCCAGCAGAGACACCTTTTTTTTCTTGCCGCCCTTTTTCAATGGCTCTGACAGGGTGCGCAGGGAATACGGCTTCTTGGGACTGCTGATGTAGGTGGAATTGCCGCGGTGCCTGACGGCGATGTAGCCATCGTAATCAATGTGTTGGCCAGGATGGGCTATAGTGTCGGCATAGTTGAGATGGCCGTCTCCGTTGTGAACGATTTTCATGTGCGCGTCAATGCGCTGGTCGCGCATGATGGAGTCACCGCCCACTTCAATCCACACGATGGGCAGATTGGTCGAGTCAATTTTGACTGAGGTGTCATCGGGAGGAAAATTACAGGGACTTTTGACACAGGCTGCCACAGCCAGCATCATCCCTGCCAATATCAGCATATTCCACAATTTGTTCATGACTCGTTAACCATCAATTATCAATGCGCAAAAGTACTAAAAAGGTCGATGCAATGCTTTCTTTATCTTTCAAAAATGGTTAAAAGGTTGCATAATGCAATTTTTAATGGTAATTTTGCCGTGATAAACACATGTTTTTACCAAGAAATTGTTAGTAGATGATGGATTCTCAGAAGAATGCTGAAATCATAGCTCGCATCAAGTACTTGATGAAGGAGATGAACCTCAAGCAGGTGCAGTTTGCCGAACGCATTGGCGTGGACACTTCCAACCTCTCCAAGTATCTGAATGCCCACATGCCGTTAAGTGACTCTTTCCTCAATCGGTTGGTGGTCAACCTGGGTGTGTCCAAGGAATGGTTGCTTGAGGGCACAGATCTGCCATTTGGCAAAACTCCGGTTCGCATCGACACTGCCCCCAACACGCTTACTGCTGCTAAGAGTGATGCGCTGGAGGCGATTCCGGTCTATGACGTGGACGCCACAGCCGGATCAGCTTCAGGCCGAAATGAGCTATTCGCCAATGAAAATATTGTAGGGTGGGTAAATCTGCCCAACATGAACCCCAATTGCCGCATCGTGCGTGTGAGTGGGGATTCGATGTCGCCTGTTATACAGGATGGTGACTTTGTCGCTGTTCGTGAGGTGAGCAACCCCAATCAGATTTATTGGGGCCAGATATATGTCGTTCAGCTCGATGATTTCAGGGTGGTGAAATACCTGCGTCGCCACAACGACCCCAATATGGTAGTCCTGCGTAGCGAAAACACCAACTATGATGACATGGACGTGCGCCGCAACGACATTCATGAACTGCTGCTTGTTCAGCATGTCCTCCACATCAACTCAAGATTGTGACCGCCATGAGCAACATATTCTATAACACTTTGCCCAATGGGTTGAGGCTGGTTCATGTCACTACCGATGCACGCGTCGCGTGGTGTGGACTGGCAGTGAATGTGGGTAGCCGCGACGAGGTGGATGGACAGTTTGGCCTGGCTCATTTTGTGGAACACACCATTTTCAAGGGAACCAGGCATCGACGGGCTTGGCATATCCTCAACCGCATGGAGCGGGTGGGAGGAGAGCTCAACGCTTACACGACCAAAGAGGGTACCATGATTTACTCGGTTTTCCCTCATCATCACTTGCCACGTGCCGTTGACTTGCTGGCCGATCTGGTGATGTGGTCGGTGTTTCCGCAGGAGGAACTGGATAGGGAACGCGACGTAGTGCTTGAGGAGGCAGCCAGCTATCGTGACACTCCGAGTGATGCCGTCTATGATGACTTTGAGGATTTGCTGCTTGCAGGAAGTGAACTGGGGCATAATATCTTGGGACGCAAGGAGGATGTTGAGCGCCTGACACGTGAGGATTGCATCACCTATCTCAAGACGCGATACGTCCCAGGCAACATGGCCTTCTTTTCAGTGGGGCCTGAAAGCCCCGACAAAGTATTCCGTTTGGCCGAGAAGTGCTTTGGTGCCATGAACCACCCCATGCTCGAGAAATGCCGTCGTCAACCCGCCGTCGTGGCACCTTTCAGGCAAGAGGTCACGATTAGGACTCATCAGGCTCACACTATTGTGGGGGCGCGGGTCCCGCATGCCGGCCATCCCTTGCGCCATGCCTTGATGCTGTTGAACAACATCTTGGGCGGGCCTGGCATGAACTCCTTGCTCAACGTGGAGTTGCGAGAGCGCCGGGGCTATGTTTACACGGTTGAGTCGTCACTCACTTTGCTAAGCGACTGCGGCTGGATGGAAATCTACCTTGGCTGCGATTCCGATGATGTGCGTTCCAGCTTGCGAGTGATTGAGCGCATCACAACACGCTTGGCCGGTGACTTGCTCACCCCCAAGCAGCTCGATGCTTACAAAAAACAGTATTGCGGTCAACTGGTCGTTGCAGCCGACAGCACTGAATTCATTGCCATGCGTGCCGGACGAGGGCTCCTGTATCATGGCAAGGCCGCAACCATTGATGAAACCATCGAACGCATCATGCAGGTCACCCCCGATGAGATTGCCCAGGCTGCCACCTACCTCACCGCCGAACGCCTGTCTTCACTCACCTATCGTTAATGCGTGTTGTGGACTCATTTAATTAATTGTGATAAATCAGATAATGACGATAGAGATATGAAAAAGATTTCCATACTCATTCCATGTTACAACGAGGAGCAATCGTTGCCGTTGCTTTATCCCGAGCTGGTAAAACTCATGGAGGCCAACCCTGATTATGAGTGGGAGCTCATGTTTGTCAACGATGGCAGTGCCGATGGCACTTTGCAGGTGCTGCAACGGTTGCGTGAACAGGATAGCAGGGTGAACTATGTTGATTTGGCGCGCAACTTTGGCAAAGAGGCCGCTATGCTGGCTGGCTTTGACAATGTGAGTGGCGATTGCATGGTTATTATCGATGCCGACCTGCAGCACCCTCCCACGCTCATTCCCGAGATGATCAAGTGGTGGGAACAGGGATATGACGACGTGTACGCCAAGCGAACAAGCCGTGGCCGCGAGAGTTGGTTGCGCAAGCACCTGTCCATGCAGTTCTACAAGATTTTGCAGAACTCTTCTCGCTTTGATGTGCTCCAGAATGTCGGTGACTTCAGGCTACTGGACCGATGCTGTATCAATGCGTTGAGGCAGATGCGGGAAAGTGAACGTTATACCAAGGGGATGTATTGCTGGATAGGGTTCAAGAAAAAGGAAATCGAGTTTGAGCAGGGTGACCGCATTGCCGGTGAGTCGTCATGGAATTACAGGCAGCTTTTCTCATTTGCTATCGATGGCATCACTTCCTTTACCAATGTGCCGCTGCGCATCTCGACTGTTGTGGGATTTATCGTGTCGATGTGCGCTTTCCTGTACATGATATATGTTTTTTTCAAGGCTGTGATCTTTGGCGACCCTGTTCAGGGCTATCCCACGTTGGTAATACTCATCTTGTTCCTTGGTGGAATCCAACTGCTCTCGTTAGGTATCATTGGCGAGTACATTGGACGCATTTACAATGAAACCAAGAACCGTCCCGACTACATCGTGCGGGAGATGAACGGCAGCAAGAAACTATAGTAATTGTTAATGTAGATAGAAATCGATGAAAAAGATATCAGTCCTTATCCCTTGCTTTAATGAGGAATTGACATTGCCGTTGCTCTATCCTGAGCTGGTAGGCCTGATGGACAGCCTTCCTGACTATGAATGGGAACTCATGTTTGTCAACGATGGCAGCATTGATGGCACTTTAGACGTGTTGAAGAAGCTGCGACGTCAGGATCGCCGTGTCAATTTTTTGAATTTGTCGCGCAATTTTGGCAAGGAATCAGCGATGTTAGCTGGCTTTGACTATGTCTCGGGTGATTGCATGATTATCATCGATGCCGACTTGCAGGACCCTCCTGCTCTTATCCCCGAGATGATCAAGTGGTGGGAACAGGGATATGATGACGTGTATGCCCGGCGCAAGTCGCGGGGCAGGGAAAACTGGCTGCGCAAGCGCTTGTCGCTGTTGTTCTACAAGATATTGCAGAGCTCTTCTCGCTTTGATGTCTTGCAGAATGTGGGGGACTTCCGCCTGCTGGATCGCCGTTGTGTCAACGCATTGAGAAAAATGCGGGAAAGTGAGCGTTATACCAAGGGGATGTATGGCTGGATCGGATTCAAGAAGAAAGAAGTGGAGTTTGACCGTGGCGACCGTATCGCTGGCCACTCGTCATGGAATTTCAAGCAACTATTCGGATTGGCCATCGATGGATTGACTTCATTCACCAGCGTGCCGTTGCGCATCTCGACCGTGATGGGATTCCTGGTCTCGCTGCTGGCATTTCTTTACATGATGGTCGTCTTTGTCAAGGCTCTTGTCTGGGGTGACCCTGTGCGAGGCTATCCTTCTTTGGCGATGCTCATTTTGTTCATTGGAGGCATTCAGTTACTCTCGCTCGGCATCATCGGTGAGTACATCGGGCGCATTTACAATGAGACTAAGAACCGTCCCGACTACCTTGTGCGTGAGTTTAACGAGGAGGAAGTGCTATGAGGCTCTTGATGGATAAAGGGAATAGATGCGGCTCTTGCAAATGGGACGAGGTGCTGTATTGGGTGTTGCTGGTTGGTGGCTGTGCTGTGTTCCTGCTGATGAACATCTACACCACGATTAAGGAGGACGACCTCTTCCATTCCTTTATCGAAGACGGCTCATTGCGTCCCATCGATTCTTTGTCTGATGTGATGCGAGGATGGGTCGCTTATTACAAGTATGATGCCCGTTTGGCCAATGTGATTTCGTTCACATTTAACGGTGTCTTGGGCAAACCGGTCTTCAACATTTTCAACACTCTTGTGTTTGGCGTGATGGCTCACTTATTGAGCCGCATGTCTACAGGCCGCAACTCGGCTATGGTGCTGGCCATGCTGTATACCTACATGGTCACGGCTATGCCTGTGCCGGGAGAGACTCTGCTATGGGCAACCGCCGCTTTCAACTATCTGTGGGCATTCACGGCATCAATGCTGTTTATCGCTTACTTGTTGTGGCATCGCAACAGTCATCCTGGATGGCTGTTGGGCGCGGTTGTGCTGCTTTTGTCGTTCATGGCCGGTGGCATCAATGAGGGAACGACGCTTGGCGTTTTTGGCGGTTTGGTCGTGTACTATCTGTTTAATCGCGGCAAGGTGGATCGTGCTGTGGCCATCGCCATGGTAGGATACCTGATGGGTGTACTGCTCTTGATTACCTGTCCAGGCGCCTGGGACCGGGCTTCGGCCGAGGTTACACATGAGTCCAGCCTGTTGGGGATGATGATGGAGCGTTTGAGCATGCTGGTGAAAATGTCATTGAGGTATGCAACACCTGTGGCAGCTTCTGTTGTCATGGTGGCCGCCCTGGTGAAACTTGGCTTCAAGAAAGCACTTGCTCTCTCCCCTTGGCCTTGGGTGCTGTTAGCGCTTTTGGGCTTTGCATTTGTTGTGGGCAAGCCGCAGCCCCGCCTGTTTTTCTCGGTCTCGATGGCAGGATTTGTGGTCATGTCGATGGGCTTGTATGCATTGTTGCAGGCGAAGCCTTGGCTTCGATTTGCTGTGGTGGCATTAGGACTGCTGATGTGTGCCAGATACTATCCCGGCAACATCAGCACATTGAAGCACTATCAGGAATTCTTTAATCAAATTGACGGCGAAATCAAACAGAATCCTGGCCGTCAAGTCGTTCTCGAGGAACGCATTTTCTCTGATTACAGCCGTTTTATCAAGTATTTCAATTTTGAGTCCGATAACTTCCTCATCCGCGAGGAATCACTCTGCTTTCACTATGATAAGGACAACATCCAGTTTGTGCCTGAAAACGTCTATCAGCGCTTCTTTGCAGGCCGTCTCCTTGATGAGGCCGATACAATGCCTTTTGTCTCGGTTGACAATTGCATTGAGGCCGTTGTTGCAGTGCCTGGACAGGACTACATGGTCGTGAAGATGCGGCAAGACACGATATCTCGTTCGTATCAAATAGCGCGAGCCTTCAAGACCGACGACACACCCTTGCTTCCTGTGTCCTTTTACCCCTTGCTTTATCATGGTCGTGAATGTCTCATTTTCCCGTTAGTTGACGATGAGGTTGGCAAACTTGTCTTCTCGCCCCATTCGCTGGAGGGCGAGATGGTCAAGCTCGTTCGCACTGCACCTAATCCCGCATGGGCTAAACGTGACAAGGAACTATAATATTCACATTTTTTGGCAAAATATTTGTATGGTTGTGGCAAATGCAGTAATTTCGTGACCAATAAAACAACAATTCAATCACTAAATAATAAAAATGTAACAATATGAACGACGTGAAATTCTATCTCGACGCAGCCGAGAAAAAGATGCAGGAAGCCGTGGATTTCCTCGATGACACCCTCGCCCACATCCGTGCAGGCAAGGCCAACGTGAAGATCCTCGATGGCATCCGTGTGAATTACTATGGCAGTCCTGTGCCCATCGACAACGTGGCCAACGTGAGCACTCCCGACCAGCGCACTATTGCTATCATGCCATGGGAACGTAACATGATCGGCACCATCGAGAAGGCAATCATCGACAGCAATGTGGGCATCATGCCGGTTAACAATGGTGAGGTAATTCGTCTCAACATCCCTCCATTGACCGAGGAACGACGCAAAATGCTGGTTAAGGACTCCAAGGCCGAGAGTGAAAAAGCCCGTGTGAGCATCCGCAATGCGCGTCGCGAGGCCATTGAGGGCCTGAAGAAGGCCGTCAAGGACGGTATGAGCGAAGATGTCTCCAAAGATGGCGAGGAGAAAGTTCAGAAGATTCATGACAAGTTCATGAAAAAGATTGACGAGATCTTTGCTGCCAAGGAGAAAGAAATCCTGACGGTTTAAACAAAGATACGCATCATTATCCCCTTTCAAGACGATGTTGCGGCACCATCCATGACTGCAACATCGTTTTTTCGCTGGGGACGGTTCGTAGCGCATGTTATGAGAGGGTCAAGTAGCTTGGATTCCCGTTCGGCAAGACGCTGGCACGAAGTTGTCTATTGGAGCCTCTTGCTGGTCGCTTGCTGCGTGTTCTATTTCATGAACGTGCTGACGACATTCAAGGACGACGACATGCTCCACTCAATGGTCATCGGGGAACTCACTCACGTCGGTTCTGTAGGTGACCTCTTGCGTTCTTATTGGAACAAATACTTCATTTTGAACGGTCGCTCGTCCGACATGCTGGCCGAATTTTTCTGTGCATTCCTGGGAAAACCGGTGTTCAACGTGCTCAACACTCTCGTGTTTGCTCTGCTGGCTCATGTGGTGTGCCTTTTGGCGTCAGGCAAGCACTCTCTATTGGCCTTGAGCTTGTTCTGTCTATGCATCGCTTCTTGCTATCCCTCGCCAGGTGAGACCATGTTGTGGCTGGCAGGCAGTTGCAACTACATGTGGACGGTAACGGCTGCCCTGTGGATCATCTATTACTTGTTGCATCATCGCCAGGACAGGCTTGGCTGGACAAGGGGGGTACTGTTGATAGTAGGGGCCTTTCTTGCTGGCGCTGGCAACGAGGCCACTTCGTTTGCCTTTATTGCTGCCATGGCTCTGTATTACCTGTTTAACCGTGACGGCATCGACCGCATTGTTGTTGTGGTGATGGCGGGTTATGCTTTAGGCGTCTTGATGATTTTGGCTTCCCCTGCAGGTTGGAGGCGGGTGCCATCTGAAGTGATAACTGATATGTCCTTGATGGAATTGTTGGTAAGCCGCAGCCATGTGCTCTCCAGCAAGTTGACGCATCTTGTCACTCCGTTATTGTCTGTTATTGCCTTGATTATTGCTCTATTGGGAAAACAGACAAAAATCTTCAAATCCAATGTTTGGCCCTATCTACTGCTGTGTTCCGTTTTGCTGATGGCGGTTTTGGGACTGACGGCACAACGGCCTTATGCCTGGCTGGCTATAGTTTCGCTTATTATTGTCATTAATGCAGCCCACCATCTGTTGCGACACCACATTATCCGTTTGTTGGCTATAGTTTGCAGCTTGGCATTGACTGCGGCCTCCTGTGCCAAAGGGTTCAAGGTGATGGCTCAGTATAAAGCTTATGAGGATCAGGTGAGACAAGAGATAATATCATCGCCCCGGCAAGTGGTATTGCATCCCCGATGGTTCACTGCCTATAGCCGTTTTGTCTATCCCATGCAGTTCTCCTCGGCCGATTTCTTCAACAACCACTATATCTGGCGTTACTACTACAATAAGGAGAATGTGCAATTCGTCCCTGATTCGGTCTATAACCGTTTCTATGAAGGACGCCTGCTCGATGGCGCTGTGGAAATGCCCTTCAGCGATGACCACGGCGGACTCGTTACCCGTGTGGTGGCATTCCCCGACCAGGATTACATGGTAGCTACTTTGGCACTGGACACTGTGCCCAATGTCTATCAGGTGGGCCGCACCTTCTTTAGGTCAGATGCCTCTTTGACTGAGCAGCAGCGCTCAAGCCTTGTGAACTGCGGTGATGGAACCACTTGTAGCCTGTTTTGTTATTATCCGCTACGCTATCAAGGCCAAGTGCATTTCATCATACCCCTTCCCCGCGACAATGACACGTGTCTGCTGATATTGCTCAACCAGCAAGGAAGTGATGAGATGAGGTTGTCGCGCACTGCTCCCAATCCCCAGGGCGTTAAGTCTGAATAATCATGGATTTCATTAGATATCGATATGGAGAAACAATCACACTATAGGATACAATCCACTACAGCATCGCGTTTGCATGGCATTGCCTACTGGGCACTATTGCTGATGGCTTGTGGTGTCTTCTACTGGATGAATGTGTTGACTCCGTTCAAGGAGGATGACATGGTGCACTCGCTCGTAAGCGGCGAGTGGACCCACATGCAGTCATTCGGGGATTTTCTACGCTCTTGCTGGAACAAGTATTTTGTCCTTAATGGCCGCACTTCCGACATGATGGCCGAACTCTATTGCGGTCTCTTGGGAAAGCCCTTCTTCAACGTGTGCAACACGATGGTTTTTGGCTTGTTGGCACATGTGGTGAGCTTGTTGTCAACGGGCCGGCGTTCCTTGTTGGCTCAGTCCATGTTTTATGCCTGCGTGGCTACTTGCTACCCGGTACCAGGCGAAACTATGCTGTGGCTGGCTGGTAGTTGTAATTACATGTGGAGCATCACGGCGTCGTTGTGGCTGCTATACTACTTGTTGCATCATAATGCCTCAAGGGTGCGATGGATTAAATTAATCCTGTTGTTCATGGGCGCCTTTTTAGCTGGAGCCAGCAACGAGGCGATGTCTTTTGCATTCTTGGCAGGTGTGGCTTGCTATTATTTTTTCAACCACAAGCTGATTGACCGCTCGGTCATCACTGTCATGGTAGGGTACTTATTGGGCGTGGTGTTCTTGCTGCTCTCGCCCGGAATTTGGCAGCGGGCATCGAGCGGAGGCATTGTTGTGGATATGTCATTTGCCGACTTGGTGTTCAGCCGCTTGTTCATCGTTTGGGAAAAGATGCTCTTGCACAAAATCCCGCTTGCGGCCATTGTCATCGGGATTGCATCTCTGTTCATCAAGGGCGTGAAATCCCTTAAGGGCAACCTGTGGACTTATCTATTGATGATGATGTTGTTCTTGTTGCTGACGTTCGGTCAAAACCATGAGCGACCTTATGCACCATTTGTGACAGTGGCGCTTGTCATTACCATCATGGCCGTCGACTGGGTACTGAAGCGCTGGACGTGGATCTTGCGTGCGGCCATAATTGTTGCCTGTCTTGCCGTTAGTGCCTATTCGTTTGCCCGTGGCATTAGGGTTCTGCAAGACTACAAGGAGTATGACCAAAGGGTGGTCAATGAGATACGTTCGGCTACCTCCCAGGCTATCTTGCGTGAATGCCCTTACAAGGGTTATAGTCGCTTCCTGTATCCGTTGCCCATGAAATCTGATTGGTTCTTCCCCAATGAATATACATGGCGTGCCTTTTTTGACAAGGAAAATGTGCAGTTTGTCAGTGACTCGGTTTATGAGCGGTTCAATACCGGTCGCTTGCTTGACGGAGCAGTGGAGATGCCCTTCACGAGCGACCGCCCCACAGTTATGGACAAGCTTGTGGCATTCGCCGACCAGGACTATATGATAATGATGCTTAACCTCGACACGCTGCCCACGGCCTATCAGGTGGGTATGGCTTACTGGAACGACACGACGCAGGCATTGTCGGAACAGGAACAGACTTATCGCCGCCAGCATGCCCTCAAGACCACGAGTGACCCCTTCGGCTACTATCCCTTGCGTTATGAGGATAAGGTGGTGATGGTGTTGCCGCTCATGGACAACAGGGTGGAGCGCATGAAGTTGTTGCTTGATTATGCTGGCGATGAGACCATTATAGTCAGTCGTGTGGGAGCCAATCCTGCCGAAGTGAAAACCGTGAAATGATTGAATTGAAACTTTGATGAACATGGATAATCATCACCAAATAAAACAAAGCTCGCGATGGCATAACGTGGCCTATTGGGGACTGATGCTTGCCGTCTGTGTGATCTTCTATGTGCTGAACCTGTGGACCTCCTACAAGGAGGACGATATGGAGTTTTCATTGCTCAGCAATGTGGGATTCATGGATTTCTTGCGGGCGCAGTATGACCACTTCTTTACTTCCAACGGACGTTGTGCCGACTTGTTTGCCACGATGTTCTGTGCCTTCCTTGGTAAGCCGGTGTTTAATGTTTGCAACACGCTGATTTTTGCTCTGATGGCTCATCTCGTTTCCTTGTTGAGCACTGGGCGCCGCTCGATCATGGTGCTGGCGACGTTCATCGCCTATGTGGGTGTTGCCTATCCTGTGCCTGGTCAAACGATGTTGTTTGTGGCTGGAAGCAGCAATTATATGTGGGCAATCACCGCTTCTTTGCTTCTGGTCTATCTGTTGCAGCGGGTCTGTGGAAAGCATTTATCATTGGGTAAGACCATTCTGCTCATGCTGCTGGCGTTTATTGCCGGTAATTTCAACGAGGCCACTTCATTCGGCGTCTTGGCTGGATTGGTCTTGTACTATATCTTTAACCGTTCTAAATTTGACCGCAATGCTAAGTTGGCGCTGTTGGCTTATTTCTTGGGTGTAGTGGTAATTCTATCTTCGCCGCCGGCTTGGGGCAGGGCAGTCCACGGGGGAGTGGTGATGAACCTGACCATCGGTGAACTGTTGAAAACGCGAGCCTACATCTTTACCGAGAAGATGTTAAGGGTAATTACACCTCTCATGGCCGTTGTGGTGGGTATCGTGACCTTGATTTGGAAGGGGTGGCGTCCGGTCATGGGCAACGTCTGGACTTATGTCCTGATTTGCCAGGCGGTGCTCATGTTTGCCTTGGGTTACTTCTTTGATCGTGCCTATGCTCCTCTGGCGACAGTTGCGTTTATCATCGCGGCTATGGCGGCCGATGCTTTGCTCTCATGCGGGCGCTGGGCGCAATGGATGAGATGGCTGGCTGTTGTCCTGTCTATTGCGTTGAGCATGTTTGCCTATGCGCGGGCGATGCGGGTCTTGCACAATCTCAAGATGTTTGAGAACGAGGTAGAGCAAGCCATTACATCGGCTCCACGGCATGCTGTTCTGCCCGAGTATCGCTTCCATGGTTATAGCCGTTTTGCCACTCCCTTGCGATATGCGTCGGCCGAATACTTTAACCGCGAGTCTACCTTCTGCGCCTATTATGACAAGGATAACGTGCAGTTTGTCCCCGACTCGGTCTATCAGCGTTACCATTCGGGGCGTTTGTTGGACGGGGCGCAGGTATTGCCGCTCGTCAGCGATCGTCCGGAGATGGCCAACACTGTGCTGGGATTCCCCGACCAGGATTACATGGTTGTCGTGATCGCGGCCGACACGTTGAAACCCACTCCACAGTATGCGAGTTATTACTTTGAGCAGGCCGACAGTGCTTTGAGCGCCGAGGATGTGAAATTCCGAGAAACCTATGGCCTGAGTTCCAATTATGAATACAAAGGTTTCTATCCCCTCTACTTCAAGGGAAGACAACTCTTGATTCTTCCGCGCATCGATGATGCCACAACACGCATCGAGGTGCCCCTTGACTACAATCGGGGCATGGGTAAGATGACTTTGAGCCGTAAGACCGCCCCAGCTACACTGAAAGAATGATGAAGAGCGATAATCGGCATATTACAGTTTTTTCGTCTCTTGGACGCTGGCACGACGCCGCCTACTGGGTGCTCATTGGTGTTGCTTGTCTTGCATTTGGGGTCATGAATGCACTGACGACTTTCAAGGAGGATGACTTGGGCTTTTTTCTCATTGATGGGGTGTGGACGCCTATCAAGTCGCTTACCGATGCTTTGCATTCACTTCGCAATCATTATTTGGGAACCAATGGCCGCTTGGCCGATGTGCTGGCCACTGCCTTCTGTGCATTCTTGGGAAAGGGCGTTTTCAATGTGTGCAACACATTGGTGTTCGCTCTGCTCAGCCATTTGCTCAGCATCTTGTCAACTGGCCGCAAGTCTCTGCTGGCCATAGTCGCATTCTGGACCGTTGTGGGAACATGCTACCCTGTGCCTGGCGAAACCATGTTGTGGATGGCGGGCAGTTGCAATTACATGTGGGCTATTACTGCTTCGTTGGCGTTGATTGCCCTCTTGCTTCATCATCATGCTGATGGCTTGAGATGGGGAAAATGCGCTCTGCTGGCAGTGTGTGCCCTGCTGGCCGGTTCCTTTAACGAGGCGACATCGATTGGCATGTTTGCGGGTTTGTGCATGTATTATGCTTTTAATCGGCACAGCATCGACCGCGTCGTGGTGATTGCTTTGTGTGGTTATTTTGTTGGATTGCTGGTGACCGTGTCTTCTCCGGCTGCCTGGAGTCGTGCGGCCGACGGTGGAATAGTGGTCGACCTGGGCATATCTCAGTTATTCTCTTCCCGTTGCCTGATTTTTACTGAGAAGATGTGGCATTTCCTCACGCCCGTGTTTGCCCTTGTTGTGGGTATTTTGTCGTTGCTTTCCCGTCAAGGACGGTCTTCGGCACGGCACTGTGTTTGGGGATATGTCTTTGTCTCTATGGCGTTGGTCATGTTTGCTTTAGGCCTTATCAACGAGAGGGCTTATGCTCCACTAGCTACGGTGGCTCTCATAATAGCAGTTATGGCTGCCGATTGGGTCTTGTCGCGATGCCAGCGGCTCAGAATGGCCGTCATCCTTGTCGGCTTGGCCTTCACGGCGTTCACATGGGCTCGTGGCATAAAGGTGTTAAGGCAATACAAGGCGTTTGATGATAAGGTCGTCAGCGAGATTGTCAATGCTCCCATGCAGGCCGTATTGCATGAACGTCAATTCAATGGATATAGCCGATTTATTAAACCCATGAACTACATGTCCTCCCATTTCTTTGCTCACGGGGTGGTGTATAGTGCCTTCTACGGTAAGGAAAATGTGCAGTTTGTGGGAGATTCAGTCTATGAGAGGTATCATGCGGGCCGTCTGCTTGATGGGGCAGCACGACTGGCGATTGACTGTGACCGACCGGATGTTGTCGATTCTGTATTAGCAATCCATGGTCAGGATTACTTGGCTGTCGTTTTACACACCGATACGGTGCCCTTCACGTTCCAGACAGCCCGGTATTACATTAGGCCCGGTGAGACCCCGGCAATGCCCAAGCACGAGATGAAACGTCGCACCGACTATGGCCTCGTTACCGATTATAACCCACAGGGCTTTTTCCCGCTGCGATATCAAGGGCAATCATTGCTCATCATCCCGCTCATCGGTTCTCACATTTCTCGCGTTGTGTTCCCCATCGAGTTGGGATATGATGCGTCCGAGGTGACTCTTTTCCCATAGCGCATCAGCATCAGTTCATATTGTTTCCAGTGGTTGCGTGAGATAACTTCAAGAATCACGCCACCCACCCATAGCATCATGGCCAGCATAGCGATGAAACCGCTAACAATCAAGGTGGGGAATCGAGGCACAAGTCCGGTCTGGAAATATTCAATCATCACGGGCGTGACAAGGACGAGCGCTAACAACAGGAGCACACAAGCCAGAATGCTGAAGCAACGCAGCGGGCGGTGCTCACCAAAGAGTGCAATGGCCGTTTTAATGGCCTTGAATCCGTCTCCACAAGTGCTTAGTTTGGAGTGGCTCCCGTCTGGACGGTCTCGATAATCGACAGGCAGTGAGTCCACATTGAAACTGTGCTCAAGGGCGTGAACGGTCATCTCGGTTTCTACCTCAAAACCCTGTGAACGCAATGGGAAGTTCTTTACAAAACGTCGGCTCAGGGCACGGTACCCAGTCAAGATATCCTGTACATCGCTGCGGCACATCCAGTTGATCAGGCTGCGCATCAAGCGGTTGCCTGTGTTGTGAAAGCGTCGCTGGTTTACGGTGAAATAGGTCGAGGATAACCGGTCACCAATTACCATGTCGCAATTGTCGCCAATCACCTTGTCACACAGCGCGCGGGCTTGGTCGGCCGGGTAGGTGGCATCACCGTCTACCATCAGGTAACAGTCAGCGTCCACCGCATTGAACAGCGTGCGCAGCATGTTGCCTTTGCCTTGACGGGGCTCGGCGATGACCATAGCTCCGGCTTGGCGTGCGGCCTGCGCTGTGCCATCACAGGAATTGTTGTCTCCCACAATGATGCTGGCTTCGGGCAGAGCCGTGGCAAATTCGTTCACCACTTGGCCGATGGTGTTGGCCTCATTATAACAGGGGATAATAACAGCGATGCGTGTCATGTTTCTTTGGGCTTTGAAGTCAAGGCGCTATGCCTCAGGTAAAGTGTTATGCCGATAAGCGCCACGACCAGCGTGCGCCATGTGAAATGCAGGTGATGCCATGTGTGCTCCAGCAGGACAAGAGCCCACACAAAGCTTGCAGCGGCAACCAGGAGCATCCATCCCTCATGCCGCAAGTGGTACAATCGGTTTCTTGATAGGGCAATGAATCCTGCTACCAGAGCCACAACAATACCGAGTGCCATGAGGGTTCTCTTCAAGCACCACAGCATGTAGTCTTGCTCGCCATGTCCCACAGTGCGCTGGGCCATTGCCCCCATGGCATCTTGCCATGAAGCATGATGGGTGATGAGTGCAGCCAGAAACCACTTGGTAGCCCACAACGAAGCGTAGCCCAACAACCACGACAGCGACAGGACAATCACAGTGCGCCACGGGCGCTTGGGCTTGATGTAAAGCATATAGACCACGAGGGGAACCGCCATTGCTATCATCGGGGTGGTGAGCAAGTCAAGATAGGTGGTCATAGCTCCAATGACATAGAACACAATGACTGTGTTCAGCCATTGCGCAGTGGTCGCCCTCCATGACAGGATGAGCAATGAGGCAATCAGACCGATATAAAATGTGGACACATAGTTCAGGCACAGGGGAACGCTGGGTATCATGACTGCGGCGAGGCATCCCGTGACAATGAGTGCGTCGGCTTTACCGATGCGTCGCCTCATTGTCGCCAACAGTGTCACCAAAAGCAGGAAAAGCAGAACCACGTTAAGCATGCGGATGCCTTTCAACGGCATGACGCACAACAAGGGCCTAATGATGACTTGGTTACCATGCCAGTAACGACTATAGATAACTGTTCGCAATCGCTCGTGGCCAGGCTCCTCAAGCATCGCTCGCGACCCCTTGATGGGTGATCCATCAATGACCAAGAACCGATTACTCATTGCCGACTCCAACGGGTGCCGCTCGTCACCGCAGTAGGCGATGCCCATCATCAAGCAATCGCTGAACACGGCCAGCTTGTAGGGCTGCAGCAGCCCCAAATGGATTGTGTATTTCGGCCCTTCGTTACTCAATTGCTCCACCGATTGACGCACATGGTCCTTGATGGCATTGTGGGGAATGAGAAAAACGGCAGTCATCGCCCCTGTGAATAAGAGCGTCAACAGCAAATGAGTCAATAATATGCGGCCTATTGTTTTCATCGTTATCCCGCTGCAAAGATACACCAAGCATCGGCAAAATCAAAAACAAGTTTTGTTTTTGTGCCAGGATAAAATGAATTTTGCTGTGATAGATGGTGATAACACTGGCACCCGCAGCAATGCTCCCCCTGGCCGACTCCCTCAATACATCCCACATGAAAACGTAACCCGTGGAATCAGCCTCGGCCTGCTGGCGGGTCACGATGCCTGGAGCCTCCAGAACCCTGCGTTCACTGTCTGGAACAAGGCTGTAGAAAATGCTGTTCTCTTCGTGTGACTGTTTGTTCTGTGCGAATGCCTTTTGATAAGCCTCGGCCTCGTCATATTGATCTTTGGTAAAGTGCCTTTGTTCAGGGGTCCCCTCAGCCACCATGAAGATAACATCAGGATTGCCATGATTCTCGGCAATATCATCATGGTTATAGTCCATGTTATATTCCATGATTGATGCCGTCTTGAAGCCAAGGGTCTTTTTATAGATTTCCTCAAGATTCTGGTTGCTACTGGCAAAAGCATCCAGCCGTGTGGCACCCTGTTCACGGATAAGGTCTTTGATGGCATACAGGAAACCACGCTTTGTTGTCGGGTTCAATGAAAAGACACTGACAAGATTTCCGTCAGGTTATATGGCAAAACCACAGAGGCCATCATCGGAAAGGAAACACTTGCAATTATCATAGGATTCGTGTAAATCAACAAGTTCTCCGTTTTCCAGGTAGGTTCTGTTGATTTTGAAAATATCGTGGAACAGAATGCCATTTACCTGATAGAACTTGAAGGTTGTGCCATGTTTCTGTGAAGTTACGCTCCTGCTGCCCACGCCCCTGGCAGATCCTCGGGAGAGAAGTCTTGTATATACTGCTGCCAGGCTTGCTTTGATATTGTTGAGGTTGCTGTCTGGAAGTCCTCCTCTATGGAATTTGGGTACCTAGCCAGGTCTTGATGCAGCATACACCACCTATTCATATAACCCCACACAATATAACCAAAGCGGATATCTGGGCGGAGTAGCTGCCACAGGTAAAGCAGATAGGGCATTAGGTATTGGAGCGTTAGCGGGAGCCGTTGGCATTACGGTTCCCTATTTCAAGCCTGGCACACCTGGAGGAAACTGGATAGCATCAAATGCAATCGGTGTGTTAGGTTCAGAACTGGTTGACCGATATGGACCAAACGGTACTGCTCACGGCGGCTCAGGATGGCAGGTATTGCCAACATCCTGGACGGTAGGCACAAAGTGGTACAATACAGGCGCATCGATACTTAATGACCTAACAAATCCAGGCGGTGCGCTGGGCGCGCTTGTTAATATCCCTCTCGCACCTGTAGCCAATACGACCCTACCTTTGGGGCAGCGGTTAACTACAGAAGCGGTTGCTGCTAATTTTGCAAACGATGTACTTCAGCCTTGGGAAAATTTCACTAATTGGATTATCCAAACAGGCCAAAAAAACTTATTCGATGGTAAGCAGCCCAATGAGGAATAAGATTGATCACTGTTTTGGAGAACGATTTTTGAGAAATTCATCAATCCTTCGCCATGCCTCCTTACTTAATGAAGGAACATTATTCACCTTGTTATGACGTTTAAATCGGGACACTCCCCAGTAAATCCACAATATACCGAAGATAATATATACAATAAATTTTCCATATATATTATAGTTTAAGCAAAAATCATGCCAAACGTGAATTACCTCAGAATATTGTACGGGACAAACAACTCCCCGCATCACTGCGAGGAGTCGACCTAAATACCATTAACATAAACCTTAAAAAATCTCTTTACCTCATGAAAAGAATTCTTGCTCGGTACAAAGGTAATAATAATGCATGTAATATGCAAATTTATTACTATATTTGTGCTGAATTTAGAAGGCAATATGGAGTGCCTTGACTGTGAAGCCGCATGGCATTCAAGTCGGATTCTTACTGCCGACTGATGTAATAATGTTTTAAGGGGGCTTCTATAAATTAAATATTTGGTAATCAGTGAAATAATTCGTAAAT
>ERZ842401.3280-NODE-3280-length-20340-cov-8.788415_pt1 | contig 20340 bp, 17 predicted proteins | sample MGYA00521270_ERZ842401 | MGnify/ENA primary metagenome ERZ842401 (study PRJEB31892, sample SAMEA3878208) | bioreactor metagenome | biome: Moose rumen | place: Sweden | collected 2011-10 | study: EMG produced TPA metagenomics assembly of the PRJEB12797 data set... | reverse complement strand
CGCATCTGGAAAGATAGCCCAACCTGCATAAATCGAACAGCTGGACAAGAGAGGATGGCGGACAGACTCGCTTACGGACGTGCAAGTCCTAGGTAATGCTCGTCTAACCATTACCTCACTATTTTACCAGCTTAGACAACAAGGTGGATAGGAACGGTAGCTATCCGTTTTCCATCCATAATTCTATTGTAGGAGGGTAATGAAGTTGAGGACATGACATAAGGAGAGAATTGGGATGGAATATCATAATCATATTGAGGGGATCAATCTTGTTAAAGCTTTAATGTGCAGCAAAAGATTAGTGCCAGTGTTTGGTGCAGGATTTACCAAGGGTGAAAAAGCGAATAAAAGTACCGTGCCTGATGGAAATAAATGCATAGAAATTTTTAGTAAACTTTTGGATAAATATGACCAAGAAGCGGTATATGGGGATAGCCTTCCTGAGGTGTCTACAGCATTATACAAGGCTATCAGACATAAGCGTGTCCCAGAGGAAGAATTTTTAAATGTGTTAAGTGAACGTTTTACAAAAGTGTGTGTTTCTGACTTGAAAACATCTTTCCTGAAATTGCCGTGGCCGTTCGCTTTTACAATAAATATAGATGACGGCATCAACGAAAAGCATGGATTCAAGTTGATTATGCCACATAGCAATGCTAGAGGCAAGAAAAACATAGATGGGGATAGGTATTTATATAAGTTGCACGGAGATGCTCAATATGAAATAGATTATGAAAGGGAGGACAATCTTGTTTTTAATTATGATCAATATATTCGTTCTTTATTAGCAGAAAGCAATCAGAGTATTCGAGAAGCTGTTTTAAATACATTCAGAGAATTCAATATGATCTTTATAGGTTGTAGTTTGAAATTTGAGCCAGATTTAAAGCACATTTACCAGTCATTGGGGCGAGATGACGTATATAAGAAGAAAAATATTATGCTAGTAGGGAAAAAGCCTTCTGGTCGAACATCTGAAGAGCTTGAAGATGATTATGGTATTACAGATATCATAATAGTTGACGATTATGATAAGTTTTATACAGACTTGGTCAATGTTATGCACGATAAGATGGTTCAAGAGGAGATAGCCAAATATAAATTTAAGAATCCCGAACTTATAACAGAATTCGATTTGAAGTTCTTTACTGGTGCTAATATATTTGATGAAGAAAAAAACATCCTTCATAAATCGCAATATTTTATCTTACGTGATGACGTGGCAAAGATTGAAAAATTGTTTGAACGAGTCAATCTTATTTTTATTAATGGGCGAAGGTTTAGCGGAAAAACGGCTTTACTATGTACGCTTAGAGAACGTGATAAAGTACATGATGTATATTTTTTTCCTTCATCTGCAGAAATAGATTCTGATGTTGTACGTGAAATTATTTTAAAGGCAAAAAATAGTTTATTCCTATTTGATGATAATTCGCTGTCTAGTGATGGTTTTTTTATGTTACGGGATATGTTGCCTGTGATGCGTGAAAATCAATGCCATGCAGTAGTAACTTTGAATCGTAATGATACATATCCATTTGCAGTAGATAGTACTGAATATTGTGTTTTGAGAGATAAAATGTCAGTCGTTGAATGTGATAAATTAGCTAAAGTTGTAGAAAAAGAAGGCTTTATAAGGAGAATGACGACGGACACAAATCTTGATTATGTAGAACGCTTGCATAAAGAACAGGGCTTACCAATTTATATTTCAACCATATCACCAGCTAAATTTACTATTAAGGAAAAAGCAATACTAATGATTCTTGCTGTAAGGGACAAGATATATAGCAGAGATTATTTATTGTCGTTAAAAATGACTATCAGTGAAGTCGATATGTTTTTACATAAAACGGATAAACTTGTTGAACAGATTCCGTCTAGTAAGGATGAAACCCAAAATATATCCAGTTATAAGTTGGTACACAACAGCAGAGTTATGTTAACGGAGATTATTGGTCAGTTTGGACGCGATGATGTGGTTCAAGCCATAAGACTAATTGTAAGTGCTTTCCGCAAAGGTGTTTATGATCAACGAAGAATCTATAAAGATGTTATGAAATTTGACGCATTGAATCAAATGTTTGGTACAACTTCTGGAGCTGGTAATCTTATATTCGAAGTATATGAGAAACTTCAGGACTTAATGGCTGATGATTTACATTACTGGTTGCAAAGGTCTAAGAGTATATACAGGCTGAAACCGAATAATGAAGCAGAACTTAAAATAGCCTATCAATATGCGAAGAAAACGTACATAGATGCTGGAAAAACACATAATCAAGAACGCCTTGTCAAGCAGGCTGCTATGTCAATTTCACTTATACGTTGTCTGCAGGTTGGTTTGGAGAAGGATGATATCAAACTCTGTGAATGGGAGTTGGAAGCTGTCGACAAAGGGTATGAGGCAATTTTTTCTGATTATTATAGGCAGGATAAATATATGCGCAGTGCGTTGCAATTTGGAAGGAAAAATTATGCATCAGCGATAATTAGGGTTTGTGATGATGTCATGGCAATGGCAAATGAACATATTGATTATGAATCCTATGCTCAAGCCAGACAGATAAGAGAAAAGATGAATAACATAGTTGGTGCGGTGTAAGCTCTATGTCATGTAATACAGTATCAAAGTTTTATCAATTACAACCTACGCTTAGCATTAATCTGATAGCCTATAATCAGGAAAATACGATTAGGCGGGCACTGGAAAGCATTTTCAGGCAGGAAATCAATTTCCAAATAGAAGTATTGCTTGCAGATGATGCATCCCATGACAGCACGTTTGCTGTCATGGATGAATATCAAAAGAAGTATCCGGGAGTAGTGCGTGCAATACGTCAGGAGCGGAACGTTGGGCCTACCAGAAATGCTTATACTATTCTGAGTCAGTCACAGGGAAAGTATATTGCCTCTTTAGAAGGTGATGATTATTACTGCAATGTGCATTTCTTGCAAAGTGCAGTGGCTTTTCTGGAGGCCCACGAGGAATATATAGGCATCCAGGATAAATGCAAAATCGTAGATGAGAAAGGCAGGACTCTACTGGATAGGCAGCAGGCTAATGGCAATGAGTTCTGGCAGTACGCAGACCAGGAATATGGGTTAAAGGAGTTTCTGGAATGGCGCATGCCAGGGCATATCTCGGCATTGGTGTACCGAAACATATTTAAGCTTTATCCGGAAGAAGATTGCAGCATCTTTTATAAGCTGGATCCTTTCGTGGGTGACCGTACGATTTTGATGCAGTTGGTAGTACGAGGCAGAATTTTTTGCACCAAGTGTATTTCCTTATGTTATCAGTTGGTGGAAAAAACAGGGGCAAAGAACTGGATGTCGCAATACCGCAAAGCCAATAAGCGAATGGACGAATATCGGATGATTTGCAGCTTAGAAAAATATCTGCGTGAGCATTATCATCTTGCAGTAGGGATGGACAGACTGAAACGCAATAAGATTGCTGCTGCGGCTGCTATTTTCAGTATCAATCCTTCATGGCTCAATGCAAGGGTTCTTTGGGGTATCATACACTTTCAAGGTTGCAGTCTGTCAAATTTATGGCTGTCTTTATCTGCCATAGTACAAAAAAAGTATTTTTGCTGGCGTGGAGAGCCTGAGCGGCGCATAAGGGTTTAATGGGGTGAGAATTGGTGAATAATCGGGAAATGATGGTTAGTGTGACGTTACTCACCTATTTCCATGAGAAATATATTTCCGATTGTCTGGAGGGAATCATTAGGCAGGAAACAAGCTTTCCTTTTGAGGTAATTGTGGGAGATGATTGCTCTGAAGACGGTACGCAGGAAATCCTTAAGGAATATGCAGAGAAATACCCGGATATTTTCAAGCTTATTCTACGGCCTGAGAATATCGGCGCTACCAATAACCTCTATGACCTTTTGACCCGTGCAAAAGGAAAGTATATCGCTGGCTTGGAGGGAGACGATTATTGGACTGATCCGCATAAGTTGCAGAAACAGGTTGATTTTCTAGAGCAGCACCCTGAATATATCGGTTGTTCTCATGACGTTGAGGTGGTTGATGAAAATGGCAAGGAAGTATATCAAAGTCATAAATATATAGAAGGTAGGCACTGGACATTTTATAAGCCTATTTTTACATATCGTGATTATCAGAAATTCGAATTGCCAGGACAAGGTTCCTCTTATGTGTACCGCAATGTGTTTCGGGAACCTCAATATGATTATAGCATCATCAAGACAGCCAGCCCTATGGTGGGGGATATGACATTGATGCTTATCTTGTCTGCGCAGGGTGACTGGTATTTCATGCAGGACGAGAGCATGTCGGCGTATCGATTCGTTACTGTAAAAGGTGGCAAGAATTGGGCAAGCTGGGTGACGACTAAGAATCGCACCTGTACGGATTTTATTTATCGGGTTAGATTGGAAAATTATGCACATAACGTCCTGCATAAACCGTTGGATTTGTCGAAGCAGAAATTTGAGCTTTTCCAGGGAGCGTATTGGGCAAAGGAATGGAATCCTTTAGAAAACCGCAGCCTGTTTGAGGAGATTTGTCGATACGCCAAGCCTGCTTGGTATTACTGGGGTAAGTTATATTGGAAGAATTTTTTGGACAAACATATCTTGCCTACTATAGTCTATGCAAAGCGTTGCGGAGAACTTGACACGGATGAGGCATCTCTGGCTGGTCAGACATGGGCGGATTTTAACCATGCCGTGCGAAGTGGCAAGACAATTGTGGCATTTGGCGAAGGCATGAGTTTCTATGAATTCATGAAAAAATATAAGCATGACTACGAAATTGCCGCTATTTTGGATAATTCAGCAGCCAAATGGGGGATGACAAAGTTTTTTTATGACGGGCCAGCTGCTTATTGGCGGGGGGAATATGAATTTGTTTCAGTGCGGGAGCCAGAGTTTGTCAGGGAGTGGGAACCAGATAAATTTGTCATCTTAATCACTAGCACTTTGTACTATAAGGAAATAGCAGCGCAGCTTGATGAGATGGGATTCCATGACTACTATGTTTTTGGAATTATGGAAAGCAAACTTTGGTACTATCGCCTGTATGAGATGTTAGAAAGAAAACAGAGCAAGGAGGCTGACAAGTGACGGATACAGCAAGAAAACGCATTTTGATTTTTCCAGCTGGCGCTGAAAACGCATTGGAAATTTATGATGCGTTACGATACAGAGTTGATATCGAATTATTTGGCGCATCAGGGAAGAAAGATTTTGCCGAATATCAGTATGATGAAGAACATTATATTGAGGATGATTTTTATATCAATCACGTTGGCTTCATAGAACGCTTCAATGCTTTGCTTAGCCAATATCGTATTGATGTAGTTATACCGACTCATGATGATATCGCCTTGTATTTGGCAGAGCATCATGAGGAGATTGAGGCCAAGGTGCTCGTTTCAGAGGCTCACACCGCTGAGGTATGTCGTCATAAAAGATTAATGCTGGAATTGCTAGAAGATACAAATTGCTGCCCACACTGGTTTAAGGCAAGAGATGAGGTGAAAGAGGGTGATTTTCCTCTTTATTTGAAACCGGATATAGCAGCGGGAGGAGTAGGGGCTCGAAAGGTCAGCTGTATAGCGGAAGTAGATGACAGTATGTTTTCTGAGCAGTATGTTCTATGTGAATATCTGCCTGGAAAGGAACTTACGGTGGATTGCTTTACGGATAGAAAGGGAAAATTGAAGTTTGTTGGCCCCCGCAGTCGAGATCGCATACAAATGGGAATAGCTTTCCGTTCCACAGCGGCGCTATTGACGCAAGAAGTACAAAGTATCGCTGAGATTATCAATGAACGTTTGTCATTTCTGGGGGCCTGGTACTTTCAGTTGCGTGAGGATAGGCAGGGCAGATATAAACTGCTGGAGATTTCCTGCCGCCAGGCGGGAACAATGACGCTATATCGGCATATGGGGGTGAACTTTCCATATCTTGGTATTATGGAACTTTATGGCCTGTCAGGTGAAAGCTTGATACTTGAGGCAACATGTCAGTTGGAGCGCCGCTTGCGTACAGCATTCAAACTAGGGATAGAGTACAACCACGTATATGTAGATTACGATGATACGCTTATTGTGCATGGCAAGGTATGCGGCGTAATTATACGTTTTTTATATCAATGTCATGATGAGAGAATACCAGTGACGTTGCTGACAAGACATGAAGGAAATCTGCAGCGAGACATGGATTCATATGCTTTGCCAGGTTCCTTGTTTGACAAAATAATTTGTCTGAATGCAGCAGAAAATAAGGCGGATTATGTGATGCCAGGCAGTATTTTTATTGATAACAGCTTTGCTGAACGAAAGGCTGTAGGCATGCACTGTCATGTTCCAGTATTTGATGTAGATGCGGTGGATATGCTTTTACGAGAATGATTGAAAGAGGAGGGGTATGTGGTATGCCTATTTTAGTTACAAGGTCATCGATGCCTGACTTCGATGAATATATGGCTGAGATAGAGCCATTATGGGAAAGTGCTTGGCTTACAAATATGGGGGTGAAACATCGGACGCTGGAAGCACAATTAAAAGAATATCTTGGTGTTTCTAATTTGTCTCTCTTGGTTAATGGACATCTGGCATTAGAGTTGACATTGCAAGCATTTCATTTGCGTGGAGAGGTTATTACGACACCATTCACTTTTGCTTCTACAACACATGCTATTGTCAGGAATGGTTTGAAACCAGTATTTTGTGATATCAAGGAAAGTGATTTTACTATCGATCCTGATCTTATCGAATCATTGATTACACCAGATACTACAGCCATAGTACCGGTGCATGTCTATGGAAATATCTGCGATGTGAAGCGCATACAGGATATTGCCAATAAACATGGCCTGCGCGTGATTTATGATGCAGCACATGCGTTTGGAGAGAAGCAGGATGGTGTGGGGATAGCTAACTTCGGTGATGCCTCGATATTTAGTTTTCATGCAACTAAAGTGTTTAATACAATCGAAGGAGGCGCGGCAATTTTTCAGGATGAAGCTATCGGTAAGCGGCTATACAATCTGAAGAATTTTGGTATTCAGTCAGAGGATGTCGTAGATGCAGTTGGTGCGAACGCTAAAATGAATGAATTCTGTGCAGCAATGGGGATATGCAATCTTAGGCACGTAGATGGTGAGATAAAAAAACGTGAGGCCGTGGTTAAGCAATACCGTGCACGTTTAGGTAATGTACCTGGGATAAGGGTCAAAGAAACACAAGCAGGTGTACAGGATAATTATGCGTATTTTCCAATTATTGTTGATGAAAAGGTATATCCAAAAAGTAGAAATGAGATTTATACGGAATTAAAAGAACACGATATTTTTAGTCGCAAGTATTTTTATCCGCTAACATGCGATTTTGATTGCTATCGTGGCGTGTATCCTAGGGATAATCTTAATATAGCCAGAAAAATATCTCGTAGAGTATTGACTCTGCCGTTAGCTGCAGATTTGCCTTTAGAAATGGTTGACAGAATATGTGATATTATACTGAAAGGATGAAGCCAGAAATGAAATATTGCCATAGACCATTTGATTTTTTATATTTGGATCATTTCAACGGAGATGCTTATCTATGTCCTTGGATGGAACCCAATAAGTCTTGTATAGGTAATATTTTGAACGAGTCGATTGATGAAGTATGGAATGGCGAAAGAGCAGAGTATTTTCGAGCGCAAATAAAGAAGGGTGATTATTCCATTTGCAGGAAAGTAGCATGTCCACATTTACAAAATGATGATTTGCCTGATGAGCCGGAATCTTCGACTGCATGGGAAAAAAAATCCAGTCCATTAACTATCAATATGGCTTTTGATTTTGTATGTAATCAATCATGTCCTACGTGTAGAAATGAAGTATTTGTGCCCGATACTGATTATCAAGAAAAAGTTAACAATATTGTAAAAAAGGTGATTCCTTTTGTAAATAGAGCCATGGTTATTACTGCAAGCGGTCACGGTGATCCGTTTGCATCGCCTTACATGATGAAGGTACTCGAAAATCTTCATCCTCAGAATGATGATATTAATATCCTCCTCGAAACAAATGGCGTTTTTTTAGACGAAGAGCATTGGGCTCGAATTTGCCATTTGTCAGATTACAATTTAAATATAGTCGTGACTACTAACAGCTATCATGAGAGGATATATGAGCAGATAAGTCGCGGTGGCAATTTGGATAAATTAAAAAAGAACGAATTGTTTATGGGTGAACTTAGAAAAAAAGGAAAAATAAAAAATCTAGCAAATTGTATGGTGGTTCAAGAAAAAAACTTCTGGGAAATTCCTGAATTTATTCAGAAAAGTTTAGATGTTTATGGCTTTGATCAAGTCGTTTTGAAACCCATATACAATTGGGGCAATCTTACAGAGGAAGAATATTGGTTCAAAGATGTCTTGAATCCTTTGCATCCGTATCATGAACAGTATAAGAAAATCATTGCTATGCCTATTGTGCGTGACAACCCGCGCGTTTATAACTTTGGCGGTGAGATGATGCACGAACCGAAACCTATGCCCGGTAAAGGGAGTGCTGAATATCACAAGTTGCAAGGATATTTTGAGTTATTTAAGGCATGGCTTAAAGAGGATGACAATGGACAGAAGTTAAAGGGATATATTCAGAAAGTAGGAGCTCGTAATGTTTTGGTCTACGGTGCTGGTGATGTAGGTCAAGCATTGGGACGTATGCTGAGGAATGAAGATTATTTTCAAGGATATATAGACCAGTTCCGGTGTGATTGTGAACTGGATGGCAAACAAATTTGGCATCTGGATGCTGAGGCGATTAAAAAAGCGGATTTGGTGCTGGTTACTCCAATACATGTATTCTGTCAGATTGAGAATGATTTGAAGGAAGCAGGCTGTCAGGGAGAAATTGCTTGTCTGACAGATGTTCTGGGTGGTGCATGTTAAATGGGTGCTGGTCAATTCTATCCGCAATATTGCCGTAGACTAGGTTTTTTTGATGTAGCAGTGCATGGGGATGATGTGTACTTTGCCAATGCTTTTTTTAGTGCTTTGATACATTATTCCCTTAGCAGTCAAAAATTCGATTATGTTTGCCCTCTGCCGGTTTTTCAGCATCATGGCTATATGCAATATGGGCCTATTGCCTACACAGATGGCAAATTGGTGATTGGTGCCAGGGATGCGGATTTTGTACTGATTTATGATTGTCAAAAAAATGAAATTGTCAAACAAATATTTCTTGATCATGCCTACCTTCCAGGTGACCTCAGCGCGGCAAATTTCTCCAATATAGTGCTCCATAACGGATGTGCATATCTCTTGCCAGGGCGCTGTATGGCTATTATGAGAATAGACCTTGATACATACGAGGTAAGCTATCTAACGGATTGGTTTAGAGAAGTGGATGGCGATATAGATGAGGGATTAGTGCATTTTTTGAATGCGTCAGTAGTAGACGGCAATCTTGTTATACTACCCGCTTGGCAGCATAACAAGATAATATTTTATAACTTACAAGATAGAAAATATACGGTCAAAAAAATGCCACAGGAAGATATGTATCCTTCCTGTGCTGAACCATACGGTGAAAGCCTGCTTTTGGGGTTACGAGAGAAAAAGGATATTTATTTGATGATGAAAGATGGTTCCTTACAGTGTTTTTCACCTAATAATGATGTAAGGGAATTCAAGGCAGAGAGGGGGTATAAAAAAATCTATATAAGTTATAACACCGCTAAGGCATATCTGGCTCCTATCGATGGCAATATGGCTTTGTGTTTTGACCTTAAAACAGGAAGATTTTCAAAATGGAGGGATTTGAAGACAGAACCAAAAGGTGTTTTTGATGAGTTTTATCGTTTGGGTAAGAATAACCTGCTTTGTGCCCATGTTTCTGAGGATGGTAAGGCTTTTACATATAATGCCTTTGATGGTATGATGGGGATTTTAGACTTGGAGAAAGGAGCCTTTCGCTCAATTCCTGCCGTATTACCTTTGAATCAGGTGGGTGGTATAGCTGAATATGAAAGGAATAGGTATTTTTCTAAGCCTGTTATTGAAAATGATAATTTGGATATAATTGAGTTCATAGATTTTCTCAATTCTGAACGTATAGAAATTAAGAAAGAGGTAAAGAATTCCAGACATAAAATTTGTGGAGAAGTTATATACAATACCGTTATGAAATGAAGAGAAATATCCTAAGGAGAAATAATGTATAAGCAAATTATTTTATTCGGAGCCGGCCAGAAAGGCAGGGAAGCACTTGATTTCTTTGGCAAGGAGATAGTTTATTGCTTTGTAGACAACGATATGCTGAAGCAAGGCACATGGCTGGAAGGTAAGAAGATAATTTCTTACAGCGATTTGCTGGAACTGAAGCGTAGACCGGGATTCGATATCGAATTTGAATTGGTAATCACGGTGGATAAATCTCCTTGGGCTACATTAGCTGTATCAGAGCAATTACGCAAGACAGAGATAGATGATTTTAGTTTATTTAGAGATATAAGCAGACGATATGATTCGGGAAAGAAATTTGTTGAACGAGATCGGACGGAGTATCCATTTGAACAAGAGACCCTTCTAAAGATTTATTCTTATCAGTATGAGTATTTGAAACGACATACTGACGTATCGATGCTGACTCCCGCTACAGGGTTGTTGCGAGAGCAACAGTTGCGTATGGCAGAGAGCGCACATGAATTCTTTGAGAAAATTTCGGAGTTAAAGCCTTGTTACTGGATTATGGCCGGCACACTTATGGGCGCTGTCAGGCATGGGGGATTTATACCTTGGGATGATGATATGGATTTTTGTATGATGGCTTCTGATTTGCAGAGAGTTATGGCTTATCTGGATGAAGTGAGCGATTGCTTTAGGTTTTACACAGAAAGCTACAGAAGTGGGAACAATCGTACAGATTGCCAAGGTTTTAAGGCAGGACAGCTTTATGGGGTGTGGCATTTTGGTTGGCTAAATGTTTTCCGTTATAGTGGATATCGCGATATATTCAAAAATGATTTTGTAACGGATATTATGCCTGTGCATTATTACGGAGGTGACGAACAGGCTTATCGTGCCGATGTGGAAAGATATAAGCAAATACGTTTGCAAGATTTGTCTGCAGCAGATGAGGAATATGCAAGGGAACTAATGGATATAAAGAAATATCCCAAGCAGTCAAATAAGTTGGCTTGGGGGATAGATGCAGCCAGTGGAAGCTGGTATTTCCATAGGGATGATAATAAAGATTTCAGTGGGAAGATATGGGATGAAAATATGATTTTCCCCCTCTCTGATGTAATGTTTGAAAAATTTAATTTTCCAGCTCCTTGCAAAAAGGAGGATTATATCAAGCAAGAATATGGCGATATGCTAAGCTGGCCATTGAGAGTTGGGGCAATGGTACATGATAAAAATAAACTGTTCTATGAGAAATACTAAAAAATAGATGTGACAATGGAGGCAGGGTGCAATGAAGGCTGGAATTATGCAACCATATTTTTTGCCGTATCTTGGCTATTATAGCCTGATAAAGCACGTAGATAAATATATTTTTTTCGATACAGCGCAGTATATTTATCATGGGTGGGTGAATCGTAACCGAATTTTGAAGCCAGGGGGAAGGGAATGGCAATATATTAACGTGCCTGTACAGAAGCATGCTCGTGAGTTTGCCATAAAGGATGTAGAAATTGATAATCAAAAAAAATGGCGTGAGAAAATCTTAGGTCAGATTGAACATTATAAAAAAAGGGCTCCATTTTATGAAAATGTCAGAGTGTGGCTTCAAGACGCATTATTATTGCATGAATATAAGACTATCAGTGAGTTGAATATGGCTATGGACAAGGCTGTATGTTTATATTTGGGTATCAAGACACCATTGGAGTGCTTTTCTGAGATGGGGCTTGAGGTTCAACCTCCGCAAGCTCCAGATGAATGGGCGTTGCATATCTGCCAGGCTTTAGGGAATGTTGATGAATATTGGAATGCACCTGGTGGTGTGGAATTTTTTGATTCTATGAAATATGAAGAAGCAGGAATCAAGATTCGATTTGTGAAAACAGAGTTGTCGTACTACAAACAGATTGGAGAGGATTTTCAACCTGGATTATCTATACTAGATGCAATGATGTTCAACTCGCCTGAGGACATCAACAAAATGCTGGATGAGTACAGTTTTCTGGGGGAGTGATATATGTGCGCGAACTAGGTGGTTATATAGAGTTCGAGCATTATAGTGGCAAAGCTTTGCATGAGGAAGGTGTGGCATTAAATTGCGGACGAAATTGCTTGGCGTATTTGCTTGAGGTACGGGGCATAAAATGTATCGCTTTGCCATATTTTAATTGCGATACTGTGGCTGCCGTTTGCAGGAAGCAAGGAGTGAAAATTCGTTATTATCATAGTGAACAGGATTTCTTGCCCGAGAATCTAAAGCTGTGGGATGACGAATGGATATATGTTGTCAATTACTATGGGCAAATCACTGCGGAACAAATAAAGAAGCTAAAAGATAACTATCAACGCTTGATAGTAGATAACGCTCAAGCATATTTTGCGGAGCCAGTTACTGGTGTAGATACTATCTATACTTGCCGCAAGTTTTTCGGCGTAGCAGACGGAGCTTTTTTGTTTACTGAAGCAAAACTTAATAGAGGACTGCAGCAAGACGAGTCTTATCGGAGAATGGAATTCTTATTGGGGCGCTTTGAACGTACCGCTTCAGAATTTTATGAGGGGTATGTATCGAACAATGAATTCTTTGATGATGAACCTGTGAAGCAAATGTCAAAACTGACGGAGAATTTGCTACGCGGGATTGATTATGAAGAAACAAGGAAAAGACGAGAAGCAAATTTTGAATTTTTGCAGGATAAGCTGGGCATCATAAATGAACTGTCTCCTCGTTGCAATCCTGGTCCATTTATGTATCCTCTTTTGCTACGTAATGGCAAGGATGTACGCAGACAGCTTCACGCCAGAAAAATCTACGTACCTACTCTCTGGCCAGATGTCTTTGAAGTATGCGAGCCGGAGGACAGGGAGTATGATTGGGCTGCAAATATTGTACCTTTGCCGATTGATCAAAGATACGGCAGGACGGATATGCAATATTTGGCTGAGTCAGTGACTGCATTACTTTGATGTTGGAGTATGTGTTTAGTGTGAGACGGTGTGTTTATGAATATAATCAAAAGTATTAAGGAGGCACCTAGAGCAATCATCTATGGTCAGGCAGATTATGCGGCCAGGGTAGAGAGCTATACAATGGCTATCCAACCGAACCTGCAGTTGACTAGGCTGGTTTTGCCATTGGATGCAGATCAGCCTGACGCTACTATTTTCGATTTTGAGCAACTGGATGCAATGTTGCAGTCAGAGAATCGCATGACATTACTGTTGGTAGCTTTTTCCAAGAAATACTATGGTCAGCTTTCGTTGAAATTTAAACAGATGGGGTTTAGGAAAGTCATCTACTATGAGCCTTCGGTGGATAATTTGCTAAAGACGGAATTTTTTCGTCAGTATTTTCAAGAACAGCAACGTCTGTTTTTCCTTCTGCGGGACTTGCCTGATGAGCATGAGGCACAACCTTGTAGTTTGAGCGTATATATGGCCTGTCATATTGCAGATAAGCAACTACAATACAGTCCGAAGTTGTCAAAACATATCGTACCGATTCAGGTAGGAGCAGCTTTGACTGAACAGCGTTTGACGGAGGTTACGGATGCAGAGGGAGAAAATATTTCGGAGCGAAATAGCCATTATTCGGAGATGACAGCTTTCTATTGGATGTGGAAACATGGGAAAACTGACTGGTTGGGTCTATGTCATTATCGCCGTTTGTTTGTAGATCTGGACGGCATTGCAATAAAGCTGGCACGGGTCGAGGTGGATGCGCTGTTGCCACTGCCAACGCTGTGTGAGAAATCGGTCTATAAGGATTATATGCTGAAGCATATCCCACAGGTCTGGCAGCCGCTGATGGATGTCATGAAGGAACGTTCGCCGGAATATTATCAGGCAGCAAAAGAGATATATCAAGACCGGGTTTTTTACGCCAGCAATATGTGTATATTGCGGCGGAATGTGCTAGATGACCTGTGTAGCTGGATGTTTCCTATTGTTATGGAAGTAGAGCGACGCGTGGGGGATTTGCCTGACCGCTATTACAATCGCTATGCCGGTTTTTGCACGGAAAGGCTGATAACCCTGTATTTTCTGTATAATAAAAGGCATTGGCGTATAGCTCATGTAGAAAAAATCTTTTGTGCTTGAGAAATATATCCGATTAAATTATGTTGCTTTCACATGGAGCAAAACGAAAAAGGGGAATTACTTATGGCAAGTATGACAAAAGGGGAGATGCTGGCCTATTTAAGGGAGAACCTGCCAGAAATACATATTTTGCCGGTTTATATCATACAGAGCAAGTCATTTTTTGCTGATAGCGCAAAAGAAATAGCACGTGCGCGTGAAGTCTTACCTAATGGTGAATGGATTGTACGTTCCTCATCGCGACAGGAGGACGGGAGGGCGCAGTCGAATGCGGGAAAGTTCAAGTCGGTGTTGCACGTCCCGTCTCATAACGATGGATTAGTGGCGCAGGCTGTGGAGTTGGTTTATAACTCATATGGGACGGGTGAGGACGAGCAGATTCTGGTACAACCCATGCTTACGGATGTGTGTAAATCCGGTGTAGTATTTACGGCAGAACTTGGAACCTGCGCACCGTATTATGTAGTGAATTATGAAGAGGGAACCGACTTTGAGGCAGTAACTTCTGGTAGTACGAATACACTGAGGACTTTTGTTTGTTACAAGGAGAAGCGTGAGTATGTAAAAGACGAGGATATGCGTCATCTGCTTGTGACTTGTGCCCGACTGGAAGGTTTCCTACACAACGAGTTTCTGGATATTGAGTTCGCAATCGATGTTCATCATGAGATTACAATTCTACAGGTCAGACCAATTGTTTACGACCGTTTGAACCTAGATATCTCAGCTAATCAAGGATTAGGTGCTGTACTTGCGAAAATTGCTAAAAAAGTAGAAAAGCTCATCCGTCCTCGTCCCTTCCTATTGGGAAAGAAGACTTGCTTTGGTGTTATGCCAGACTGGAATCCAGCGGAAATGCTGGGGGCAAGGCCAAAGACGCTGGCTGTGACACTCTATAAGGAACTCATAACGGATTTTGTATGGGCCCAGCAGCGAGAAGACTATGGTTATCGTGACCTTACCCAGCAGCCGCTGATGGCGCTCTTTTGTGGACTGCCCTATATAGATACACGGGTGACTTTTAATTCATTCGTGCCGAAGAATTTGGATGATGGGCTGGCAGAAAAACTGGTGGACTATTATCTGAAACAGCTACGTACATATCCGGCATATCACGACAAGGTGGAGTTTGCAATCGTTTTCTCCTGCTATTATTTTGGCGTGGAGAAAAAACTTAAAAAATTATTAACGCAGGGATTCACTGAAGAGGAAGTATTGCAGCTGCAACAATCCTTGCTGGAACTAACGAATAACATTATACATCCAGAGCATGGCATGTATAAAAAAGATTTGGAGAAGACGCGACAGCTTGAGCAGGACTATGCAACTATTGTGCTTTCGGATATGTCTACCATCGACAAAATCTACTGGTTGATGGAAAAATGCAAGCTTTATGGTACACGACCTTTTGCTGGTGTGGCCAGAGCAGGCTTTATTGCTGTGCAACTGTTGAAGTCTTTGGTTACAGAAGGCGTGCTCACTGAGGAGACTTTTGCTGCGTTTATGACCTCGCTGAATACTGTCAATAAGCAGATGGCTGGCGACCTGGCGGCATTACGGGCAGGAAATCTTAGCCGAGAATCTTTCATAGTGAAATATGGTCATATTCGTCCGGGGAGTTATGATATAACCTCTCCTCGTTATGATGAAGCATTTGATGAGTATTTTGCCAGCGCTCCGTGCAACAATGTAACGACTGAGGAACTGTCTGTTTTTGCATTTGCAAAGCCACAGCGGGAGGCAATTCAACAATTGCTGACCAGTAATGGTATGCCGCTCAAGGTGGATGAGCTACTGCAGTTTATCAAGGAGGCCATTGAGGGCAGAGAGTACGTTAAGTTCGTGTTTATGAAAGCTGTCAGCGAAATCCTGCGCATGATAGCTTCACTGGGGGAGAGGTTGCATATCTCCAGAGAGGATATGGCTTATCTGGATATTTCAGAAATCAAGAGGCTTTATGTGGATTTAGCTTACGATGACCTAAGTCGTATTTTCTCCATAAATATTCTTAGAAATAAACAACAGTATCGCTATGAGCGTGTGCTGAAGCTGCCGAGCCTCATCTTGTCGCCAACAGATATTTATATGTTCTATTTGCCTATGGATGAGCCAAATTTTATAGGTCAGAATCGCGCTGTGGGGGAAACCGTGCAGGCGGATAGTTATAATGGGGACTACAGTGATAAGATTGTCTTCATCAGGGCGGCAGACCCGGGTTATGATTATCTATTCACCAAGGGGATTGCAGGATTAGTTACCCAGTTTGGTGGCGCAAACAGCCACATGGCCATCCGATGTGCGGAAATGGGACTTCCAGCTGCCATTGGTGTAGGCGAGCAAAAATACGAAAAATGGATTAGTTGGCAAAGACTTGAGCTTGACTGCGCAAAGCAATTGGTGAGAAGGGCTGATTTGATTTGAGTGGGGAATGTAAAATGGCAGAACAGATAACAAATAAGGACTTCATCATGGGATTTGTAGGATTAAGCGGTAGTGGCAAGAGCACATTGGCAGAAGGTATATGCGATTTTTTGCGCAAGCGGGGCAGAAGCTGTTTCCACATAGACGGTGACAGACTTAGGCACGATTTGGGCGATATGTTTGGCTATACATATGATGAACGTATGAAGAACAATCGTGTAGTTCGTGTATTAGGCAAATACCTGTGTGATAGTCATATTGCCACAATGGTGTCCATTATTGCTCCCTATGAAGAAATGCGTCAAAAAATGCGTGAGTTTTGGGGAAAACGTTATATAGAGGTATTTGTAGATTGTCCGCTTGAGATATGTGCAGCCAGGGATGTAAAGGGGCATTATGCCAGAGCGAAATCTGGGGTGCTTCATAACTTGAATGGTGTGAATGATATTTTCGAGCGTCCGGAGAATAGTGAACTGATACTCCATACAGATGAAGAAACTAAAGCAGAGTCCCTGGGGAAAATTATTGATTATCTGGAGGCGCATCAATATGTATAAATATGTGACCGAAGATAATTTAGAACAGCCACAAACTTATATGTATACGGAGTATGAGGGACAAGATTTCCTGCATAGCTACCAGGCAATTCGTGAAAATTTCATGTCTATGCAAAAGGAAGGCTCATCAGAAGATTTTAGGCAGATGATATCGGAAACTGACGGCTGGCTTTCTTACAAGATTAAAATCGCAATGAACGCAGTGGATAGTGGTAATTTTATGGGCGAAGGTAAGGCAGCATTAGAATTTCTGCTTAAGGTCTTCGAGTTACGCAAACGTTTATACACTGAATATCCAAACGGCTACAAGCCAAACGAAAATTCAGATTATCGTAGATACGATTACTACATTTTGTTGGGATTTTTGCTATGTCGGATATATAGGATAACCGATAACCTAAAATATTTGAATACGTTACTGAAACTGGACGATACGTTGCTATCCTTGCGTTCTGTTCTTGATGAACGTCAAAAGCGGTGTACGGCGGCACTGCTTAGGAGTGAGTTGGATTTTGTGGGTTTATTGGCTGGCAAGCATGGTCTGACACTGTAAGGAGACGATGCAAATGAAGATGCAGGATATCTTATTTATTTGCGGCAATACCACGCGAACAAAGGCTTATTTGCAAGCTATGATGAAAGCTGACTGTTTGCCGGGCAGATGCCTCATAATGACAGAGGAGTATACAAAATTAAGAGCGGAAGCCACTACCAGAATTGATTCACTAAAAAATGAGCCGTATTTCGATGCTGAGGTACCACTCTTGTGGCTGATTCAAAAGGCGGGCGTGGCTTACGATTTTTTGGAAGTCAAGGATGTTAATTCTCCAATAGTATCAGATGCATTACGCAGCTCACCAGAGCCGTATATAGTTTATTCTGGTTACGGTGGATATATCTTAAAACCGCATCTTTTTCAAATAGAAAAGCGTTTTCTCCATGTGCATGCTGGCCTGCTACCGCAATATCGTGGCAGCACGACTGCTTACTACAGTATTTTGCAAGAGGGTTACATTGGCGCAAGTGCAATTTTTTTGGAAGAAAGACTGGATGCTGGCAATATCATTTGTGAGGATAAATTCCCCTTGCCACCGTCAGATGTGAATATTGATTATATTTATGAGCCGTATGTACGCTCTCAGGTGTTGGTACAAGCGTTAAGGCAGTATAAGGAACAGGGAAAATTCACGGTGCGTCAACAATCAAAGAAAGAAGCTGAGACGTATTATATTATACATCCAGTGCTCAAACATTTAGCCATGTTAAAGGTGGCTAAACAAGGAGAGACGGCATGAAGATTATCCTTTATACGCAACGTGTAGAGGTAGTGGAGGCATACCAAGAGACGCGAGACTGCGCAGATAGGCGCGTGCCTGAGTTTTTACAAGCTTGTGGTTTCTTGCCGGTACCTGTACCGAACCGAGTTGAGTTAATTGAAGACTATCTACGGGAACTGAAGCCCGGAGGAATATTCTTGACCGGTGGCAACAATTTGGTTAGTTATGGTGGCATCAGTTCTGAGCGAGATACGGTGGATGCTTTATTTATTGAACAAGCATTGCGCCAGAGATTGCCAGTCTTTGGCATCTGCCGGGGGATGCAGTCAATTTTGGATTATTTTCAGGTGCCGTTACAAAAAGTGAGTGGACATGTAGCCATCGCTCACGTTATACAATATATGGGAAATATGTGCAAGGTGAATAGTTATCATACAATGGCAGCTAGGGTGGAGACAGTAACAGCTCCCTTAAAGGTGATTGGCAGCAGTGCTGATGATGTTGTTGAGGCTGTACTGCACGTGCATGCACCCATCAAAGGGATTATGTGGCATCCAGAGCGGATGCATCCGTTTAGTCAAGATGATATAAAGATAGTAAATGAATTTTTTGGTGCTGTCGGATAGACTTTTTATGTGGAGTGAAACTTAATGAGTCTAACTCTGGCTTGTGTATTGTGTAGTACCGTGAGAAGCACGATTTAGAAGACACAAAGAAATATTTGGAAAATTGATGGAAAGAAGTAGATTGAATATGAAAGCAATAATACTGGCTGCCGGACGCGGCAGCCGTATGAAAGACAAGACAAAAATTTTGCCGAAGTGTTTGACTGAACTTTGGGGCAAGACACTGCTGGAGTGGCAAATAAAAGCTATATGTAAAGCCGGGATAAAGGAGATAGCTGTCATCACTGGCTATCATGCAGAGGAGATTACCAGACGTTTCCCAGAACTCACTTATTTCCACAATCCCTCTTGGATGAGCACGAATATGGTGTCCACACTCTTTGAGGCGGATAAGTGGCTATCAACGGCTGAATGTTTGGTAAGCTATGCAGATATTCTCTATACTAGTGAGGCTGTATTTGCATTAGCCAGTGAGCAGGCGGAAATATCCTTGACCTATTATACGAGGTTTTTGGAGTTTTGGGAAAGTCGCTTTGAGAATCCTTTGGATGATATTGAGACTTTCAAAATTGATGATAACGGTATGCTCACGGAAATAGGGCAAAAAGCTAAGAGGCTGGATGAGATAGAAGGACAGTATATGGGGATACTGAAATTCCGGCCTGCAGGTTGGACTAGAGTCAAAACTGAGATTGAAAAAGGAATGCCAAAGCCATTGGCCAAGATGGATATGACTGGGCTGTTGAATTGCTTGGTTGGACGGGGACTAAATATCAAAGGGGTGCCATACAAAGGGCTGTGGTTGGAAGTGGATAGCCAGGATGATGTAAATTTGTATAAGAGTTGGGACGAGAAGCAGTATAAGGGTATACTTGATTGAATATGAAGAAAAAAAGAAGATACGTGGCATGAAATAAAGGCAGATAAATTTATTTCATGCATCAAAAAATATGTTTTGTACATAGAAGGGAGCAATAACTTATGAATTTTTTTTGTTCTCGTCCTTACAGAAATTTGCACTGTGACCCAGGTGGGGAAGTGAGATTTTGTAGTTGGATTGGAGTTAGAATATAAATAGTACAAGTCAAAATGAGAAATCCTAAATGAGCCCATAACATGGTACAATGTACGTACCTAATCTTGAGGAGGATTTCAGAATGGCTAAACAACATGACAAACAGTTTAAACTTGA
>ERZ842401.3279-NODE-3279-length-20354-cov-5.509434_pt1 | contig 20354 bp, 19 predicted proteins | sample MGYA00521270_ERZ842401 | MGnify/ENA primary metagenome ERZ842401 (study PRJEB31892, sample SAMEA3878208) | bioreactor metagenome | biome: Moose rumen | place: Sweden | collected 2011-10 | study: EMG produced TPA metagenomics assembly of the PRJEB12797 data set... | reverse complement strand
CGGCGACCACCGAGATCTACACTCTTTCCCTACACGACGCTCTTCCGATCTTCTCAAATTGCACTTGTTGCAGAAGTCTTAGATTTTTATATGAATAAAAGAATAGGTTTGGAGAATATAAATTTAAATGGAGAAATTAATAAATCTTCAAAGGAATGCGAAAAAATAATAAACAAATTTTTTGAAGCTGAAAATGAGAATTATTATCAAAAAATGAATTTTATTAAAATTTTATCATTACAATTTAAAAAATTTACAGAAAATATTTATTTCAATATTTCTAATAATGACAATAATATTTTTCAATTAAATACAATTATTAATGTTAGACCAATTATTATCTCAAATTTAATCTCTTTAACAAAAATATTCACAAAATCGCCTTTTGATACAATTCTTTTAAGACAAAATGAAAATAAGATTTATTATGATAAAATTAAAGAAGATAAAGCAAAAGAAGAAGAAATTGAAATATTGGCAGATGAAAATAATAAACAAGAAATATTTTCTTTTGAAGATATAAGACCCCCTTTAGTATTTATTAATGGAGATGGGCAATCTTTGAGTATAATTTCAAATGAAAAAGAAAATGAATTTTTAAGAATAATGTGGAATCTAGAAAATAAAAAAATATTAAATATGAATTATGATCAATTATTTGAGATAGCAAAATATGATAAAACAAATAAAATATTAAATAATCTAATTGATTATAAAAACTTAAGTCATGAACAATTTTTAGAGCAAATAAAAAAAGTGTTTGATTTAAAAAAATTATCTATTGAAGATTTAAAAAAAATATGCGAAAAATTAGGAAATTATATTTTTGTTTCTGATAATTTTATTAAAATGATTAGAATATTATTAAATATTCAAGCAAAAATTCCTGTTATTTTAATGGGTGAAACAGGTGTTGGAAAAACTAAATTACTGGAAATGTTAGCAACTTTATATGGGAAAGGGAAAAATAATTGGGAAAAATTAAATATTCATGCAGGCATCACTGACTTAAAAATTAAAGAATTTATTGATAAAATAACTAAAAAATATAATGATAAAGAAAATAAAGATGAAATTGTTTGGATTTTTTTTGATGAAATAAATACATGCAATTCTTTAGGATTAATTACAGAAATATTTTGCTTTCATTCTTATTTAGGGAAAAAAATCAACGATAATTTTATATTTTTAGGTGCTTGTAATCCTTATCGAATAATTACAAAGAAAATGAAAGATAGTGGTTTAATATATTATAATAATAAAGACAAAAATGAATTAAGTAATTTAGTATATACAGTAAATCCTCTTCCTCATTCATTACTTAATTTTATTTTTGATTTTGGCTCATTGAAACCTGAGGACGAAAAAAAATATATTAACAATGCAATTATTGATACCTTAAAAAGATTAAAAGAGAAAAATGTGATTTCTGATTTTTGTAACAATAAAGATGAGCTAGATAAAATACAAAAAGATATCATAGAAAGTATTGTTATTTGCCATAATTTCATGAGAGATAAAATTGATAAATCATCAGTGAGCTTAAGAGAACTCAATAGATTTAATACATTTTTCGAATATTTCATAAAATATTTTAAAGTTAAAGATAAAGATACTTTAAAAAAAAGTCTAAATATGAAAAAGTCAAAATTTATGCTATTATTTAAGATTAAATAATAAGGAATATAAAGAAGAATTATCTGAAAAATTAAATGTAATTTTCGATGATTTCCTGGAAATTCCAGAAAATGAAGTAAAAAGAATTACTAATGAAATGACTATTGAAAAAAATGGAGGAATAGCTTTGAATAAGCCTTTAAGAGAAAATCTATTCACAAGTTTTATTTGTATAGATAATTGTGTTCCTTTAATCATTGTCGGTAAACCTGGGACTGGAAAATCTTTAAGTTTCCAAATATTATATAATTCATTAAAAGGTGAGTATTCATCTTCAAACTTTTTTAAAGAAAAAGGAAAATTATATAGATACTATTATCAAGGTTCAGAATCAAGCACCAGTGAAGGAATTGAAAATGTTTTTAAAAAAGCTCGTAAAGACAAAAAAGAAAACCTAAAAATGAATAATAATATTATAACACTAGTTTTCTTTGATGAGATGGGCTTGGCAGAAAGATCAAAAAAAAATCCTTTGAAAATTATCCATTTTTTATTAGAAGAGGAGAAAGAGGAAAAGGAAGAGAATGAGAAAGAGGAAGATGAAGATGAAGTCAAAAAAATACCAATTCCATTTTTAGGAATATCAAATTGGAAATTAGATGCAGCAAAAATCAACAGAGCTTTGAGCTTATCTATAACTGACTATGAGATTAATGATTTAAAAGAAACAGCAATTGCAATATCCGAAGCTATAGATAAAGATATTGCTGCTAAAAATAATTACTTTTTTGAAATTTTGGCAAAAACTTATTATGAATATTTAGAAATTAATAAAGCTGACATTAAGGAATATAGGGATTTTCATGGAAATCGAGATTTTTATAGTTTAATAAAAAACTCAACTAGAGAATTAATTAAAAGAAAAGATGAAATAAATAAAGATAAGAAAAAAGTATTAACTGAAATAGGTTTGCAATCATTAGATAGGAATTTTGGAGGAATCGAAGGTTTAAATATAAAAATTAAGGAAATATTATGGCTTTATTTTTATTTGCAGATAATGAGGCTTTTTTAGCAGAGCATTTTGGTAAGGATTCTGTAATAACAAAAATTTTCCACGAAATTTCCAAAAGTAACGCGCATAAAAGAAGTGAGGAATTTTCACTTCCGTTTGGGCCAAAGCGGCAAAATATATTATTTTTGGGTGTTGATGACAGCGGGAATCCGGATGATCCTTTTAGCGGAACGAGAACAGACACTATTCTTTTAATGAATGTTGATCCGAGATCAAAATCTGTTAATGCAATATCAATTCCTCGTGACAGCAAGGTTTACTTACCGCGAAATAACGGTGTGAACAAGATTAATGCGGCACATGCGATTGGCGGGCTTGATATGACAATTGATACCATCCAAAACACTTTTGGGGTAAAAATTGATAAATATATAATGGTTCATGATAATGCGGTTAAAAATATAGTTGATGCTATGGGCGGAATAGATATTTATGTAGAAAAACCAATGCATTATAACGATTACGCAGGGCATTTACATATTAATTTTGAAAAAGGAAATCAACACTTAAGCGGTCAACAGGCTGTTGAATATTTGAGATTCAGACATGATGCGCTCGGTGATATTGGCAGAACTCAACGTCAGCAATGGTTTATGAGAGGGCTTTTGAGGGCATTAAAAAGTCCTGAAGTAATCACAAAAGTTCCTGATATTGTATCAACTGCAAAAAAATATGTAAAAACGAATATGTCATTATATGAAATGTCACAATATGCTGCACTTACAAGGCATTTAGACATGGATAAAATTGAAATAGCAACGTTGCCGGGAGCACCTAATGAGCACGGATACATAAGTTATTGGATATTAGATCCTGAGCGTACACAACAAACAATAAACAGACTTATATATAGAGAAAAGCAAAACGTAAGTTCGGATACGATATACAGTGCAAGTGTAATGTATTCTCAAAGCAGAAAAGCTGATGCCGAAAATTTGGCAGAAAGTATAAAAGCACAGGGAATAAAAGTAAATTGTACAGGTTCAATGACGAGAACACATTCTCAATTTATAGCACATTCAAAGAAGGCAACAAATGATTTTTACGTACATTTGAAATCAAAAATGCCTGAATTAGGCGGAATGCAATTTGTATATGATCCTGCGAATTATTATTGCGCAGAAAGTGACTTTACAATAGTATTAACGGGAAGTGATTAGGAAACAAGCGCCTGTAGCTCAGCTGAATAGAGCGTCGCTCTCCGAAGGCGAAGGTCATGGGTTTAAGTCCCATCAGGCGCAAATATTTTCTTTAAAGTTTTAATAAAAACTATTATTTTGCGCATGATTATATTAATTAAAAAATATTTAAGAATACTGTAAGTATAAATGGGAAGTTATTATATTAGTAAATGATATTTTATAAAATTTTAAAACTTTGAATTATTTAAAAATCTGTGATACCATTACAACATGAAAAGAAGGGGAAAAAATAAATTAGTATCACCTATTTTGAAATGGGCAGGTGGTAAAAAACAACTTTTACCAGAAATAGAGAAATTTTTACCTGATAAAATCCCAACATACTATGAACCTTTTCTTGGCGGAGCCTCTGTATTGTTTTTTATTCAACCAAAAGTTGCATATATTAACGATTATAACCGTGACTTAATAAATGTCTACGATTGTGTAAAAAATAATTTAGACGAATTGCTTGAAGATTTAAAAAAACATGAGAATTCTGCAGATTATTTTTACAAAATAAGAGAATTAGATAGGAAATCAAGCGTTTTTAACAAGTTGACCAATGTTGAAAAGGCATCCAGATTTATATTTTTAAATAAAACCTGCTTTAATGGTTTGTTTAGAGTTAATAAGGCAGGTGAATTTAATACACCTTTTGGATATTATAAATCCCCAAATATTGTTAATGAAACAACTTTGCGAGCAGTAAGTTTATATTTAAATGAAAATGATATAAAGTATTTCTCTCTCGATTTTGAAGAATTTTTGAACAGAGTAAAAAAGAATTCATTTGTATATCTGGATCCTCCATATGATCCAATATCAATTTCTTCAAATTTTACCGGATATACAAATTTAGGATTTGATAAGAAAGAACAAATAAGATTAAAAAATGTGTGTGATGAATTAGATAAAAAGCATGTAAAATTTTTACTTTCTAATTCAGCAACAGATTTTATAAAAGATTTATATAGCAAATATAATATTTCCATAATAAAAGCAAAGCGTTCAATTAATTCAAACGCAAACTTAAGAGGAAGCGTAGATGAGGTTTTAATCAGAAATTATGAATAAAACAAAGCTAGATAAATTTTGGGAAAAGGCTTTCCAACAACTAAAAATAATTGAAGAAATTAATGATCATGGAAAATATGAAATTTTAGCATCTCAAATTAAAAATTTAGGACAAGAACCTCGTTTAATGACAAAATTTGATAATAGTGCACAATTACCAAATATTTTTAAACAAAACAACATATCTATTTTACCGACATCTAGGGGGAGTTACATTTTAGCACCTTATAAAACATTTTATTATTTTCCTGAATATAGTAAAATATCAGATATAAACTATGTTGATTTTCCTGACGAAATTATAAGCATATCACCTTCAACAATATATAGTGAAGCAAATGCTATTAGTTGTGCATATGTATCAGGTATTATTGAAGATTTTGTAGAGGATATAAATTTAAAACCGACTGTTAATGGTAGGATGTCATCAGGAGAATTCTCTTTCAATATTCAAAATTCTTTAACAAATAATTTTGATACTATAAAAGTAATTAATTCTCAAATTGAAATAGATGGGGGTTATGAAGGGGCTGAAAGTCTTACTATAATTGAAGCTAAAAATAACATTGCAGATGATTTTATAATTAGACAATTATATTATCCGTATAGGAAATGGAAAAGTAGTATAGCAAAGAAAATTAATACGGTTTATATGGTATATTCAAATAATATTTTTCATTTATACAATTATGTTTTTGAAGATACAAATAATTATAATTCATTACACTTAAATAAATATAAAAAATATACTTTCGAAAAAATAAATATTACACTAAAAGATGTTGAAAATATTTTGCAAAAAATAGAAGTGTGTGAAGAACTTCAAGTTCCATTTCCACAAGCAGATAAATTTGAACGTGTTATAAATTTGATGGAATTATTAAATGGACATGAAATGTCGAAAGAAGAAATTACTAATAATTATGCTTTTGATAGACGCCAAACGGATTATTATGTAAATGCAGGCAGATATTTAAATTTATTTAGCGAAAAGCATGGCATTGTGCAATTGACAAATAACGGTAAACAGATTTTATGTTCTTCATATCGTAAAAGACAATTAATGTTAGTAAATTCTATACTATCACATAAAGTCTTTAAAGAATGTTTTAAGCAGAGTCTTAACTTTGGCAAAATAATCGATAGGAATTCTATTATTGCAAACATGAAGTCAAATAACTTATATAATGTAAATAGTGATGATACTTTTTATAGGAGAGCATCAACAATTTCATCATGGTTAAATTGGATACTTGGAATAATTTCAGAGTAAAATGATATATAATTTTTAGGTAAATGAAATTAAATATTAAAAACTTTTAAACTTAACTCACTAAATGCCATCTATACTGCTTAAAAGAAATAATCAAAGTAAATGTACACTTACAATAAGAATGAAAACCCGTTTTTATTAATTTTTAGCCTTTTCAAAATCTTCAATTTGTGAAAGTGTAAAATCTAACATATTACAATCTTTTTGATAAAAATGTTTATACCATTCAACGGTTTTTGATATAGCTATATCAGCATTATAAGTTGGCTTCCAATTAAGAACATCTTTTGCTTTTTCAATATTCAACATCAATAATCCTGCTTCGTGAAGCGGACTTTTTTCGCCGACAACAACCTTACCCTTGCCGTAATTTTCACATACTTTTTGTGCAACATCCGCCACCGTCAAAACGCTATCTTCATTTGGGCCAAAATTAAACCCTTCGGCATAATTTTTGCCTTCAGTAAATAATTTTTGCCCCAAAAGCAAATACCCTGATAAAGGCTCTAAAACATGCTGCCAAGGTCTGACAGCAATCGGATTTCTGATTTCAATATCATTATCCGAATTAATCGCACGGATACAATCAGGAATAAGTCTGTCCAGAGCCCAATCGCCGCCACCGATAACATTACCTGCACGGGCACAAGCAAGAGCAAATGTTCCTTCATCTTGTAAAAACGAACGCCTATATGAGGAGGACATAATTTCCACACAACCCTTTGATGAGGAGTACATATCATACCCGCCCATTGCATCGTCCTCTTTATAGCCATAATTAATCTCTCTATTTTCATAACATTTATCTGTCGTAACATTTATAAAAGCCTTAACCGATGGGCATTTTCTTGCAGCCTCAAGAACGTTCAGCGTGCCTAAAACATTAGTTTTATAGGTTAAAACAGGCTCTTTATAAGATAATCTTACAATTGGCTGCGCCGCAAGATGAAAAATAATATCAGGCTTAAATTCCATCATTGCCCGTTCAAGGTGAACTTCATTCAAAATATTCCCGAATTCATTTCTGCAGTGTCCGTAAATCCTTAATTCTTCAAACATTGAAGGATTTGTTTCAGGTTCTAAAGAATATCCTAAAACTTCAGCTTTCATATGTTTTAGCCACAAGGTAAGCCAGCTTCCCTTAAAGCCTGTGTGTCCCGTTAAAAATACCTTTTTACCATTATAAAAATCATCAAACATTATTTTTCAATTTCCTATACAAATATTTTACCGGCAGTTATTTTTGCCAAACTGCCCAAGGTGCTCGGTCATTTTGCCACATTTCGGTTAAATCATTTTTATCTTTTAAAGTATCCATCGGACGCCAAAAACCGCTATGCTTATATGCATTAAGTTGATTTTCCCCTGCAAGAGTTTCTAATGGCGTGCGCTCAAAGATTGTAGAATCCCCTTCTTTTATATAATCAAAAACTTTTGGTTCGCAGACAAAAAATCCGCCGTTTATCCAACTTTCTTCTCCTTTTGGTTTTTCCATAAACGAAGTAATCATATTTCCGTCTTTTATGACAAGCGCACCAAATCTTCCTTGTAATTGCACTGCCGTCATTGTAACAAGTTTATTGGATTTTTCATGGCATTCAATAAGCTTATTTATATCAACATCGCTGACACCATCGCCATAAGTTAGCATAAATCTTTCATTTCCGATATAATCTTTAGCCCTCAAAATTCTTCCGCCTGTCATTGTGTCTTGACCTGTATAGAGCATTGTAACCTTCCAAGGCTCAGTCTGCATTCTGTGAATTTCTACGGAATTATTCAGCATATCAACCGTAATATCCGAATATTGCTGATAATAATGGACAAAATAATCTTTTATAATATGAGATTTGTAACCTGTTAAAATGACAAAATCGTTAAACCCATAATGAGAATAAATTTTCATAATATGCCACAATATTGGTTTACCTCCGATTTCAACCATCGGTTTTGGAACTAATCTGGTTTCTTCAGACAACCTTGTACCCAAACCGCCCGCTAATATTACAACCTTCATTATTTTATCTGTCCCCCATAGTAAATAACAATTTTCTTAATTATATCACAATGCCGTTTGAATTGTTACTATATTAATTAATTTGAACAAAACTCAAACAAATAAAGATTTATAAAACTTTTTTGTATTCCAATAAAATATCATCGCCGATTTTTTTATATTGAACAAATTTAAAATTCATCGATTGTGAAATTTTATTTATTTTCCGAAAATCAAAACAAGAACGCGCTTCGTTATCACCCGTAATTTTCGGTGCAACAAATTGATAAATTTTATCCGCAAACGGAAGAATTGCACCTGAAAGTTTGCCTCCTGCTTCAACAAAAACACTCATTATTCCAAGCTCAAACAGTTTATTAAATATAAATTTCAAATCTAATTTTTTGTTTTTTTCAGGAGTTTTTATAAATGAAATGTTTTTAATTTCAGGCGGAATTTTAGAAACATTTCCGTAAAATACAATGATTTTCCCGTTTTTATAAATTTTTGAATTTTTAAAATCCGTTTTCAATTGGCTATCCAAAACAATTTTTGTATGGTGCTTCATAATTGGATTATCTGCAATAACGGTAGAAGATGAAGTGAGAATTGCATCATATTTTTTTCTCAAATTTTTCCCGTAATTTCTCGCTTTTTCACCTGTTATCCATTTTGAATCGCCTGATTTTGCGGAAATTTTACCATCCAGTGTTGTTGCAGTTTTCAGTGCAATAAAAATTCTTTTCTCTGTTTGATTTTTTATAAAAATTTCGTTTAAATTTTCACATTCATCTTCAAGAATTCCTTCAATGACTTCAATTCCTGCACTTTTAAGCTTGGAAATTCCGTCAACTTTGGGGTTAACATCGCGCATACCGATAACAACTTGTTTTAACTTATGTTCAATAATAATATCGGTACAGGGAGGAGTTTTGCCCAAATGTGAACACGGTTCAAGATTTACATAAAGTGTTCCGCCTTGTGCTTTACCAATTGGTAATTTAGACAGCGCATCTCTTTCTGCATGAAATTCACCGTATTTTTTATGGAAACCTTCCGATATTATTTTTCCGTATTTATCAAGAACGACACAACCCACAAGCGGATTTGGCGAAGTTTTTCCAACCCCTTTTTTTGCAAGTGTCAAACATCGTTTCATGTAAAGATTGTGCTTCATAATTTGTATTTTAAACCAAAAAATGCTACATTCAAACTTGTAATTAACATAAATTTAAGAGGAGATTTTACTATGGTAGATTTGAAGTATATCGGACACAGTGCATTTGAAATTCAAACAAACGGAACGTCAATTCTTGTTGATCCTTATGTTTCAATTAACCCTAATTATGACTATAAAAAAATAGAAAAACTTACGGATATATTTTTAACTCACGCCCATGCAGACCATCTTGGCGAAGCCATTGAAATTGCAAAGAAGAAAAAAGCAACAATAACAGCAATGGTAGAGCTTGCAAAATATTGCGGTGAACAAAAATGTAAAACAAGAGAAGTAAATTTTGGCGGATGGTTAAACTATGAATGGGGACGAGCAATATTTTTACCTGCATTCCATTCAAGTTCATTGCCTGACGGACGTTATGCAGGTCATGCGGCAAGCATTATTTTTGATATTGAAGGAGTTAGAATATACCACGCCGGTGATACTTGCTTAAATTCAGAAATGAAGATTATCAAGAAATTATACAGACCAAATATTGCACTATTACCGATAGGCGGAACCTATACAATGGATGTGGAGCACGCAGCGGTTGCCGCACAATGGATAGGTGCACAGACAGTTATACCTATGCATTACGGAACTTTCCCTGCAATTCAGGCTGATGTCCAAAGATTTTTACAGCTTATTCAGGTCCAAAATACAAATTGTTGTGTTTTAAATCCGAATGAAATTAAGCAATAGTATTAGAGAAAGGTAAATTAGTGTACAATTTCCCCTTTGAACTGGACAATTTTCAAAAAGAAGCGTGCGATTTAATAAGTGCAGGCAAAAGTGTTGTTGTCTGCGCTCCGACAGGTGCAGGAAAAACAGTTATTGCAGAGCATGCCATACATCTTGCGCTTGAAAACGGTTCAAGAGTATTTTACACTACACCTTTGAAGGCACTTTCCAATCAAAAGTTTTACGATTTTGGTGAAAAATTCGGAACTGACAAAGTCGGACTTCTCACGGGTGATACCTCGATTAACCGTAGTGCCCAAATTGTCGTAATGACGACAGAAGTTTTTAGAAATATGCTTTATGGAACAAATTTCGGAGCGGTAGCGGATAATTTGAAAGACGTTCGTTATGTGGTTTTGGATGAAGTTCACTATATGAACGATGAACAGCGCGGAACAGTTTGGGAAGAAAGCATAATTTACTGTCCGACAAATATTCAGTTAATCGCACTTTCTGCAACCGTTGCAAATGCCGATGAATTGACAGATTGGATGAATACGGTTCATTCTAAAACCGAACTTGTAGATACCGATTTTAGGCCGGTGCCTCTGAAATTCTACTATTTTGACAGTTCCCAACCTGACAAGCTTTTACCTTTGTTAACCCCATCCGGAAAGCTTAATTCAAGAATTAAACCTGAAAAAAGGATGTGGGGTAAAAAATTAAAAAATAAAAAATCATTTGTGCCTAAAATTATTAAAAACCTTGCGGAAAATGATATGCTTCCTGCAATTTATTTTACATTTTCACGCAAAAAATGTGATGAACAGATGGAAAAGTGTTCCTCATTAGAACTTGTAACTAAAAGTGAAAAAGCGCAAATAAGACAATTTATAGATGAATACATTGCAGAAAATCCGCACCTTTTTGATAACAAACACATACCTTATTTAATGCAAGGGGTAGCATCACACCATGCGGGACTTTTGCCTGCCTGGAAAAATTTGGTTGAAAAACTTTTTCAAAAAGGGCTTATAAAAGTTGTATTTGCGACAGAAACACTTGCAGCAGGTATAAATATGCCTGCTCGCTCTACCGTGATAAGCTCAACTAGCAAACGGACGGATTCCGGACACAGAATGCTTACTGCAAGCGAATTCTTACAAATGTCAGGCCGTGCAGGGCGCAGAGGGATGGACGAGGTCGGATACGTGACGATTGTCGGAACACAATTTCAATCACCAGAGGAAGTGGCAGAGCTTGTATTAAGCCCTGCTAACCCTTTGGAAAGCCGATTTTCACCAAGCTATTCTATGGTTTTAAACCTTCTCCAAAGATTTTCCATTGATGAAGCAAAAGAACTTGTCATGAAATCTTTCGGTTATTTTTCAACGGGAACAAGGCTTCACCCGCTTTTAAAACAAAAAGAAAATTTTGAAGCTGAACTAAACGAACGTAATTTTGTATGTCCGTTTAAATTAACGGATGAAAAACTTTTTGACTATGATAAAAAACGCAATATTTATGTTATAAACCGTCAAACATATAAAAAAATCTGCCGTCAGGAAAAACATAAAAATCGTCCGCTTTCGCCTGAAACTTTAGCTTTCGGAAATGAGAACAAAAAACTCCTGCACGAATTACAAAAAATGACTTGTGATACTTGCAAATTTTATAAAAAACATACAAAATCAATTGAAATTTCAAACCGTTTGCGTGTAAAACTTGCAAGATTAAATGATGAAATTGAACGTCAGCGAGATATTTTCTGGAATAAATTTTTAGCACACAGAGCAATTTTAACGGAAGCTTCCTATCTTGTGAATGATTATCCGACAGAATACGGAATGACAACTTCTCAAATCCGTTCTGAAAACGAATTTTTCCTTGCACAAATTATTTTTTCAAATGTTTTGGAAAATCTTACCCCATCAGAACTCGCAGGTGTAATTTGTGCAATTACAACCGAAGAAATAAGGGTGGATATGCCATATCTTCCTTTGAGTGAAAATGTCAGAAAAACCCTTAATCAAATAAGAAATATTAAGCGATGTACACAAAAATTACAGGAAAAATATAGGGTTGAAGCTCCATGTTATGTTAACGGATATTTTTCACCGTTAATAGAATTATGGACAGACGGCTGTGAATGGGAAAAAATAACCGAACAAGTTCCTGATATCGGAGAAGGCGATATCGTAAGGTCATTTAAAAGAACAGTTGATGTCTTAAGACAACTTACCACAATATCCAATGTGCCTGAAAGCATAGTATTTACCGCTCGTGAAGCTATCGAAAAAATTCAAAGAGAACCTGTAAATATAGATTAATTTTAATTTCTATCCGCAATTTTTTCCGCAATTTGAGCAGTTACAACCATTTGAACACCCGCCTTTACGGATTGAATTCCACTCAAAAACTTTATCCTCCAGTATAGATTTCACAACCATTGGAGTTAAAATGTTTTCAAGTTCATTAATTTTTTCCTGAAATTCGTCAAAATGCTCATTATAATCAATTAAAATCGGATACTGCGCAATAATTTTCATATTGTTTTCATCATAAGGCATTTTGTGAATAGTTATTCCCGAAACTTTAACGGATGACAAAAACACCTTTTTAACAGCATCAGGACAATTAAATGCAGGAAGAAGCGAAGGATGAATTCTATATATATTCCCATTTTCAAAAAATTCCTCTGGAATTTCCGAATAATAATTTTCCAACAACACTAAATCGAAATCTTTGCTTGAAAAATCAATCTTATCTTTCAAAAAAATTTCAATATTCTGATTGCAAGATTTAAAAAAGTTTTCTATAAATGATTTTAAACCATTATCTTTACTTGTTAAAATAACTATTTTATACATAAATAAGCCTTTTTTAAATAAAGATATCGGAGTAAATTTTTACCCCGATATCTTCACCTAAAGGTTAGTTTACATCATACCGCCCATGCCGCCCATGCCTGCAGGCATAGCAGGTGCAGGTTTTTCTTCAGGAATATCAACAACTGCAGCTTCTGTTGTCAACAACATTGAACCGACAGATGCAGCGTTAACAAGTGCTGAACGTGTAACCTTTGCAGGATCAACGATACCTGCTTTTAACATATCAACATATTCATTATCTAACGCATCATAACCGTATGCACCATCATGAGAAAGTACCGTATCAATTACAACATCTGCTTTAGCACCGGCATTCCTTGCAATTGCTCTCATCGGAATATCAAGAGCGGAAGTTAAAATCTTAAATCCGATTTTTTCATCATCAGAAGCAAATTTTTCGGTTTCAAGAAGTTTAACCAATTCCTGTTGAATTCTCAATAATGCAACACCACCACCGGGAACAATACCTTCTTCATTAGCAGCACGGGTTGCATTTAGAGCATCTTCAATTCTCAATTTTCTTTCCTTCAATTCAACTTCTGATGCCGCACCAACTTCTATTACCGCAACGCCGCCTGAAAGTTTTGCTACACGTTCTTGAAGTTTTTCTTTATCATATTCGGAATCAGATGCTTCAATTTGTTTTTTCAAAAGTCTGATTCTATCTTGAACGGCAGCTTTTGTTTCGTCACCTACAACGATGGTTGTTTCATCTTTTGTAACGGTAACTCGTTTTGCACGTCCCATCATTTGAGTTGTAATATTTTCAAGCTTGATGCCGAGTTCTTCCGTGAACATTTGACCGCCTGTCAATACCGCAATATCTTCAAGCATTGCTTTCCTTCTGTCACCAAATCCCGGAGCTTTTACGGCTACTGCTCTCAATACTTTCCTCATAGTGTTTACAACTAATGTTGCCAAAGCTTCACCTTCAACATCTTCCGCAATCAAAAGTAATGCTCTGCCGTCACGTGCAACCTGCTCTAATACAGGAACTAAGTCTGAAATAATGTTGATTTTTTTGTTTACACAAAGAACATACGCATCATCCAAAACTGCTTCCATACGTTCGGCATCAGTTACAAAATATGGTGATAAGTAACCTTTGTCAAATTGCATACCTTCTACAACTTTTAAATTTGTACCGAAAGATTTGCTTTCTTCAACGGTAATAACCCCGTCATGTCCGACTTTTTCCATTGCTTCCGCAATCAGTTCACCGATTTCCTTGTTATTACCTGCGGAAATTGCCGCAACTTGTGCAATTTCATCTTTTGTATTTACGGGTTTTGACATATTTTTAACTTTTTCAACCGCAAGTTCAACAGCCTTGTCAATACCACGTTTCATACTCATAGGGTTTGCACCCGCAGTAAGATTTTTTAACCCTTCTCTAACAATTGCCTGAGCCAAAACAGAAGCCGTTGTTGTTCCGTCACCTGCAACATCATTTGTCTTTGATGAAACTTCTTTCAATAACTGTGCACCTGCATTTTCAAGCCCGTCTTGAAGCTCAATTTCTTTTGCAATTGTCACACCATCGTTAACAATTTGAGGTGCACCAAATTTCTTTTGCAAAATTACGTTGCGTCCCTTTGGTCCGAGTGTTATCTTAACCGCATCGGCTACCGCATCTATTCCTTTTAGTAAAGCCTTTCTGGCTTCTTCGTCAAAAACTATTTTCTTTGCCATTTTTATTTCTCCTTTTTTAAGCTGATAAGAATTTATTTTTTAACTTAATCAAATAATTCTTTATTCACTTTTTACTCGATAATCCCTAATGCATCTTTTACGGACAAAATTTTATATTCAACTCCGTCCATCTTAATATCTGTTCCTGCATATTTAGCATAAAGAACTATATCGCCAACTTTAACATCCATCGGCTCTCTCTCTCCTTTTTCGTTAAGTTTTCCCTGACCAATAGCAACAACTTCACCACGCTGCGGTTTTTCCTTTGCGCTGTCAGGAATAAAAATCCCGCCTGAAGTCTGTTCGGTATCTTCAATAACTTTAATTAAAATTCTGTCGCCTAAAGGTTTAATCATAATTTTTTCTCCTTATTTCTTCCTACATATATATTTATAATATACAAAATTCAAATTCTTAATTTTATTAAGAATTTTTTAATAATTGGAAAAAATAAAAAAGAAAACGGCTTTATTACAAGTTTTGAATAGCCTTGCTGTCAGAGTCAATAGATTCTTTCAACATCTTTTTAACAACATCTTCTTGAGTGCTCAACATTTTGCAAACGGTTTCAATATTACGAACTTTGTTTGTCAAAATAGTATCAGCACTTGCGGTAATATTTCCTGTTACATTCTGATAAGCGGCTAAAGCGGCAGAAGAAGTCCCCTGCATTAAATTACCCATAACAATCGCAGGAAGCCCGTATTCACCCAAATATGGAGCTGCAGCCTGCATAATTCCGCCCCAACCGGAAATTACACTTGCAACAGGCAAAACTATATTTTTTGCAACAAGTCCCAGTCCTGAAGATGCACCGGTTGCATACGCAGCAGCATTAGCCACATTTGCCAATCCGCCGACAGACGATGCATAACCTGTTGCAACGCCTCCATCAGTTCCCCAACCTGAAACGATTGAAGATGCGCCTCCTGTTGCATATCCGTCCAATCCCCACGAAATTGGTGCTGCACCGTTTGGAAATCCTGAATAATTGTATAGTGAATCTACACCGTAAGAAGTTCCGCCCGAAAATGGCGAATAATAAGATGTCCCTGCAACGTTCATTGATTCGTTTGCACCAAAAACACTTGAAAATGCCGAAGGCGCCAGTAAACTTGCCAAATTATACAAAAAACCGCCTGTCGCACCAAATCCGGTACCCATACCCGAACCTGACACCGTTATATCACGAAGTTTGTCGTAAGTTTCCCAAAGCTGAGCCTTTGCTTCACTGCCTGCCGAACCAAATTTGTTTGCTATTACCAGATAACTGTCGTTTTTGTATGACATCTCTACCTCTCTTAGTTTAAATCTCTAATTATGATTGGAATGTTTTGAAGGTTGATTCTATATTCTTTTCAATTACTTTTTTAACTGATTCCATTTCTGTTTGAAGCGCATTTTGCTCTGTGTCTAATTGACGAAGCCTTAGTTCAAGCGTTCTGTCCTCTTGTTGTATTTTTTCTGTTTTTGCATTGATATCGGCAATTTTCTTTTCATATACCTGCATATCGTAAGTGTATTTATTCATTGCATCTTCGTAAGCATTTTCATCCGTAACGGTAGTTGTTGTTATTGAATATTCTGCAGATGAATCTTCGTATTTTATAGATGTTGCTCTGCCGTTATTGTCATATTCAACGAAAGCTTTTTCAGTATGTTCAACTTTTTTGGAAATACTTTTTGCAACGTAATTATTCAATTTTGATTGACCTTCAATAGTTGAAGAACTTCCTATACAAGCATCTAAATCAGCCTTGCATACATAATAATTTTCTCCGCCGTTTGTCCAAAAATAAATATCCGTTGAAGTTGTTGTTGAACCGGTATATGCACTTGATATGTCAGCTGAAGGGTTATCTAAGATAATTTGATCCATTTCAGCCTTGGCTTTTTCAATATCTTTCGTATCAGTTACAGTACTCAATTGAGTTAAAGTTTTGTTTCCTACTCTGTAGTTACCCGATGAATCAACGGAAACTTGAGGATTTGCTCTTTTATTTTCCACACCTGTATAAACTTCTGCCATATGAAAGTGGGTTACAAGTGAATTGTAGTCAGGATCATTTTGTAATGCATCAATAGAAGTAATGGTTTCTGAATTAAATCCGTCTGTGTATTGATATTGTATGGTTGTATAATCACTGGTGCTCGGTGCTGTAGGAACTTCCATCGCCAAAAGTTCGTTAAACGTATTCGCACTCTGATTTGCCAGTGCAGTTCTCTGTTGGTTCACTTGCTGACCTTCATATTCAACATTTGTTTTTCTCGCCGTAAGCCCTAAATATCGAGCTTGTGATGCTGCCATACCCATATTGAGTAATCTCCTGTTTGCTACTACTTATATTCTTTTTTAATGACGTTTTTTCAAAAGTCAATATTTTCCTTTAATTATTATAGAACCTTTTATACAATTTTTGAAGTGAAATTAAATAAAATCCTTCATTTGATGTAGAGCCGAATTGCGTAAACATTTATTAATGATGAATTGTTAACAAGTTATAATCATTTGACAAAAAAAACATGGTCATGTAATACTTATGTTAGAAAGGTTTATGTGTGTATCATGGCAGGACAACAAAATAACGTATATGATTTATTAAAAATGATAGAAGTAGCTATTGAAGAAGGATTTACAATAATCCCTAACAAGTACTCTCTAATCAGAAAAGATGAAGTTTGTTCTCTATTGAACGAAGTGTTTACGACTTTGCCTGTTGAAATTCAGGAAGCAAGAGCATTTTTAAGACGTAGAGAAGAATTACAAATAGAAGCTCAACAAAGAGCGGAAAGAATCGTTGCTGACGCTCAAGCGGAAGCAGACAGAAAACTTTCCGAAGCCGATTTCTTGAAGGCATTAGAACGTGAAGGCGATAGAATCAGAACTCAAGTAAAAGATGAATGCGAAGAAATGAAACGCCGCGCAACTGATGAGGCTGATGCAATAAGAAATCAAGCATCTGATGAAGCTTTAAAAATTAAGGAAGGCGCCGAAATGTATGCAGAACAAGTTCTTACTACTTTAGAAAAGAATTTGGCTCAAATGCAAGGCGTTGTTAAAAACGGACAGATTTTTATGGAACAAAGACGCAGTGAATCTTCCAGAAGCTATTCTTTAGCAGGAAGCTATCCGTCTAAAGATTAATTTTTACATACATAATTTTAAAAAGCAGCTTGATATCACACAATCAAGCTGTTTTTCTTATTATCTTATAGAAATTTAACAATTGTTTGCATTTTTATTTGTTTGTTTTATTATATTATCATAAGCCGATAAAAATAGAATGTGTTACTACACATTCTTTTTTAAAAAGCGAAAAATATACAGAAGAATAAAAAGGATAAAACAATGGGTATTAAAGGCAAATTAGACAAAATGGTAGTTCTTGCTTGTGAAGATTGCAAAGAAAGAAATTACACGACAACAAAAAATAAAAAGAATTTGAAAGAAAGAATGGAACTTAAAAAATATTGTCCGACTTGCAAACGTCACACTGTTCACAAGGAAACAAAGTAAGTTAATAAATATAAAGTTAATAAGTAAATGAGAAGATTTTTGCTCAATAAATAACTTATTAACTTTGCTAAGCGTCCTTAGTTCAGTTGGTAGAACGTCGGTCTCCAAAACCGGATGTCGAGGGTTCGAGTCCTTCAGGGCGTGAATTTTAAAAACAATAAGGAAACAAAAATGATAGCAAATGATAATCAACCAAAACAAGATTCGCAATTTGTTGCAGGAGTAAAAGAATATTTTCGCGGAGTGCGCGCTGAATGGGGCAAAATCACTTGGCCGGAAAAGCATCAAATTATTACGGAAACATTTATGGTTATTGCAATCATTTTTTGTTTTACACTTGCGATTTATTTGATAGATAAGATATACATTTTCCTATTTGGTCTATTAAAGTAATTGGTTTAAAAAATAAGAAATAAGGTGGCTTATGACAGGTAAAAAAGAAAAATCAATGGCAGAAGAACTAAACGAAGCAAAAGCTCAAGAGCAGGCTGAACTTGAGGCGCAAACAAAAGAAAAAGGTTCAAGCTCAAAAGCAAAGCGCTGGTATATAGTTCATACTTATTCAGGTTATGAAAACAAAGTTAAGGTAAATCTTGAAAAACGTATTGAATACATGAATATGGGTGACAAGATTTTCAGAATAGAAGTTCCGCAAAAGACCGTAACACAGGTTAAGGGCGGTAAGAAGCAGGAAAAAGAAGAAAAAATCTTCCCGGGTTACGTTCTTGTAGAGATGATAATGGACGAGGACAGCTGGTATGTTGTAAGACACACTTCAGGCGTAACCAAGTTTGTGGGTTCTGCTAAAAAACCTATTCCTGCCCGTGACAGCGAAATCAAAAAGATTATTAATCGTTCAACTGTTCAAACTCAAAAGATTGAACTTGACGTTAAAGTTGGTGATAAAGTTAGAATTACCTCAGGGCCTTTCGCAGACTTTATCGCAGATATCATTGAAGTTTATCCTGATAAGGCAAAACTTCGTGCAAATGTTTCTATATTTGGCCGTGAAACTCCGGTTGAATTGGAATATAAACAAATAAATAAATTATAGAAAATTATAAAAAGATTTTCTAAGTAGTACACAAAAAGTGGAAGGGACGCCCCCGTTATTACCACAAAGGAGAAAAAAATGGCAAAAAAAGTAGTAGGAAAAATTAAGCTTCAAATAGAAGCCGGCAAAGCAAATCCGTCACCTCCTGTTGGACCTGCGTTAGGTCAACACGGTGTTAACATTATGGATTTTTGTAAGCAATTTAACGCGCAAACACAAGACAAAGCGGGATATATTATTCCTGTAATTATTGATGTTTACGAGGACAGAAGTTTTACATTTGTTCTAAAATCACCACCGGCTCCGGTATTGATAAAGAAAGCTTTAAATATACCAAAAGGTTCAGCAGTACCTAATAAAGATAAGGTTGCTGAAATCACAAGAGCACAATTGGAAGAAATTGCAAAAATGAAGATGGCAGATTTAAATGCAACAACAATGGATGCTGCCGTTAAGATGATAGCAGGCTCTTGCAGAGCAATGGGTGTAACAGTTAAGGAAGACTAATTAAATATGGAAGGGCAATTTGCCCGTTAACACCATGAAAGGAAAATTAAAAATGACAAAATTAACTAAAAAACAACAAAAAGTTAACCAAATGTTGGAAGGTTTTGAACAACCTGCAACAGCGGTTGATGCGATAAAGAAACTTCAAGAAGTTTCAAAAGAAGTTTCAAAATTCAACGAAACGGTTGAATGCCACATGAAGTTAGGTATAGACGTACGTCAAGCAGACCAACAAATAAGATCAACAGTAGTATTACCTGCAGGATTGGGTAAGACCGTAAGAGTTTGTGTAATTGCAAAAGGGCCAAAGGTAACAGAGGCAAAAGAAGCAGGCGCAGACTTTGCGGGAACCGAAGATATTATCGAAAAAATTGAAGGCGGTTGGTTTGAATTTGACACATTAATTGCAACTCCTGATTGTATGGGAATGTTAGGTAAATTAGGTCGTGCACTTGGTCCGAAAGGCTTGATGCCAAACCCTAAGACCGGAACAGTTACAATGGACATAGCAAAGGCTGTAAAAGATGCTAAAGCAGGTAAGGTAGAATTCAGAGCTGACAAACAGGGAATGATT
>ERZ842401.3277-NODE-3277-length-20357-cov-3.917791_pt1 | contig 20357 bp, 16 predicted proteins | sample MGYA00521270_ERZ842401 | MGnify/ENA primary metagenome ERZ842401 (study PRJEB31892, sample SAMEA3878208) | bioreactor metagenome | biome: Moose rumen | place: Sweden | collected 2011-10 | study: EMG produced TPA metagenomics assembly of the PRJEB12797 data set... | reverse complement strand
GCAATGCTTCGTTAAATTCATCGACACCATATTTTGGAATTAGAATCTGCCATTGCCCGGGACCAGAGCCAAGCAAGGGATGCTCTTTTATCATTTCGATGGTTTTTTGCCAAATCAGCGTACGCATCGAAATTGCTGTTGTTCCTGTTTCGTTACTCCTATATCCATATTTTTCAGGATTGAAAGTCAGCATTATACGCTCAGTTATCATCTGCTCAACCTTTGTTTCGGTAAAAGATAATTCACTGAAGTCACCATGTTTTAAGAATGTTAGAAGTTCTGCATAAGTATCTAATGTTTCTATGTCCATTACCATTTGAGCAGGAGAGGGATGTTCTCCGCATCTAAAGCAATTAGTTCGGTAAGTTGTAAGGTTAACTCCCATTTTCTGTTCCCTACCGCAGTATGGACACACAGGAACTCGGAGCCAACCATTCCTATATTCGTAGGCTCCGAGTCTCTTTACAAAGTAATTGTAAAGCTGTGTTTTAAACTGTTGAGTTATCTTAGTCATGACTAACTAACCAATATATAGCAAAGATAATTATACCTAAAAATGCAAATGGTACTATGAAATCTTCCCAGATGCGTCTAAGATTTTGTTTGTCCATCTTCTTTGTAAATGTTTAAGTTTTTCTAAAGGTAATGTATTTAAGTATCTAGGAGCTACTTCTTCTACAAGGTAATTAAGAACCCTGTTAAACTCCTGTTCTTCAGAGGTCTGAGGTACGAGTATTTCATACCCAGGCATTTCATCATTAGCTCTGCCATCTAGTACAGAGAATTTTACCTTACGATAAAAGTTCTCAAGCTTAATCCATTTAGGACCTACACTTTTTACAAATTTAATTTCATCTTCATACCTTGTATCATCTGTATGTAAGATTACCTTATCTCCTGGTTTTAATTCCGAGTATTTCATATTAAATATCACCTGTTAATTGTTGTTTATTAGTCTCGGCAGCTTGCTTCTTTATTTCGTTATCTATAGTTTCTGAGTACAGTTCATCATACTTCTTTCTCTGATCCTTAGTAAATTCTACTGCTCTCTGTCTTTCGATATCTACTTTATATAATGCTCGCCCGTTAGGTTTACCATCTCTCATTACTACCAATTCAAGGCGTTGGATTCCATCTTTCTCTTCCTGTTCTGTACAGTTAAGACCAAATATTGCTACCGAGTTACGTACAATGTCTACGCATTTAGCAATATCATTTTCCTCATACCTTGTCTTACGATGCTTATAAGCATTACGAGTAACATGATTAGCAGTCCATATGCAATCAAGATCCATATCTTCTGCAAGATTCTGAGCATCAATGAAAGCATTACCTATCCTCTCGAAATCATCCTTATCTCCAGCTATACTTGCCATCTTTGCCAGATAGTCAATCATAACTACCTTAACATTTATACCTTGAGATTTGAGTTTAAGGATTCTATCCCTTATATAATTACAATCTGTAACCATTGCCGGGACTCTTTCAACTATAAGCTCAACACCGAATCTTGCCAGCTTCCTAATATGCTTTTGCTCAAGCTTATCATATTCACCTGAGTATATTTCCTTTTTAGTTTTATTAAGTGATGACTGAATGAATCTGTCCATAATCTGGGATTGACCATTCTCAGTATCTATGTATAAAACTGTTTTACGCATCTTAAGATAACCTATTGCCAGATTAACCAAGAAGAACGTCTTTCTTGCTTTAGGTTTATCCAGTAATACTGCTACTGAACCTCTTGCAAATCCTCCAGCATTAGTTAACTCATTAATTTGCCTTGAAGGAGTAGGAACTACATCAGGATCAGACTGACGTTTAAACTGTCTCTCTACTACATCCCGAATCAGATAATCTGGTTCATCCTCTTTCTTAGGCTTTGAATGTTGTAAGATCTTATCTATCTTCTTACTATAAGTTTCATACTGTTCGAAGTTATCCAGATCAAAAGAATCATTAAGATTCTTCATCTCAACCCAGGTAGAGAACTGATATATCTTTTCCTGAATATAATCCGAATCTTTTAATGGCTCATTATATAAAGCCTTCACCACTTTATTAATTCCTGGGATATCTTCTGTAGTTACAAGGTCAGCATAATCTTTGCTCTCTAGCAATTCTTTAATAACTTGTTTAAGAATATTCTCTGACGGGATTCTTTTTTTCTTCTTGTAATAACTAAATATGCCCTCGGCAATTATAGAATGTTCTATCAACACAAAATAATTAGGCTTTAGCCTTTTTAAAGCAAGCCCACCTTCTGGATCTCTTAGGAGATATTTTAATACCTCAGCTTGGAAATCAGTACTGAATGAGAATTGTACTTTCTGTTTCATATTATTAATTAAATATTATAATACATAATAGATCCTTAGTGTCGGTGTGTAATTGTGTAACTATAGCTAGAACCACTATACACATCCTGACTACCAACACAAGAAAAGTATTTATTTATTTGCATATTTAAAATTTTATTATTAATTTTGCAAAGTTAATTTAAAAATTCAAAGGATATGAAACTTGACAAAACGATTGGCCCAGAATTGCATAGGATCAAACCTCTCGAAAAATATGATGAGAAGATCTTTGCCAAACTCTACAAGCTTTGCAAACCAGTTATCAAGAACTTGGTTAAGCAAATTGATTGCCGTAGATATAACGTATCGAAGGATGTGATTAACTCTTATTTCTGGGATAAGATGTTATTTTTATTCAATAGATACTACGAAGAAAGCGAAGGAAATGTTGAGTTCTTGAAAGCTCACATCTTGAGAGGGTTATCTACTTATAAGTATCATTTGTTACAGGAAGCTTATTCTGAAAGAGCTGAGTACTTTCAGAGTTTAACTTCACTTGATGAGTTATATGATAACAATAAAGAGGATGTGACAATGGAGGAAGATGGAGCATATAAGGAAGAACTTCTTAAGACTTTGTATGATTATATGAACAAGCACCTTTCTCCTGATGCTATACTTATATTCGAATGCCTAATGACACCTACTGCTTTTTTATTAGAAAAGACAGATAATGGTAGAATACGTATAACTAACTCGATGCTTGCTGAATTCTTCGACCTTCCAAAAGCTAAGACTTCTATACAGTACATCTCAGACTTAAGACATGATGTAGAGTATTGGGAACGTAGAGCTATGAAAGAATTAACACACAAATAAAGGGACCCAGTCATTACAACTGAGCCCCCGTCACAACCTAAAATTATTTATGGAAAACAAGGAAGGTTATTCCAACGTCTTAATAATAAAGGCTACTACTGTATAAGCAGGGCGATTATCTATTGGCTTACTACCACCAACTGTAGAAGATAGATAAGCTCTTGCAACACCTTGGTTACCTGCAGAACCTGCAGTACCAGTTACTACTTCCTGATTAACATCAGAAGCTACATAGGGTTTTGGGAATCCAGCTTCTACACTACCGAATTTACCAGCAGCTCCATCATCTCCAGTGTATACGTGAGTATGCTTTGGTATATTATTAATCTCAAGAGTAAGTTTATTATTACCTCCTGTTACAGCTGGAGTTCTATACTCAGAATCTACAGTACTCAAACCTATTGGGAATTTACCCATAAGGTTTGGTTTAGTAATACTTGGATTATGTACAGAAGCAGTTCCATCGCATAATTCCCAACCATACGGAATGGTAGAGGTAGATCCATACCACATAATAATGGTACCTACAGGGAGAGATACAGAAACTGTTTCTGTTTTCTCATCACTTTCAGAAAGTATCTTTTTAAGGTAATCTCGGAATGAGAGATCTCCCATACCATCGAAGATCTTATACATATACCTTAACAAATCCTTGTTGTGATTTACATCAGCCCAAGAATATGTAAGAGGCATTGGGAACTTCCTTTCGTAAGGTACAATAATGAACTTTTGTAGAGTTCCAGTCTCTGACATCACGTCATTACCAGTACCATAGATACCTACCAGAACTACATCATCAGTATTAGATGCACTTAAACCTGTAGCTGCAAGAGCCGTTGATTCCAAGTAACTGTATGACAGTTCTGTATCATCCTGAGGATCTGCATCTTCATCCAAACTCTTAATTACCCTTGATCCCAGAGAAGTAGGATATTTGTAATCGATAGCTTTCTTATAGAGCTTAAAGAAAGATACAGATGACTGATTCCAATAAGCTTCGTATAAGATAGGCATCTCTACATTTACATCCTCTGAGTAGGCATGTCTGGCGATTACAATAATCTCAGGATAAGTACTCTGAGTATTACTGATAGGAATGGTTATATGATTATCAGAATTTACCTCTATATAACCGTCCTTAGATACTATACCAAAGTTACTAACTTCATCACCTAAGGCCTGAATCATAACTCGTTGAGACATCTTGCTCTCAATAAGTTTATTGAATTTGTCCCGGAACTCTTTAAGTTGAGTATCTCCGGCATTAGGGGTAGGAGTTAGAACGATATCAGTACCACTGATAGTAAAGCCTCCGTATCCAAATAAAGGTCCAGGGCCTTGTTGAAGAGCGATAGCTTCTGTGAGCTCCTTTGATTTTAATTGGCTTTCGAAGCCAAAGTAAGTTTTAGTTGCCATTTTCTTTTTTATTATTTTCGTATTGTTTACTAATATCTTCTATGGCACTCGCAAATTGCTTAAAGCGTAATGTAAGAATAAATGCAAGCAATTTCCAGAAAGAATATTTAACTTTAATATTATGTAATTCTAGAATATGCCCATATATACTATCGATTTCGAAACCATAGCATAATACTATAGCGGTTATAGCCGTTATAATGGGATCTACACCGTACGGTTCAGCAATAGCCTTACCTATTGTTACACCGATGAAAATGTAACATAGGTAATCTATTAGTTTATTGAAGGTTCTCCTACCAGCCCTGGATCTTCTTACCTTATCTCCTCGGTGTCTGGCAGCAGAAACTCCAAACCATAAGTCTCCGATAATTAGTACCAAAGCTAGTGTGATCATCCATCTCATATCGTAGAGTAAACTTTGCCACTCTGCTAAAAAACCTATTACTGTTGTTTTCACAGCCGTATTTGTTGTTGTATTAGTATCCATAAAGCTTACTCAGTTTGAACTTTTACTGTCCAGTCAATATCCTCAGATGTAGTAACTACCTGTACTACCTTTTCACTAACTTCAGCCCAAGCCCAACTTAGATACTCATCTGAGATACCATTACTGGTTAGGACTTTGAAATTAGCAGAAATTTGTACACCTGACTTATTAACAATAGGTATATAAGCTCCTGATTCGTATTTATATAACCTAAATGTATAAGTACCAGGTTGATAGGCATAGAATGAGTATGGTAATTCATATTTACCCTCAAGCTCAACTCCCTGATTATTGCTAACCGTAACGCATAGATTCTCTTTGGTGAATTTAGCACTACTGATAGCAGTGACTGTAGTACCAACTGCTGTACCTTGTAAGATAGCCAGCATTGGGTCAACTAAAAGTGAATAATCGATATCCTCTTTTACACTTAAGTAGGCATAGTTAATGGTTTTCTTATCAATATCTAATTGGTTAATCATAAAGAGATACTGGCCTGGTTCTTGAGGACCTTGAATTAGTTCTCCAAGAGTATAAACAGTACCAGTAAAGAGCCACCTACCGGTATAATCAGTAGGTTCATATACCCAACCATGAGCCTCAGAACTGTAGGATCCTGGGAATCCCCACTCTCCTGGGATAGCCTCAGCCAACCAATGTGGATTTGGAATACCAGTATGATCTTGATCTAGGCTATCGATAGTTGGAGGTAAAACCTTAGGATAAGCTACATTAGGATTTTGATCCCATTCACTTCCATCCTTTACAAGCTTGTACATATAAACTCTGGTATAGCCAATATCATTATTAGTTAACTTAAGTCTAAATGATGGTATATCTACTGCAGGGTTATACTGAGCAAGTCTTACAGAATGTTTATAACCTGGGTTTGTTTTATACCAACCCCAAGTAAGTTTACCAGTAATAGGATCTACATCGTAAATCTGACCAGCAGGTGAAGTCCAAGCTTTGCTAATAACATCTACATCGAAGTATAGGTTACCGTCGAACTTTTGGGGAATGTTATAAGCATCAATGACTTTATAAGTAGGACTGTTAGGCCATGTTTTGTTTCTGGCATGGAGTTCTACGCAATAAAGTCCAGGAGGGTAGTTGGTAGTATCAGAATTAGACAAGATATAATTACCATACCTCCAAGGTAATTGGATAGTACCCTGAACCTTGTAGTTAGGCAAGGTGTTACCGACATCATCAACTAATACTTCTGTAACTGCAGTGTATGATCCAAGGAAAGTTCCAGTATTAGGAGTAGCTCCTCTATACAGTAATACCTCAAAGTCAAAAGCATTAGGATCTATAGTTAAGATATCATTAGCTTCTACTATTGACTTATCCAATGTAATAGCAAAGTTAAAGCTCCAATTACATACAGTACCACTACTAACATTGTCTGGTACTGGTATTTTAGTACGAAGCATATAACTCTCATCATCAGATCGGTCATTATCGAATACCTCTAAGAAATACTTTTCATTGTACTTATTAGATTCTACATTGATATCTACCTTATTACTAGATACATTGTCGAATACTTGGCTAGTTCCATAGAACCGATAATGGCCGGGATCATCAAGAATAATTTCCTCTCCGTTGTTCCAGTACTGAGTTACAGGATTAGAAGTTTCCTTAATAAGTATCTCATCATCGTAGAGACCATTGTAATCTATATACAGTGTATTTGAGGTATCTGCTGGATCCTCTCGGGTGATTGCAGCCAGACCAGCTAACAGTCCAATATATCTAATACTAGTACCAACTCCATCGACTAAAGCTCCGTTAGGACCGATAGATTTATTTGATATTGGATTAGATATACTGAACTGGTTAATAAGTGGGCTGCTACCAGATCCAAGTACATTCCTACCATACTTGTATTCATAGATATCCTCATTATCTATATCCTGAGTATAATCTTCTTCCTCAGCTATGATATTACCAGTAACTGGGTAGAAATATACAGTCTTCTTTTCGTACCATGTAGGATGATCAGTATGAGGATGTTCTGTTATTACTATCTTAAGATACTGGCTATCCTTATGTACTGGATTAGTGAGATAAGCCAAAGTAATGTTTATCGGCAAGTACCTATTAGTTATATTACATCCATAGATATTAGCCGAGTGAATCTTATAGTATGGCTTATTCTGACTGTTACCTACAGGACTAGCAGGACTATTACCAGTTGCTCCAGCAAGAATAGTAGACCAAATATTACCACCATTATCATTGACATACAAAGGCCTTGTATTTACTCTCTTTAGAGAAGGCAAACTACTAAGAGCCTGTATTCTGACCTTACAAGTCGGAGTGTCATTATCCACCATATTATTTGCCAAGCCTTCAACTAATGAAGCAGTAAGAGTTTCGTTAGCTCTTGTTACTACAATGGTTAATGACTTATCTGGATTGCTCTTCTGGTAGAATTTATAAGTACCTACTTCGAAAAGGTGGATAGCATAAATGCAGAGACCTGCATAAGCTGAGTAATCTACAAGAGTACCTTCTCTATCTGGTAACTTAGTACCAGATTCTACTAATACCAAATCCTCTCCATCCACTGATACTTGTTCTGGAGTAAAGTCATCATCTTCTGGATCGGCATCATTAGTATAAGTCAAAACTGAAGCTGACTGTATAAGGATAGGTACATAGTTATCTGAATCATCCAACTCTAAAGGTACAGAAGTATTATACCAACTGAATATATTGTAATTGAACTTCTTCTTCCAACCAGCCAGGATGAATGTATCTAGTTCTCCATTAGTTAAATCGAAATCATCTTCATCGATTACACTAACTTTAAACATTGGATATATAGCCCTTGTAGAAGATCCAGCCTTTATAGTAAATATATGCCCATCTTCATATTCTGTATCTGACCAAGTACCAGAGCCCAGGAAATCAACTTTGAATTTCTTAGGCTGATCCTTTACGAACTCTGGTTCTTTGCCCATTAGAGAAGTATGAGTATAGGTATCTACTACTTTTACCATGATCTTAAGATCAGCTCCAGTATCAAAATATCTAGCAGGTACATCCTGACCAGTTGATCTATCATAGACTCTATACCAACCTGGATATGTAGAAGAAGCTACAAATACATTATCTGAAGCTGTCCAATCAATTGGAGTATGGTCTACATATACCTCTATAGAACGATTAACCTTAGGCTCTACATAACCTGATACACCAGATAAACCTTTCCACATCAAGTGTGGTCTAGCTCCTAATGGTAAGAACATGTTAATGAGATTGAACATTCTGTTCTGTAATCTCAAGAACTCATTACTACCATTACTATAGGCATAGTTAACCAGATTAAGAAGGAAGTTAACACTAACGAAATGAGTACAGTTCTGGTGATTATCCATGGTGTTCTCATCCAAATCCATCCATTCTGAATCCAGTTTAGTTACTTCACTAAGTGAATCAAATAATGAATCTGGAGATCCGAAATAGTCATCATCAGTGCCATAGTAATCCTCATCGGTTCCGTAGTAATCAGAATCGTCATCATCTTCTACAGTAACCTTTGGATAAGCCTTAGAAGTAGAAACTGTAGCCTCTATACCATACAACTTAAGTAGTACCTCGAAGAACTTCTTAGTACCACGTATTGAATACAGAGCTATAGAATATTTTACCAAAGCTCTAACCTGAGCATCGGTTAAATCGAAGTGGTCTGCAGTACCATTAGCAGATACATTCATTGGATAGATCCAATATTTCTTCAAAGCCGCTATAGTAGTCGGACTATCGAAACCATTAAATAGGATCTTCCATTTCCCTGGATCAATGGCATGAGGATTGGCGTATGGCATTGAACCTAAGAATTCCCATAAGTACCCGAGATAAATTTCCGGCGTATTATCAACATCTAGTATATCATCTAGAGTGTTAATATCACCTATTACATTATCTTCAAAGTAATTACCAAAAATCTCTAGATAGCGTTCAAATAAACCCTTTCCATCCTTTATATATGTATCGTTAGCCCTAAAATAATAGGGTAACCAATCTATCAAGGACCTTAAACTTTTCATACTGTTTCAGTAATGTTTGCTGTAAGATCAGTATTAGTTGAGAAAATAGGAATGGTGTAACCAGTGTCCGTATAATCAGAATTAATCTGACTTACAGTAATTTGATATTTCCTGTTAATATAATTACCACTAAGACCAAAGGTATTAGTAGAAGATACCAACCTTAAAGTAAACTTAGCCTTATGAGCAGTATCAGTAATAGTATGAGTACCGGTCATACTATAATTACCAGTAAATCTACCATCCCTAGATACCAAATCATAACTTGAAGCCTTCAAGGTAATAATATAAGTTACTGACTCAGGTACTTCTAATGGATTGTATGTAGTTGGAGCAAATCCAAGACCACCACTAAGAGGAATAACCCAAGGTTTTACATAGAACTTATTTATTCTTAAGTAATCTACACTAGCCAAGTTATCCATCAAAGCATATAAATCTGAAATTCTAACAGAACCTCCAATTTCTGATACTTGAACATTATAAGCATTATATAGAGCAGTACGAATATGAGATAGGATATCTTCCTTTTTATAATTAGCTCTACCAGTTACATCTACATTAAGTACGATGTTAGAAGTACCAAGAGAGAATACCTTAAGTATAGTAGTTATAGGAAGATAAGGATTAAGCTTATCCCATACCTTCTGCTTAAGAGTATTAGCTGCTACCAGATTAGTATTAGCACTGTTATCTGAAGGTAAGATGTACAATGCTACCTTTCTACCACACTGGTAATCTACCTTAGCTTTAACTACTCCGGGGACCATAAGAGCCAGATCCTCATAATCTCTCTTAGTAATTGCTACACCTTGAGTACGGGCCTGCAAAGGTATACGATTTCTCATAGACTCTATATCCTCATAGTCAGTACCTCCAGCTGCAGCATACTCATTAGAACCTTTCCATACACTAGCAGAAATACCAGACGGTAAGTTAGTAATAGCCCCAGCATCAACATTTCCTGCAGCACCTTTAGTAAGATAGCAAGTACAAGAAGTTATACTACTACCATTAACCGGAACTTTTCCAAAAGTACCATCACCAAAAATAATAAGTATATTACCATTATTATCTATCTCAACTCTGAAGTGAGTATCATCTGGCCTAGAATAAGCAAAAGTATCAACCAAAGCCCACTGAATATTACCTATGGTTAATGACATAGAACCATGTTCATAGTATTCTCCAGAAGGTAATGAATCTGAAGGTATAGATACAGTGGTAGTACCAGAAGATAGTATACTTGGTATTAATGAGGATAGATCAAAAGTTCTGTGCTGTATTAGCGGGATCCTTACTAAACCCACATTAGCTGTAATCTTTACTAATTGATTTACCATCCAAATAGTACCATCCTGGGTTATGGTAGATCCTTGACTTATATTAGCTGTGGTATTTAAAGAAGTAGTACGGGTAATCACCAAGTCAGTAGTTGCAGCAGTTGCTCCATGTGGATAATAACCTACTAAATTACCTAAAGCTTGCAAAGAAGTATATCTTTGAGCAGTAGATAAGAAAAACTCTCTAGCCTTAATATCAATGTAGTAATGTAATACTTCGGCTATAGCAGCAAACATGGATATGACTATAACCAAGATGTTACCTTCTGATACATCGGTTACAAGCTGCCTACCTTGTGAATCTGTAATGGACTTAAGTCCTTCAATTAACTTTTGTTTGATTTGGTGGTATGACCTCTGATAAGGAGTGAGCCACGGATTGGTTATATTCATATTATTTATCTTATTTAAATTTCATATGTTGCACTTATCTCATCACTAATATTGGTATTCTTTATAGTGTAATGGATAATGATAGAAAGTTGAGTACCTTGACGTACAAGTTCGGTTTTAGTAAGGTATATACGATCTTCCCAAGTAATCAAAGCTTGTTTCACAAACTGATTAACCAAGAAAGCTTGAGCTTGAGTATTAGGCTCTTCTATACATTCCCAAAGCCTACTACCAAAATCCTCTTGCCTAATCCTAGATCCTATTTCATACTGTATAACCGAATTTATATTATGTAATATAAGGTCTGGTGTACCGGTCACTGGGTACCACCCAGTCTGCCCACTAGAATTTTGTTCTAGTTTAATGGGATATAATGCTCCAGATCCAATTGTTTTTTCTAGAATGTTTGCCATTAGTGTAAGAAAGTTTTATCTTCATAATCTTCATTTTTAAATTTGCTAAATGGACTTGTAGCCTGTTGCAAATTAGGAGAAGTAGGTGAACCCGGCGATGAAGAGGTATGAGTGTGCTGATTGAATAAAGCCCTTAATTTTTCCAACTCACTTTGAAGGTTATTAAGCTTCTCTGTTAATTGGTCAATATTAATCAAACCACCATTTTCTCCTTCATGTCCAAATATACCACCATTAGCATCCAAAAAGATACTACCTTTCTTAGAAGTAAGCTGAATATCTCCTTCTTCATTAACGACCATTACATTACCTTTTACATAAACAGTAAGTTGACCGTTATCATCATCTAATAATACCCTATTACCACTTGGGGTTACAAAGCCCATAGCATTAGGTTTTGCTAATTCTTCTGGACATTCTTCCAAACCCCAACCACAATATTCCCAAAGAGGTTTAGATGGGTTACCACATTCAAATGATACCCACACTAAATCTTTTATCTTAGGAGTTATATATTTAAAACCACTATCCATAGAACCTTCCTGATTAACTGGTATAGCCCAATCAATAATACCTCCATGAACATCTGGTACAGCTACCTTTAACCTATTCATAGATAATGGGTCATCATTGTCTACAACTATTCCCCTATACCTAGAGTAGTATCTACCAAAAGCTTCTATACCTTGGTTAACTATGATATTAGTATTATCCATAAATCAATTATTGACCATAACGTTTATAATTCTCAGTTTTTCTACGAATAATGTCATAAAATTTACTTGAATAAGCTGTTTTGAAAGCCTCGTAATCAGCATCATGTGGTGGTGGAGTATAAGTAAACCAAGTTTTAGTAACTTGATTACCTTCCATCTCAACATGTTTATGATAAACTCCGGTTCTTCGGGCTCCAGGCTTATTATTAGCTCTAAGGTATAAGTTATAAGCTACGTCTGTAGTAACTTGAGTCTGCTCGTTTACATTCCCAGCTTTAGTAGCACAAAATTCCATCTCATCCTTAGTCATCAAGCTAATATCTATAACAACTCCACCATTAGTAGGTTGAGTTTCACTTCCACCATCTTTAGTTCTCTTTGTCTTTTTAGAAGTACCAACACTAGCTTCAAGAGTATTAGTATCGGCTGCTACTTTATAACTACCGGGAGATAGTGTAAGTGAACAAGTATAACCTTCAGAAGAGGATATCCTATGTATAACTCTTTTAATATGATAATCGCCAGAACGAGAACCTATATTCTCTATATGAATCTTAGCTGAAGCTGTGAGTGTAGGTCTACCAACTACTCTCATTTCCACCTCTAACCTCTTTTCGGTAATCTTACGAGTGCTATTATTCATAGCATTATTTATAAGGTATTTCATATAAGCCCTTTCTGGGCTCTCTAAAGATCTACTATAGTAATCATTTATCAACTGAACTGCTGAGATCCTATACCTAGATTTTTGTTTATGGACTATCTGAACTTGTACATTTCCATGTCTACTACCAGAAGCTATATTCCCATTACTATAGGTAGGTTTACTAACTAATACATATCCCTTATCTTTAAGAAACTGTTCTACTGAATATGCAAAATCTCCGCCATTAATTGGACTAGCACTACCCCATTGAAATACGTAAGAAGTACCCTTCTTCTTTTTATCAGTACCGTAAGCTGGAATATATACAGAACTACCACTACCTCCACCAACTAATTCAGCTAAAGTTTTAGTTTCTACCATAGTCCTATATACACCATTATCTATAGTAACAGTATCTTGACCAAAGTATTCTCTAAATAAAGCTTGAACCTTAGAAGGGTCATTTCCAGCTTCCTTAAATCTTTCCTGAAACTCTTTCTCTCCTTGAGAACCTTGTCCCATATTCTTACTACGTAGTAGATTTTGAACAAGGTTTGTATGTACTTCTGGAGCATCACGTTTCATGTACTCGTAATCCTCAAGGGCAGTTCTTTTAAACTCTTGATCGGCTTCAGCTTGGATCTTTTGTGGAGATTCACTTGGTATCCTACTTCTCCAGTGAGTTTCCCAATAACCCCTTTCAGCTTCAATATCTGGACTAAGGTAATTAGGACTAGCTCCGGCATTTAACTGAGGACCGCTCATTGCAGCTGCTTGATCACGGATCTCTTGTTCTGAACCAACAGAAATACCAGTAGAAGTGGTCTTAATACGTTTCTTAAAATTATCAAAAGACATAGTAGCACCCCTTGTGGCATTCTTAGTTCTATATTGAGTCTTAAAGCTTATAGATAGTACTTCTCCATTTTCATGGGCATATACATAATTATGTACTGAAGCAGGAGAATATGGTTTATTATGTATATAAAGAACATCACCCCTACAATCTATATACCAAGGGCCTTTCTCTAATCTCTCTAAAGCTTTCTGTAATTGAACTAAAGGGTTATTACCAATAAATAATGATTCAGAAGTCAAGGCATCTCTAACTCGTTGATCCATATCTACTGGAGTACCAGTAAATGAATTGGCAAAGATAATAGTACCTTGACCTATTGGGTGATCAGTTTGAGCAGTCTGTAACTGTTGAAAAACCTGGTGATCAACTAGTTGTGATATTTTCTCATTCATACAAAAGCTTCTATTATTACTGGCATCTCTAAGTTACAACCATTCTCTAAGAACTTATCTAGAGTTTTATTTTCATCTCCGTTAGGTTTTACAGGTAGACTTAACAATAAATCTGCTTTGATATCAAGGCAAACTAATGAGCTATGTACACCTTGGTCATCAAAATCAACATTGTAATCTCTGACCTTTAAAGCTTTAGCCTCACTAGACACAGAACTACCATCAGAGTATATATATCCCCACTGAACAAATATTTTCATATCAGTTGGGAAAGATTTCTCATCTACCACATCTGGATCTCCACAATCAAAGGTAATAGTACATTCATTGTGATTTTCCTCATCATATTTATATTGAAATTGGCTTATATACGCCCCAAGAGGCACTCCCGTAATTGGATGTAATAAGGGAGTGCCTACTTCACTAAAAATGGCTAAATATGGAGTAGCTGTACCATGTTGTAATATACTGGCACTAGCTGGAGTTTTAATTTCCGCCATACTGAGGTATCTTTAATATTTGTCCTGGGTAAAATTCGTTTTCATCGAATGGGTTCTGTATATCGTTAGCCAAAGCTATGATATGCCATAAGCCAGAATCCTTATAATATACATTAGCTATACCTTGAAGAGTATCTCCATCTTTGACGGTATAGGTTAAATCATCATCGGTAGTAACTACAGTTTCCTTAGTAGATTCCAGACTTATAGAGTCATCTGGATATTCTACTATTACTGCCGAATCATAGGGACTTTTTATACTTGCCATAATGAAGACTGATTATTTCTTGGATTAGCTACTTGATCTTTCTTACTAGTACCAATACCCTTAATACCTTCCAACTTAGTTGGATCATAAATTGAAGAGTGTAAGGGGTTAGTACTGCTTACTCGTGAGAATACAAGTTCTTGGGTAGCAGCCATTGGATAAAGTCTACCATCTTGCCATTCTACATTTTCACTAGACCTACGATCTATATAACCATCCCTAAATTGCTTTAGGATATAAGTTGCAGAGGTAAGAATAAAATAGGCATTATCAAATAAGCCAGAACCACCCCAATCTAGTTGTAATACAGGAGGTCCTGCTGCATAACCATTAGATTTAGACCAAGCTTCTAGAAGCCTACATTTTTGAACTACTTCCCAGGGCCTTTCTGGATCATTACAAAACCATGAGATTTGAAGCTGTATCTTATCTTCTGCTCCAGTGAAATGATACATTGGTACATTTCTACCGAAGGACTTAATAGCAGCCCAGGAGGTTTCTCCCTGGAATTCCAATTCTGGAGGACGATTCTGAAGGGTAATATACTGATAAGTTTCATTATCTCCACTCATATTAAAAATGATTATCTCATTCCTTTTATGACTACTGGCCTTTTGAGATATATCAGCCCTGTCCTTAGAAGTTCTTGATACCTTAAAAGTCTTAGTAGGAGGACTGTCTAATGATAGAGCTTCATAATGGTCTCCATCTACACTACCTGTAGGTCTCATAAGACCCTCATTCAATTCTGTTCTCCAAGCTTCCTTAGAAACTTCATTGAGTGATGGTAGTGGATATCCACCAGCTTGACAAACTTTTCGATTTGGAGATTTGTTAGGGATAGTAGATTTACCAGAAGAAGAGGTATCTCTTGGCAAACCAGGAGTTCTACCAGTAGCAGGGCCACCGACTTTATCTAGTAGTATCTTAGCTCTCCATACCTTATTTATATCTCCTTGTACTAAACCACTGTTATGTTCTATAAAACCTTGAGATAAGTCGGAGAAAACTCCAGTAACTGTAGACCCTATAGCATTAACAGGATTCTTCCAATTTGCACTCCTGAACCTAGATTTGTCCTGCCTATCGTAAAGCTGTTCTCTAAGTTCGTATGTATTTGATTTCAAAGAAGCCATATTATCTAACTATTAGCTGGGAAATAATGAGAATTGATTGTTAGGATCACCCATAAAAGCAAACATATTACTACTACCTCCATCAACATTAACGTTTACTTCAGGTGGTTTAGCCTGACTCATACCTTGTATAATACCATTACGAGTAGCCTCCTCAAGTACCTCTCTTAGAAGTTCTTGTTGATGCTGGTTCATTGCATCTGGGTTAAACTGCTCCTTTAGAGTTTCAATCTCCTCGTCTTGCTTATGAATTAACTCTTTAATACCTTGATAAATGGTTGGACCAATCATAGTAAGAGCTATACCCCAAGGACCTCCAAGGAAACCTAGTACTCTACCAAAACCAGTAGATACTACCTTACTACCAGTATTTATAGCTGCAGTAGTTGCAGCAGCTCCTCCTGCTGCCCTAGCTTGCAAAGCAGTCCACTGAGCCATAGTATATTCACGAGTTATACCATTAGCATTTACTCTTCTAACCATAGCTCCTTGAGTTCCTCTATATATACTATATCCCATACCAGTATCTAAACCCATACGTGGTAATTTAGACTGAATGGCCATATAATGAGCTTGTAACTGAATTAAGGTTCTTAGGTGAGCCTCCATTAGAGTAAATTGGGCATTAGCTGCTGCTGGTCCTCTACTTAAACCAGAACCTGCTGCAGAAGCTGCAGCAAATCCAGAAGTAGCCATCATAATGAGACCTCTGAAAGCCACTAAGCCTCTAACCGCCAATTGAATTGCTGTACCTATAGCTAAGCCTCTAATTAATACTCCTCCAAGGCCGGTTTGTCCTATCCAACCTATCATACTAAGAATACTATTAAGAGAACTTACTATTGGAGTAAATAAGGGAGCAATCTGTTCACCAACTGTGGTTCTAAGGTTATCAAGTTCAGCTCTAAACATAGCTAACTGTCCAGCAGCTTCTTTTTGCCATTGACCATAAGCCTTACCAAGAGCATTAGTATCAGTAGCATCAGCCATGTTCTGCATGATCTGTTCGTACTTAGAAGCTCCTCCTGCAGCATCCTCAATCATCTGGACCATCGCAGCAATTTCACGAGTACCACGAACTCCAAATACATTGTAGAAGAAACTGTTCTTTGAGAAGGTATCTAAGTCCTTGGTAGCCTCATACATCTTATGATATATCTCATTTAATGATATGAGGTGTCCCTCAGAATCCATAAGAGATTTAGCATCAATGCCAACAGCTGCCAGCATATCTGAACCCTTCTTCTTCTGTCCTGATGCAGATAACTGAATATAACGCATCATATTAGCCAGAGCAGTACCAGCTGCACTACCTTGAATACCATAGTTACCCATAGCACCAATAGAAGCAGCAGTTTCTCTAAGGCCATATCCAGCTCTTCGCATTTCAGAACCTGAATAGGTGATTGCCTGAGCCAAGTCCTGAAGGTTGGTGTTTGATGAAGTAGTGACTGCATAGAGTTCATTGGCTACTGCATAAGCTTCCTGTTGATCCTCTAGATTTCTACCAAACATCATTGATATATTGGTAAACAGGTCAGCTACTCCACCTTTACCACCAGCTTGCATACCGAATACACCAGAAAGCTGAGCTACTGGTTCAAGCATACGTTGAATTGCTTCGTTGGTATTACCAGCCATAGCCATGAACCTAGCAGCAGAAGAAAGGTCTTTGTTAGTAAGTGGAGTTACAAGGTTAACCTCCCTTACTCTCTCCATCAAAGCATTCTGCTCCTCAAGCCCACCATTGGTCATTTTAGTTGCCCAGAATAAGTCATTCTGAACATCTGCAAAATATGTGTAGGAGTCTATCAGTCCACCCATAGCAGATAAGGCAGCCCCAGAAGCACCTCTTGACCATACTAATTCAGTAAGACCTCGAGGTGCTTGGGAGGATTGATAGATTTCCTCCATCATATTCCTATATGCCTTTCCAATATTGTTAGCCTGATTGGTAAATTGGTCCTGAAGAACCATGGCTACTCCTACAGAGACCATAGCTTGACCAGAGTTCATACCTATCATGGTGTCTTCTTTGTATTCTTACTCATTTCTTTTATTTTCTTATGATACTCATCAGCCAGATCATAAAAGATCTTCCTGGACCTATACGGAAGTTTAAGGTAAGTGAGATAGTCCAGGGTTATCTCAGCCCTTGTAATGAAAACAAATTTATATTCACTACTTACGCCTCCGTCAGGTAGAAAAAAGTTGGCACAGCCAAAATTGATACCTGAGCTTTATTATGTGTTATAGGATCTTCTATATCAGTGGTACCAGTAAATGAAGGATCAAGTGAGGAGATCTCTTTTCTCATCTCAGCCATATCCTTGACAGAGAAGAGTTTAAAGTTCTGTACCTTTTCCCAGTTACCATCTACCTTAAGTCTAAGGTTACGGGCAAGCAAGTCTTTGTTACGAGAAATATTCTCCATACCTAACTTCATAAGGTACTGTTCTGATTCAACAGTAGCAACATCCCACATAATCTCTTTACCAGAAGTTAGTGTGAAAGTCAGGTCCTTTAGTTGAACCTTACCTTCATTATTCTTATCCTCTGGTACAAGGTAATATGGTACTGCATCTGGCTTGGATGCAAGTTCCTCTTCTGTAGGTTGCTTGCTGTAATCATCAAACAGATAATCCTTAAGATCCTGAGTATAGGTAAATTCAGCCTGATCTTTAGAATTTTCTGGTCTTGGCCACTTATAGTTAAACTCTAACTCCTCACCAAGAGAGAAGATTCTAGAATTAATCAAAATTACTGCTCTGTCTAGTAATGGAAGTTTCATTACATCAGACACTAGAAGTTTGCCAGAGGCAGTAAAATCGGTATGAGTTACTATCCCTGCAATAAACTCATTGATATTCATGAAGTTTTTGATAGTTGCAGGGTTAGAAAGTACTTCCTCATCCTCTCCGTTTTGTTCACGAATTTCACAGGAGAATCCTGAAGGCAGCGTGAAAGCCATTTTCCTTAATTGAATTTCCATAATGTTTAAACTTTAAGTTGTGAATAAAACAAAAAATGGGCCAGAACTAGGATCACTCCCAGAACTAGCCCATCCACCTAAACTAGAGTGTTTCTGTTAAATCTTATCGCAAGTACCTACCGAGAATTCGATATGCTCGATAGAGTTCTCTGATGCGGTACGATCAAATTCAATACCATCAATCTTCTTGGGCCATACCTCATCGAGGAGCCAGGAATTAAGTACTGATTTACCATCTTCGGCTAGTTCGTTTACAGTCATGGTCTCCCAATATTCTGAAGGAACAAGGCCTCCACCAGCAAGGTGATCCTGGCAAGCCATGAGCCAATCGTGAGCCCAGGTATCAGAGCCAGAAGTTGTAAGAAGCTTTTCTACAATTAAATCGCCTATCTTTACACGACCAGCAGTTTTAACGTCCCTGTTTACATCCCCATGAGTAACCTCCTCGATTTCAATATCAGGAAGAGTTACCTTCTGAGCAAGGTAGCTATTTACTGGGTGCTTGGCAAAAGTGATTGAGAAGAGAAAAGTCTTTCTAGGATTTTTTACTTTTGCTGTTGCCATATATTTTATAATTAAAGAATTACACTGTAGTGATAGAAGAAGACATAGTGTTAGAAGCCTGATCATATACAAGGTTAACCTTGATATCCTGCATAGTAGCTACGTCCTTAACCTTTATGTTAAGCTGGTACTTACCATTACGGGCATCTGCCTCGTTGTTTACTGTAAGCTCATCCCAAGATGTAGCATCCTGGTCACCTTCCCAAGTATACTCAGTGATAGCCTCATCTGTTACCAGACCATCCATAATAGGTTTAGACTCAAGGTAGATACGCTTCCAAGAAGTCCACATGTTAGGCTCCTCAATGTAAGACTCAAGAATAGGACGAATCTGCTTCTTGATATACAGAGCCAAACGAACTGCATGAATGTAGCGGAAGCTATCCTGACGAACCTGAGAAGTGAATGAGTGCCATAGTACAGTTGCCAAACCAGCAGTACGAGTCTGCTTCAGGACAATCATATTCAGGCATTGCTCAGCCAGATCGTTAAGATCATCATAACGAGAAGGAGAACCGAAGTTAGCAATTACTGGACCATTGCCATCAGGAATAACTCCACGGTTCATACCAGCAAATGAACGGTAAGGTCCATAGGTAGATGCACAAGCATCTGCAAGGCCATGTACAGTACCCATTACATTTGAAGCAACCAGGTTACCATTCTCACTGTAGTACTTAATACCTGCAGTAAAGTAGCAAATCCACTTAGACTTACCAATAGCACCTTCGTACTGATTAGCAAGTGTAATGAGTTGTGCCTTAGTTGTTGCCTCTGTAACTGGGATTTCTACGAAGTACTGGAACTCTTCCATCTCATCAGCCATGTTACCGAGGTAAGCATGAACTGAAAGTTCATCAGCATTAGATAGGTGCTGATTCAGGTGAGAGCAAGATACTTCGTAAATCTCCTGCAAATCACGAATAGATTCTGCAGCATCTTTCCACTGTTGAGCTGTAGGGGTAGACCCTGGATTACCTACAATT
>ERZ842401.3276-NODE-3276-length-20360-cov-17.787836_pt1 | contig 20360 bp, 13 predicted proteins | sample MGYA00521270_ERZ842401 | MGnify/ENA primary metagenome ERZ842401 (study PRJEB31892, sample SAMEA3878208) | bioreactor metagenome | biome: Moose rumen | place: Sweden | collected 2011-10 | study: EMG produced TPA metagenomics assembly of the PRJEB12797 data set... | reverse complement strand
ATGGTGGTGGAACATGGATTTGAACCATGGTAGACTCCCGTCGACAGATTTACAGTCTGTTGCCATTGACCACTCGGCCATTCCACCGTCGTTATGCTTTATTCATCTGGAGCCGGCAAGGGGATTCGAACCTCCGACCTGCTGATTACAAGTCAGCTGCTCTACCGACTGAGCTACACCGGCTTCTTCAAAACAAGCAAGCATTTTACAGGGCAATTCTCATTCTGTCAAGTTTTTCATTTCAAGTTTATCACTTCGCCACGCGTTACATTTTTGCCGAACTCAACGAATGACATTTTCTTATTCTCGTCAACTGGCTCTGTGATCACAAGCATAGTTTGAGCAGAGTAGCCCGCCTTCTTGAGTATATCGAGGTCAACTTGTACGACTGTTTCGCCCGCCTTGACCTTATCGCCCTTCTTCTTTAGCACCGTGAAGCCCGCGCCCTTCAAGTTCACTGTATCAACGCCAATGTGAATCAATAAGCCCGTTCCGTCAGCCATTCTCATTCCGAAAGCGTGTCCTGTCTCAAAGAACATTTCAATCTCGCCATTAACAGGAGCCGCGATAATTCCGTCGGTTGGATCTATAGCTACGGTTTGTCCCATTGATTGCTCGGAGAACATTGGGTCCTTCATTTCGTCGGGGCCTATAAATTTTCCGTTAGCAAGAGCGACTATAGCATCATCAGGAACTTTTGGGAGAGTCTCTAATTCGCCGGTCTCTTCAGGAGGCAGCTTGCCATTCTTGGCCCACACCCCGAATAATAAGTAACTTGCGCAGAACGCACCAACTACAGCGATTACAATTCCGATTACAGCATTCACTAAATTGCTCATGGTATAACCAAGTGAAGCCACGTCAGCTGTAGGAATATAAGCCGGAAGTACGAGCAAACCCGGGGAACCGCCAGCAAATCTTGCAACCCTCGTTAATCCTAAATAGAGTCCGCCGAGTCCTCCGCCTATCATTGCCGCATAAAGTGGGAACGTGAAACGCAAATTTACACCGTATAACACTGGCTCTGTTATGCCTAAGACTGCTGTGAGTCCTGCTGATGAAGCTTGCTGTTTCGTATCTGGATTCTTTGAGCGTAACGCGACCGCCCAACCTGCTGCACCTTGAGCTACGTTTGATGTAAGCATTCCGGGGCCGACAACTGTATCCCATTTCACGGTGGCAAGATTATTTGTGCCTATTGGTATTAATCCGTAGTGAGTGCCTGTCATGACAAGCAACGGGCTGAAAATTCCTACAATGGTCGGGACGATCCACGGGGCTGAAGCGTTTAACCACACAAAGAAGATATTAATCAAGCCTGAAACCCAAGAACCTATAGGGCCAAGCAACGAGATCATTACAGTTCCACCCACAAATAAACTTACAAGAGGCACGGAGAAGAATTTTATTGCCCGAGGAGAAATTTTCTGCACATAATGTTCAACGTATGACATAAACCACACGCCCAAAATTATCGGGATAACTGACGACGCGTAAGCAGCTTTTGTTACGGGGATAAAGCCCAAAAACGTTACGGCATCTTTTCCGCTCATCAAGCCCATGAACGACGGATATACGAGTATTCCAGCGAGTGCCATAGCTGTTCCCTGATTACACTTGAACTTTCTAGCACATGAAGCCGCCAATAACACAGGCATGAAATAGAAAGCCGCGTCCGCCATTGCGTTAAGTATTATGTAAGTCTGTGTGCCACCCTTGAGAACTCCCATTGACGAGAACAAAGCCATCAACGCCTTCAGAAGTCCTGCGCCAGTGATAGCCGGGATAACTGGTTGGAAAATGCTTGCTATGCTCTCAAGAATTTTGCTTAAGCGTGAACGATTGTCAGCTTTTTCTGCGTCAGGATCGTCAACAGGTGCCGAAGCCTCAAAGCCTCCGAGCGATATAACTTCCTGATAAACTTGTGGGACGTCAGGCCCGATTACGATTTGATATTGTCCTCCAGCATTCACGACCGATAACACGCCCTTAACTTTCTTGAGAATGTCAGTTTTCGCGATCGAGTCATCTTTCAGTGTGAAGCGCAAACGTGTTGCACAATGAACTACACCCTTAACGTTATCTTTACCGCCGACGTTTTGCAGAATCTCTAGTGCTAGTGCCTTGAAATCCATGTATATTTCCTCCTTATAAATTTGCTCCGTGTGTTGCGATTACTTCCTTGTACCAGTAAAAACTATCCTTGCGTAAACGTTTTAGAGTGCCTTGGCCTTTGTCGTCCTTGTCAACGTAGATCATTCCGTAGCGTTTCTTCATTTCGCCGCTTGATGCACTCACGAGGTCAATACAGCCCCATGCCGTGTAACCCATAACCGGGACTCCGTCTTCGTTGATTGCGTCACGTAATGCGATTAAGTGTTGGCGTAGATAATCGATTCTGTAAGTGTCGTGAATCTTTTCGCCGTCCTCAACTTTGTCGACAGCTCCGAGTCCATTCTCTACCACGAATAAAGGTTTCATGTACCTGTCATAGAGAGTGTTAGCTGTAACTCTTAGGCCAAGTGGATCGATCTGCCAGCCCCATTCGGTGTTCTTCAAGTGAGGATTGACTACGGCTTTGAAGACTGCGTTACCTGGTCTAGCGTGTGCCGCAAAAACTTCCGGATCAGCCGTCGTGCATCTGCTTGAGTAATACGAGAACGCTACAAAATCAACTGTGCCACTTGCCAAAATCTCTTCATCGCCATCAGCAAAAACGTTATCGACTCCGGCACGTTTCATTCGCTTCAATGCCCAAACAGGATAAGCACCTCTAACTTGAATGTCAGTGAAGAAATAATTATCGCGATCCTTCTCGAGTCCGTCCCAAATATCCGCGGGATCACATGTGTAGGGATAGAACTGACCAGCGGCTAACATGCAACCGATTTTTGCGTCTGGCATAATTTTGTGAGCAAGTTTCACGGCTTTTGCGCTTGCTAGTAATTCGTGGTGGGCAGCTCTATATTTAACCTGTTCAGAGTTTTCGCCGTCCTCAAAAACTATTCCAGCTCCCATAAATGACATATGAAGCAACATGTTAATCTCATTGAACGTTATCCAGTATTTCACAAGGGATTTATAACGCTTGAATATCACGTCGCAGTATTTCAGGTAAGCGTCAATCATGCGTCTATCTCGCCAGCCTCCGTAACGTTTAATCAAGGCTATAGGGGTATCGAAATGATCAATCGTAACAAGCGGCTCAATGTTGTATTTTCTGCATTCGTTGAAGAGTGACTCGTAGAATGCTAAGCCGGCCTCATTGGGTTCATCGTCATCACCGTTTGGCAAAATTCGAGTCCATGAGATTGAAAGCCTGTAACATTTGAATCCCATTTCCGCGAATAAAGCAATGTCCTCTTTGTAATGGTGGTACATGTCAATAGCTTCATGTGCAGGGTAATCAAAGCCCGGTTCACACTCAAGCATTCTTCTTTCACCACGCGCGATCTTCATTCGTTCAGGGCCAGCGGGGATTGTGTCAACGCTCGATAAGCCTCGTCCGTCAACGTTGTAAGCTCCTTCGCATTGGTTGGCGGCAGTAGCTCCTCCCCAGAGAAATTCATCGGGAAAAGCTTTTAGCTCGTTTTCGCTCATATCGTTTCCTGCTACGTAAAAAGTGTAATTTTGTGCTGTGTACACTCTTTCGAGTTTTCCTCGTTCTTTCTGTATTTCTACAGCATTCCCTGCCCTCTTTCGGCGTACCTACTTGAGTTTGTGAGGCAGTCCAGAGGCTTTAACTTCCCCCCTAGCCGGAGGTAGCCCGATTTCTCAGGTTTGGTGTTGCCTGTCCAGCACACTGACATTACGTAGCAGAATAATCCCCCTTTTTATTTTTGTCAAGTATGCTATTCAGAACATTTATTTACACCTTTTCTCACTTATCTTCTACCTAGCTCTACCTCCTTGCGTATGTAAATGTTTTGTGGGTATGCCTATAATAACATTGAAGGGGGAATTTGATAATGTGGTTTGCAAAGAAGGTAACGTTGTTCAAGAAGAAGGATCGCGAGACTTGGCAGAGGATTAGGGATACACTCAAGGCTGAAGGCTTCAAAGGAGTGCGAGCGAGTCATTATGCTATTGAGAGTCTCAATGCTTGCGGCTGTGGTTCAAAGCTTGACCCTAGGAATTTTGGCGCGGGCGGAAAAATTGACAGGGACGTTTATTTCGTTGACGTTAAGGAAGAGGACCTAACGCGCGCTCAAGAAGTACTGACTCAAAATGGAATTGTTCTATCAATCGAAGAAGATGTTTGGGGAAGACATGGCCGAGTGTGAGAAAAATTTGTTGACGATTCTATTTTTTGAAGTTGCTTTGTAAGCGTTGATGAAGGCGATAAAATTTGCGAATTTTTGTAGTTGAAAATGTAGTTGAAAAAATCTTAGAGATTAAAGACGTTGGATTTCTGAAAAGTTCGATACATTATAACATTTAATCGAAAATTTTTTGGGAGGCATACAGCATGATTTACCCGATTAATATTCATACTCAAGACGATTTACAGAAAGTTTGCGCACGAATTGGATCAGACTCGCGGGCCTTGGCCTATCTCTTGCCTAAGTCAAACGTACTTCACTTTTTCGCTGATAAAGTTGACTACAGGGCAGCAGCTTTTCTCAAACAGGAGTTATTAGCGCGTGGAGGCGATACGATCGTTACTAAACACGTTATTGACGGTAAAGCAGAATCAAGCGACGTGTTAATAATGGCTACTCGTTCACAGTTACGAAGTCTGCTAGAGAAACTCAATTCCATGGATTGCTGGGGGGTTAAAGAATTTCGCGAGGAGCTAGCAACTTGTATCAGCAACATAAACATCAACGAATGGTGCATAGGCGATAAATTAATTCTTAACCACGAGACAAAGCTAATGGCAATTATGAATTTGACTCCGGATTCGTTTTACGAGGCCAGTAGAGTTCAGGCGCATGAAATTTTATCGAAGGCCGAAAAGTTTTTGGGCGAGGGAGCCGCGATTCTTGACGTTGGAGCAGAGTCGACTCGTCCTGGGGCCAAGAATATAACAGAGGCTGAAGAGCTTGAAAGATTGTTGCCAGCGTTGAGAATTTTGCGCAAAAGTTTTCCCGAGGCTGTTATCTCCGTTGACACGTATAAATCTGAAGTTGCGCGTGCTGCTGTGAGTGAAGGGGCTGACATAATCAACGACGTAAGCGGCTTTGAACTTGATAGCGAGATGCCACGAGTGATAGCGGCGTCAAAAATTTCTTACGTGCTCTCACACATTAAAGGCACGCCGGAAAATCCTGCTAGCTATGAAAATTTATTGAGTGAAATGACGCTATATTTTGCGGAAAAATTAAAGGCTCTGGAGGCTGCTGGAGTTGATCGCGATAATATAATTCTTGATCCTGGCATAGGTTTTGGGAAAAGTGAAAGTGATTGTTACGCGATAATCAAGAATCTTGAGAGCTTCAAAATTTTTGGCCTGCCTATTATGATTGGACACTCACGCAAGAGATTAACGGGCAAGACTCTTTCAGGGACGTTGGCACTTACAGCGATGTTATACGGGCGAGCGAATTTGTTACGAGTTCATGACGTCGCGGAGAATCTTCAGGCTTTATCTATGTCAGCTTCCATTGAGGACATATAGACTTTGCAACAGGCTTTCCCGGATTTCTTGGCCTCATAAAGTGCTATGTCGCTCTCGTGAATTAGTGTGTCCATGGATTTTTCAAGGCCATTTGTGCGTTGTGATATACCCGCGCTGACTGAAAGAGCTTTCATGAATTTGACTCCGCTGTAATAACTCAACAAGTTCTTCATGAAAATGTTCACTTTGTTCTCAACCTCCGACGCCGATCTCAACCCCGTAAGGACGACCATAAATTCATCGCCCCCCATTCGCGCAATAAAGCCATCTGTAAATTCACGTTGCATCATTTCCGCCGTGGCTGCTAGTGCTCTATCTCCTGCTTGATGTCCGTAAGTGTCGTTTACTAGTTTGAAGTTATCGAGGTCAAAATATATGCAAGTTATGTTCTCTTCGTCTTTGTTGTTCTCAACGTATTCTTGTAAGTACCAACGAGTTGCAAGCCCCGTCAAATAATCTTGTTGAGCCATTTCGAGAATGCGTTTTTGATATTGTGATTTGTCTATGCTTTCAGTCCTGTATGAATTTTTCCAGAGCAATATTATCGATAGATATTCGTTGATGTTTTCAAGGGCTTGTTCTCCCTCGTATATTCTTTCTTTGTCGGGAATGCCAGCAAAATCTACGCGGAAAATTTTATCGTAAGGCCCCGAAGCGTTGACGAGTTCACGAATATTTTTCAAGGCACTGGGTTTGTATATAGCGATAGCCTTTGAGGAGTTGAGGGAGTTCGTGATTTTATCGCTTTCAGCAGTCCCGGGTATGATCGAGATAATTTCGTCGGACATTGCCAGAAATTTTTGGGCGTATGAAGCCGCTAATGAGTGTGAAGAAATTCCAGGTATAAAACTTGTCTCGAGGTCAGGGAAAATTTTTGTGAGCGCATCAACCAAATAAGCCCCTGTTGAATAAAGCATTGAGTCGCCGATCACAGGGAAAAAAATTTTTTGCGCACGTCGTAATCCTGATTCAATGCCCAATAATTGCTCACGTATAATCTTGTCCCGTTTATCTGCGTCCCTAGTCATTGGGAACAACAATCGAATTATTTTAGCGTCAGGAATATGAGTAAGAATAACTTTCTCCGCTATGCCTTGATTGTTATCATGAGAACGAGGCACGATAATGACATCAGAATCTTTTGCGGCGTTAAGAGCTTGCAACGTGATTAAATCCGGATTTCCCGGCCCAACTCCAGCGATAATTAATCTCATAATAACGTTATAATATCACACAAAAATTCAAAGGAGGTTATCAACCATGCTATATCTGTTCGGATTCGTGGCTGTAACGATATTTTTGCTAGGATTGTTTCAGTGGGCACAAGGCGGAGCAAGTTTATGGCGAATCTTCAGCATCAGACGTAAGGAGAAAGAGTTGACCCGCGCCGAAAGAGTTCAAGCCGAAAATGAAGTCAAACAATTAGAACAAGCTGCGGACAGAACTATAAGCGCAAGTTTTAGAATCATAGCGGTGTTGGCTGTACTAGTGTGGATATTCTTCGGGGTAACATTGATTCTTGAATTATTCGGAATTAATTGGGTAAGCAGCCTTTCAGCAAGAGCGAAATCATATTGGGCGCAACCGGGCGTTAGTTCACAACAAGCAACACCTAATCGCAATGAAATGCTAAGAAATATGGGGAACAACTTACGCAGATAGAAGCTCGCAATTGAGAGCAATGAATGATGAGGAGTGATTTAGCGATTGATTAAGTTAGTGATATTTGACCACGATATGACGATTGTAGACTCGAGTTATGCAATTATGGCGGGCTTCAATTACGTTGCTGAACATGAGGGCCTGCCTCTTGTATCTCATGAGCTTACGATGAAATATATAGCGACTCCTATTCCAACTTTTTGTGAGGGATTACTCGGCGAATATCGTCCGGAATGGATTAAGCTTTATCGCGAGGCCAGCAACAAGTTGGAGCGTGAGTTAATCAAGCCATTTGATGACACTGTGCCAACTTTGACGGCGTTACGTGACATGGGGATAAAACTTGCCGTTGTGTCTAATCGTGAAAGGCCGAGGCTTGCTCTTGAGAATACTGACCTAGCGAAATATTTTGATGCTATGGTCGGCGCGCATGAACCTTATGGAAAATTGCCTTATAAACCCAATCCCGCAATGATTAACGAGTTACTCGCGCACTTAGATATAAAACCGGCCGAAGCTGTTTACGTTGGAGACGCGGATCTTGATATAGTAACGGCAATAGCTGCTCACGTTCGCGGCATAGGCATAAGCAAGGGAACTTTTACGGCCAAGGAGTTAATGCAGTTAGGAGCATGGAAGAGTATAGACTCGTTGCACGAATTAATCGAAATCGTAAAATCTGATGAAGCCAATTAATACAAGCGTCTTTATGAGTGAGTTAGGCTCACTTGCTGCTTATGGTGAATACAGTGAAGAAATCGCGGCCAAGTCTGCGAAAAAAGCTTTTGTCCCTGTAAATCATTTAGGTAGCGAGTTAAGCCCGTATTTATTACAGCACGCGAAAAATCCTGTAGGTTGGTATCCTTGGGGGCCGGAAGCTTTTGAAGTTGCACGCCGTGAAGATCGCCCGATATTTTTATCCATAGGTTACTCATCTGAACATTGGTGCCATGTAATGGAGCGCGACTCTTTTAACGATCCAGAAGTTGCTGGCTTCATGAATGAGACTTGTATCCCCGTTAAAGTTGATCGAGAAGAACACCCCGAGCTCGATAATTTATTCATGGAGGTATGCAGACTTCAAAACGGTAGCGCGGGGTGGCCTTTGAATATATTCCTGTTGCCTGATGGTCGTCCGTTTTTCTGCACAACTTGGCTTCCCAAAAGAACTACAGGACAAATGCCAGGGATTACAGATTTAATGCCGCGTATTAAATGGTTATGGAAGGTTCAGCCTGAAGACATTGAACGCGCCGCTAATGAACTCTACGAAATGGTCAAAGAACGCTTTGAGATTTTATCAGGTGCTAAGAACAGGACAGGCGGACGTATAGGAAAGTTGAAAGTTTACGAGGCTTTTAACGATATTCGACGAGTATTTGACATACGCTGGGGAGGTTTTGGCAAGGCTCCGAAATTTCCTGAACCCAACAAGCTATTATTTCTCTTAAAGCAAGCTGAAGAGACTTCAGGGGCTTCTAAGCGCGATAAATCTGATGCTGCAACAATCGTTGATGTAACTTTACGGCGAATGTGGCGCGGAGGCATTCACGATCATTTAGGCGGGGGCTTCTCTCGTTATGCTGTCGATGAACGCTGGCTAGTGCCTCACTTTGAGAAGTTGTTGTGCGATCAAGCTATGTTGTTGTTAGTGACGGCCAAGGCTCAAGAGCTTAACCAGAATTCATTCCACAGATTAATGGCTGAGGACATAATTTTTTGCATAACCAGATATTTCACTGATAATAATTCTTACTCTCAAGGCTTTAGATCCGCGATTGATGGCGATACCCCGGAAGGCGAAGGACGTTATTATTTATGGAACGAGAACGAAATAAAACAAATTTTGCCTGAAGGTGATGCGGGATTATTTTGCGCGGCTTATGCTGTCTTACCAAGCGGAAATTTTAGCAACGAGGTTGCGGGTTCACAGATGAGTTGGAATATTTTATACGAGGCCTCAACAGTGAATGAACTTGCTAAACGTTACGGGATTAAGGGCTCCGAGGTGGGCAAAAGATTATACGAGTGCAGAAAGTTGTTGCTTGAATATCGTGATAAGCGTTACCCGTTGAGAAGCGACAACAAAGTCTTAATGGGCTGGAACGGTTTAATGATTGGCGCCTTGGCCCGAGCGTCAGTGGTCTTTGAGCAAACTGAATGGCGTGAAATTGCTGAACGTGCTGCGTTATTTCTTGGCAAGAGTTTACCCGATAAAAGCAATAATTGGCGACGTTGCTGGATTGATGGCCATGCGACACTGGAAGCTATCACAGAGGATTACGCGTTTTTCTTATGGGGAGTAATTGAGCTTTACAAGGCAGCTAAACATTTTAACGCCGGAGAACGACAGCTTAACGACTGGATTACAATGGCAAAAACTTTAGCTGATACTATGCTGCAAAAATTTTGGGACGATAAGAACGGCGGTTTGTATCTCTCTCATGAAAATAGCCAGTATGAATTTATTCGCATGAAATCGGCTGAAGATATTAACTCTTTACCCTCGGCAAATTCTTTCGCTGTGATCGCTTTGAACGAGTTAGCCATGATTCTTGAGGAGAAAAATTACTCTGACCAGGCACGAAAAATTATTGGCTGCTTCTCTCATTATGCTAGCGAAAATCCTTTAGCTTGTATCTCGCTCTTAACCGCTGATCTAATTTGGAAACCAGTCAAGAAAAAGCCTGAACCCGTTCCCGAAGTCAAGCCCATACCGACAGACGAAGAACTCAACGCACCAGAGCCAGAGCTAACAGTACAAAACGATCTCAAGGATTCAGACTCAAGAAGAGCCGCAAGAGCCGCAAGACGTGAACGAGCAGAACGTACCGCCACTTCAGACAGAGCAGAACGAGCAGAAAGAAGAAGTGCAAGAGCTCACAGAACTGCCAGAACTCGCGAAAGATAATATAATGTACACATATTCGGAACTATAAATTTTATTAGGAGGTAATGAACGTGAAACGCTTTAGGAAAACCGCAGGTGTAGTAATTTTTGTGCTTGCGGTTATATTTGTATCTAGCGGCTTGAGTTATGCTGGATACGAATTTGATGACCTCATGGGCAACGCTTACACGACTCAATGGATGGTCATTAACAGAGCAGGCGGCACTTACGGAGGAAAATATGACACGCCTTTAGTCGTCTCTAGTGATTTAATTGGCTGGGGAAGTGAAAACGCTGTCGTGAATGTCCTCAACGGTTATTCTGATGATGGTATATCCGACCATGAATTACACGTGCTATTTATACTTTTATCGCAAGGTCTTGGAGAGTTCAAGATGAATTTCAAGGCTGAGGATTTAAGCTTTGACGTAAGCACACCAAATCTTGACTTAAGCACGATATACGAGACTGAAAGCACGCCTTACGCGGATTACAAATTGGCTAATGGCCAACCCACAGACGATGAATATGATTACGACGCGTCATGGAGGCAATATTATTTTCAGATAGGCAGGCAAGTTGAGGGACGAGATCTCTATGATACAGTTGTGCAATCGTTCAACTTTCACCAGAATCCCAGGCTAGCAACTTCACAGACGATTCCGCGACCAATCGTAATATCAAACGTTTATCCGGGTACAGCAAGAAATATGCCGTTGATCCTACGAATGACTCTGCGCGATTCTTCAACCAACACTGGAAATATAGTTGCTTATGATCGCAGTACTTGGGACATGACCGGAGATAAAACGGCCGGCGGAAATCATTGGGTGTTTGTTCCTGTTGACGATTTAATCACTGACAACAAGCGCATAAATTATTATCTTACGACCGAGGTAATCAATCATACTTCAGTGAGATATGCTGCTGCCCCTTATGATAGTTATGGCACGTATGAATATCCCGACTACTGGAAATTTGATTTATTACGTCCTCAAGGTACAACGGATATTGACGCGACTTTCCAACTTGCTAGAAAGAGTCATATTGCTCCTGGTTTAGTCAGTGTGTTCAGACGCCGCTATAATATCAACGAACAAAACAAGCGACCGTTACGTCTTTATCCTGTTGATGTTCCCGCAGAGAATGGACGCTACGATTTGAGACTTAACCACAAAATTATTTACGGCAAACCTTTAGGAGAGAAGTACGCGCAAAAAGCAGCCGAGGGAAGATTTAACATGTTCGAGATTTTGCCATTCCAGCCTAAGCCTTTGAGCATGAACTTCTATGACACTATAAAGGATACGGCCAAAGCTAACGGCACTGTTCAGACTCCGACAACGCAATTCTTCAACGGTAGCTCCATAAAACGTAGTGACTCTATGCCGGGTATAGGAAGCCTGACGCAATTTTTCACGATCGACCAAACTATCCCGGGCTCTCTTCGCAACGATAGCACAGAAGGTTTATTGCCACTTCATATTACGTTTAACATTCCCGTCACGTTGGTTGATGATAAAGAATGGCTGAACGATCTTATTGACCAGTGGAGAACCTCCGGACGAATTGAGGATTTATTTTCAGAGAAGTACGAGATATTCTTGTTGACCGAGACAAGCGGAGATATTAACCCTTGGAACTTAACGCAAGAGCTTAAGAATCACTATCACGATGGCAAAAATTATTACAACGAGCAAGTAAAAGTTTTCTACGATGAAGAACGAGGCTTAGCTGGCCGCGATAATGACAAAGGAGTAATCACAGTAAGCTTTATAGTTATGCTTATGGACGGGACGCGCGACGGAGTCAGACCGGAATTAAGCATGGTGCAGGATTATTCGATCACACAAGAGAATGATTACATACTTATCAGGGACGGCAATAACGACAACAAATGGAAAATGACATTCTTTATAGCCCCGGCAGGTTTTAGGGATAATCAAGTTACACGTGATCTTGCTGGAAATGCGACACAGAGTTCAGCTAATGTTTCAGTCTCAAAGGGCAGTGGAGCAGGCTGTAATTCCGGCTTGGGCGCGTTATGTTTCGTTGCGTTGTTTGTTCTTGTTGCTGGTAAAAGGAGGTAAGTTATATTGAACATGAAAAAATTTTTGCTCGTAATTCTTGCGTTTAGCTTGCTAAGTTTTTCGGCTTCCGCATATGGCGTTGACCTTACACTGACTGTAGACAGCTCGGAAAATTTAGGAATTTCGAAGCTCACAATCCCTCCTGAAACTAGCGGCGATGAGTCTGTTGATGTGTACATAGTAACGAAATATGTATTGACCTCAATCAAAGACGCCGTAGAATTTGCGAATGGCCCTCTTGATTACATTGCTAAACACCCGGAAACTTATGATGCCTCTCTGACTTATTCTTCCGACGTTGATTATTACGAGAACATCGCCATAAAACTGAACGTAGACGACTGCTTAGGAGGGACAATTGATTTCGGCAATTATTCCAATATAACAGACGTAACTATCAATGAGAGCGGTACAACAAGAACTTTCAGCAATCCCGGCGGCAAACATTTTATTCTTAGTGGCTCAACAAATTTCACGCTTGAGAATGTGGAATTAAACGGTGGTTCATTAAATGGCGGCATAGAGATAGGTGGAGGCACAGCCATTTTCAACAATGTAGACGTTGTTTCTACGGTTGGTACTGTTAAAATTTCTGGAGATGAGGCGACCTTCACAAGCTGTAACTTCACGAACAATGTATCCACTTCCGACGGAGGCGCTGTAGATATTTCTGGAGGCGAAGTAGTTTTTTCGGGCTGCACGTTCTCTAACAACACTTCCAGTGCTAACGGCGGGGCTGTAAACGTTTCGGGCGGTACGTCGATCGAGTTTAAGAACACTTGTACGTTCACCGGAAATACTGCTGGTGGCAACGGAGGCGCAGTAAATATATCTAACGTCAGTGCGCTATCATTTAGCCCGTGTAGCTTCACAGGAAATTATGCCAGTGTTGAAGGAGGCGCGATCAGCATAACAGGAGGAAGCGGAATCGAATTTATCTCAACTCGCTTCACTAACAACAGTTCTGACGTCAACGGCGGCGCTATAAGTGTAACTGGAAGTGCTACGGTGTCATTCTCTGCTGGCTCATACTACGAAAACTCTTCAAAACTCGGTGGCGCTTTATACATGTCAGACGGCAGTGTCTCTTTCAGCGGCAATAACCCCTTCACAAATAACTCTGCTGATAACGGCGGGGCTATGTATGTTAGTGGCGGGAGTAGCCTTGAATTTTCCAGTAGGACTAGCTTTAGGAATAACACAGCAACAACTAACGGTGGCGCTGTATTTGTCAATGCCTCATCACTAACTCCGGACTTCAGCGTCGTAACTTTCTCAAACAACAAGGCAGTCAACGGTGGGGCTATGTATCTCAGAAGCCCGGCTACTATCGGTGGCACATTCTCCGGAAATTTCGCAAGCACCAACGGAGGCGCTGTATACATAAACAATTCCTTGTCGTCGGTAACGATTAATAGTGTTGCGTTCTCAACAAACTCTGCTGACAATTACGGCGGGGCTATGTACCTCAACAGCTCTGCAACTTTCAGCGAGGCCAATTTCTCAGAGAATTACGCGACGAGTAACGGAGGCGGAGTCTTCATTGCCGGAGGTAATAGCATAACGTTTGGGACAGAGAATAATTTTACGTCAAACACTGTTTCAAACGATGGCGGAGCAGTTTATATTGACGGTGGATCTAGCATAGCCTTCTCTGGTTCTAATACGTTTACCACGAATATTGCTGACGATTCAGGCGGCGCGATTTACATCAACAAGGGAAGCAATATATCTTTCAGTGGCACTAATACATTTGAGGCCAATTATTCCCCTAACGAGGGCGGCGCAGTTACCATTAGTTCTTCGGGCAATATCCCTAGCTTCACTGACGTAGAGTTCAAGAACAACAGCGCGGATAATCAAGGCGGAACTATTGCTATACTTAACGGTGGAGCAACACTTGATGGCGCTACTTCATTTTTGGTCAGTAGCTCCGACAAGGGCGGGGCCGTATATATCACAAATGGAACGCTTACTATAAATGATGAAGTAACTTTTGAGGATATAACTGCGAATGATGGCGGAATAATCCACATGACCGGAGGCACTGCGAATATCTACGCTGAACTCAAGAACACCACGGCAAACAACGGCGGCGCTATTTACATGACCAACGGTACAGCTAATATTTACGGAGTACTCTCAAGCAACACTGCTTTGGAAAATGGCGGTGCAATATGTTTAAGCGGTGATTTACCCGTCGTGAATGTCCACAACAATTTAACAGGGAATAAAGCTGCGAATGGTGGCGCAATTTACGTTCAGTCAGGAACAATTTTGATCAGCGGTGATTCTTCCGCAAGCGATGTTACTCTCTCTGGTAACGTAGCTTCAAATTATGGCGGTGCTATTTATATCAACGGCTCTCGCGCTAGACTCAACGTTGTAGGAAGTTGTCCAATAGTATTCAGCACGAATACGGCTGCGAGTGGCGGCGGAGCTATTTACGCTTATGAAGGCACAATCTCAAATTTCACACCGTTAGTAACGTTCAGCTCGAATACTACGACTAATGGCAATGGTGGTGCGTTATGGCTCTTAACTGCTAATCAAGCTCCGGCTGGTAAGCTAACCTTTGAGAATAATACAAGTAAAGGCGGAAGCGGTGGTGCGATTTACGTTGCTTCAGAGACGGCCACGAATTTGACGCTTGATAATACTACGCAGTATACGTTTGATCATAACGTTGCTGACGAATGCGGCGGCGCTGTTCACACTGTTGCTTCAACGATAATTCTTGATGCGTTTGATGTGGATTTCGAGAATAGTGCAAAAGTTGGAGGTGGCTTTGCCTCTTCAGAGACCGGCAAAATTTATATCAGGAATAATTCAAGCATAAGCAATCAATGGGCCCCAACCGGCGGCGCTTTCTACGCACCTGATATTTACGTCACCAGCTCTGACTTAACGGAAAATCATACTGAACAAATCGAAGGCGGCGAAAACGGACACGGAGGCGGAGCAATTTACGCAACAAGACATCTTGAAATTACCGGCGGATATTTCTACGCTAATTACGCTACACAACAGATTGAAGGCCATGGGGGAGCTATTTATGTCAACGGCAGTAGTGATGACGTAAAAGTTACTAATTCGCTTTTTATTGATAATGCAACAACAAAAGGAAACGGTGGATCAATTTATTGCGATAACATAACAGGTTCTGTTTTCGAGACTAACACCTTCAGGGAGAACACAAGCGGAACTGATGGAGGCGCAATATATATCCAGGGCAACAATTTCACGATCAAGAAATGCTATTTCGAGGATAATCACTCCGATAACAATGGAGGCGCAGTTTATTTCGCACAACCAAATGACGGCACGAGCCCCACTTTCACTATGAATTACTCAATGTTCAAGGGAAATAACGCTGCGGGTGATAATGGCGGAGGCGCTCTGTATATTGGAACTGTTAATGCCAAGATTGATAGCTGTACATTCACTGAAAACTTCCTTGACACGTCTAAAAATAGCGGCGTTGGTTATGGCGGAGCGTTATATCTTTACACGAGAACTCCTACAGAGACTTTAGCGACTTTAGACAGCTGTACGTTCTATAAAAACAGAATCGACAATGGCAGTGATGAAAGTTCTGGCGGTGGCGCGCTTTATCTTGATTGCGAGAAGGGCAGAATCAGAAGTTGCACGTTCACAAGCAATACTACGTCTGGAAGTGGCGGAGGTGCTATTTGTCTTGCAAGTGGTACGCTAAGCATTTCGGGAACGATAGCTGTGGGAAATACGACGATCGGACGCTATGATATACGACTTCACGAAGGTTCGTCGCGAATCGTTTCGGGAGGCTACAATAGGATCGGGAAATTCGGCCAAGGCGCAGGAGAGACGGACTTCAAATCAGTAACGAGCAATAATGATTCTGACAGAACGAGCTGGCTAAATAAAACCTGGATGACCATAAAAGAATCGTATTTTGGCGATAATGAACTTGCTGTCAATAGCGTCTCTGATGGCATTCCCCCTAGCATAGGTTCAACGTTAGGGACGGGCCAAGTGGTATTGCTTACGCTTATGTTGAACGAGGCAAGCACACTTCCTGTTGATGATAGAGCCACTAACATGATCCCTTACGATCGAAAAAGCAGTTTCCCCGAACTTGACGAACGAGGCACAACACGCGCAATATTAGGCCCAAATGGTGAAAGAATAGCCTTTGATATCGGAGCTACTGCCCTAGGCATAACGAACACGGGCGGCGGATCTGGTGAGGTTGCAGCGTATTCAGTTGTCAGTATACAAATGAGCGGCCTTCCTAATGAACTTCGACGAGTAGGACAAACTGCAAGCCTTGTCGCAAAAGTTTATTACAGCAATGGACGAGAAGCCTACGGTGGCACAGGCGAGAATGAAGAGCCAGTGAAATGGTCAAGCTACCCAAGCGATTATTACGTTCATGTTGACGAGAATACCGGCGATTTAGTCGTGTTGCGCACAACTTCATCTCCCGAGTCAAGTACTTACGTCAAGATTATTGTCGAGACACTGCGAACTGATTCATCTGGAAATACTTTCAAGGACTCTCAATACGTCAAGATAACAGAAGGCGATTTTGCTTACTTGAACACTTCACCATTGTATGCTGTGACGTATCTTAGGGATTTGATCAACGACTTCATCGAATACAATATTGGCTTCGGTCTTGCTGATACAAATTCCAGCACTGTAACTTCCTCAACATTCCAGAGCAATTTTGCAAGTGTATATTACACGTCAGCCTTCCAAGTTTATGATTTAACCGTTACGGAGCCAGTTTTAACGATAGCAGGAAATTATCCCTCTTCAGGTAACTTTGTAGCCGCAAAAGATAAGGGCGTAAATATTGATTTCGCAGGCAGAAAAGTTGGCGATATATTCCCTGTCATGTACACGTGGAATTTCACGGGCGACGAGCTCAAAAAAATAGTGGGCTACGATTTATTGAAGGCCTCATTCAGAGACGATGCCTCATTGGCTGAAGATCTCTTTGACGTTCTCAAGCTTGAGTTCCAAGGCGCGGAAGGAAAATTGCCCGTGATTGGTTCTGGTGGAGTGAGCGCTCGTGAAGCTGTTGAGTCTGGCGCAATGGCATTGAATAACTATGATGGCGATGAAGGTGTGCAGATAGTCTTAACGGCTTATGTAGCCAACGTAGCGTCAGGCGAATCAAATGCTGCTCAATTGATCTCTAGCGATGGCTCAAAGCTCTTGGTGGTCCCTGATGGAGTTCCTTACGACGGGAGAATTTACGGGACAATGTGGTTAGCTCAAGACGAGAGCAAAACTCAAGCTACGTACACTGTGGACTCTAAAGCAGGCGAACAAGCTTCTAATACGTTAAGATCAAATTCAAACTCTAATACGAGTAGCAGTGGAGAAGGTGGCAGTGGTTGCGATTCGTTATTGGCCGGAGAAATTATTGCCTTGATGGTGTGTTTGATATTCATGAAGCGCAAGTAATTTCAACGTACTAAATTTCACAGTAAATCATCTCACTAAAACTAGTGCCCCGTGATATTATTGCGGGGTATTTTTTATGCACATGAAAGGGGAAAATTTTTCATAATGAAAGTTATTCTAAAAGCGGACGTTAATAAACTTGGCAAAGCGGGCTCATTGCTTGATGTCAGTGATGGCTATGCGAGAAATTTCTTGCTCCCAAAAAATTTAGCGATCGAAGCCACTCCGGGGAAAATCTCGGAATGGAAGAACGAACAGGCAAGACTCAAGGCCAAGGACGCAAAACTTCACGCTGAAGCTCTTGAGTTACAGAAAAAGTTGCAGGGTAAGTCAGTGAATATTGCTGGCAAAGCTGGCGACAATGGCAAATTGTTTGGAAGCATAACCGCGACACAAATAGCCGAAGCTCTTGAAGCTCAACACGGCCTCAAGGATTTCGATAAACGCGACGTAAAACTTGATGAAGTTATCAAACAGTCAGGCAACTTCAAATTTTCAATTAAACTCTATCCTAGTGTCCAAGCGGATATGACATTGGTTGTAACAGTAGCATGAATCAGACTCCGCCATATAATCCAGAAGCTGAACACGCTGTAATAGGTTCGTGCATAGTCTCGAAAGAAGCTCTCGATAATTCCGCTGAGATAGTCAAACCTGAAGATTTCTATGACATAAACAATCAAAAAGCCTATGAAGTCATATTAGATATGTATTACTCTGATACGCCCGTAGACTTTTTGACGTTTTCGGAAGCGCTGAAGGCCAAGGGAATTTTCGACAGGATAGGGGGACAGCCATATTTTGCTGAAGTCATGGCCGATGTAAGTAGCCCCGCAAACGTTATTTATTACGCAAGCATAGTTAGAGAATATGCTATTCGTAGACGCTTAATTGAGGCTGGCAACAAAATAATTTCTCTAGCACACAGAGCAGACAAAGAAGTACAGGATATTATCTCGGAAGCTGAAAAAATGATATTTGAGGCCTCACAGAATAAAACCTCGTCGGAGTTCAGGCATGTTAAAGAGATAATAGGCCCGGTATTTTCTGAAATAGAGGAGAGCTATAAGAGTGCAGGCAAAAAATCAACGGGATACTCTACAGATTTCGATGATCTTAATGCTTACATAGGAGGCTTTCAACCAGGCAGCTTGAATATTATCGCGGCTCGTCCTTCAATGGGGAAAACTGCTTTTGCTGTAAACATAGCTCAATTTGAAGGCAACAAAAAGAACGATTCAGTGTTGATATTTAGTCTTGAAATGCCCGCCGAACAGATCGTAATGAGAATGTTATCCGCTGAGTCAAAAGTGAATCTCTCACAACTTAACCTAGGTACGTTCGATACTACGGCTTTTAAGAAAGTGAAAGATGCTTGCAGCGTTTTGGCCAAGCGAAATATTTACATTAACGACGATTCCGGATTGACTGCTCTTGAGTTTCGTACGAGGTGCAGAAGATTTAAGACGAAACACCCTGATTTAGCGTTAATAATTGTGGATTATCTCCAGCTAATGACAGCAGGAGGCGCCAGAAACGACGGAAGACAGCAAGAAGTCGCAGATATATCACGATTGCTCAAGGCTGTAGCGCGTGAGTTGGAATGCCCGGTCATAGCTTTGTCGCAGTTATCACGAGCAACTGAACAACGTACGGAGAAAAAACCGCAGCTTTCTGACTTAAGAGACTCAGGCGCAATAGAACAGGACGCAGATACAGTTATGTTGATGTTCAGAGAAGATTATTACAGCGAAGAGGAAAATAACGACCTCCAGTACAGCAAGGCTGATATACGAGTGGCCAAGAACAGAAACGGAAGTACAGGCGTATTTCACTTAACTTTTCAACGTGAGATCACAAGATTTTGGGGCTTTGGGGAGATCCCTGAAAATTTATAGAGGAGGATATTAATTATGCGTAAAATTTTCTATGTAGTGCCGATATTTTTTGCGCTTTGCAATCCATGCGTTACATTAGCGGCTGAAGAAACATTGAGTCAGGATCTAAACGTTAAACGCGATAAGGTCGGAAATATAATCGACATGAAGAGTGAAGAGGGCTTGAGGATAATTTACATGGGAACATTCAGGCCGGAGGTATCAGCCAAAGTTTCAATTGACGTAAACGGCAACGAAGAGCAAGACGAGGGAATATTCAGCGTGTTCATGGTTAAATCTGATAAGGATACACCGTTACAGCTTGATGTGCGTGAAGGATTTGACACGAGGACGAATAAATTTAGCTGGCGAAATGATAAGCCGTGGGGATATATAGCTGACATTGACACAAACGGAAATACTAGGGATATTCTTGAAGGTTTTTGGGTACGCGTAACATTTTGGCACACATTGCCGTTGAAGTACGGAGAGAGCCCTGTAATTGGTCGAATAGGCTTTGTTATCAACAACAACGAGCTTACATACAAACGTATAAGGCCAAAGACTTGGACGGAGTGGCAAAAAGTTGAGGGGAAAATACTTGAGCTTGAGGTTAATGATGAAGAGACGGACTTTCAGCTAGAAGAACTTAACCAGTAAATAAATAGCCATGGTGAAAGCTGTGGCTTGCATAATATTTTGGAAATAAAAGACAAAAAAAAGGAAGTCTCACAATGAAACTCCCTCTCTCTAATTTAAACTGG
>ERZ842401.3273-NODE-3273-length-20368-cov-5.616256_pt1 | contig 20368 bp, 15 predicted proteins | sample MGYA00521270_ERZ842401 | MGnify/ENA primary metagenome ERZ842401 (study PRJEB31892, sample SAMEA3878208) | bioreactor metagenome | biome: Moose rumen | place: Sweden | collected 2011-10 | study: EMG produced TPA metagenomics assembly of the PRJEB12797 data set... | reverse complement strand
GATTACCAAATGGTTGCAGAGAACCCTTTACCTTTTTTATGAATAATTCAGGTTAGACTGTAATTGTGTATCGTGTTTGGATTTCTTTTATAGTGATACTTTGTTCTGCCCAGAGTTTCACTATTTTAGAAATAATCACACTTTAGAATCAGTTGGGCTAATTGACCCAACCGATGTTAGGCAAATGTTGCGATGCAAAAAAACATTCAGGCCCATATATAGGATACTAGTTTTTGAAACATTTAATTCGTTTGTTGCCATAAATAACTATTTAGGTGTAGATTACTATTACCTGTTTAATTGTGTTTCAGACGAAATTAAATCAATCGCTTATATTGGCACGTTTTGCGTTTCTTCAGGAAACGACTATTCATATTCTTATACTACAAGGGATGGTAATTCTTTTTTCTTGTATTCGGTATACCCAACAATTACCGACAAACAAATGAATGATTCAAATGAAGATGAATTATTGACTAATTATCGCGAGAGACAATTCTCCTCGTTGTTTTTTATTCATGAACCTATATTTAGTTATGAAATACTTGAAAACGGAACCATTCAATCACATGCTATACATTTTTGATTCTCAGGATAATTTTTGGAACATACAAAAAATTTAGGTATCTTTAAAGATAAAATCAATTTAACGCTATGAGCAAGATCCACGTATTCAATGCAGGCCCCTGCCTTCTGCCGCAGGTGGCCGTCGAGCACGCCCGCGAAGCCCTTCTCGATTTCAAGGGCACAGGTGTATCACTGATATCCATTTCGCACAGAACAAAAGAATGGGAAGAGACCATGAATGAAACCAGGGCTCTCTGGAGAGAGCTACTGAACATTCCCGAAGAATACGAAACGGTATTCCTCGGCGGCGGTGCAAGCTTGCAGTTCCTCTATGTGGCCATGAACTACCTCGAGAAGAAGGCCGCATACCTCGATACCGGCGTATGGGCACACAAGGCCCTCAAGGAAGCCCAGGGACTGGGCGACGCCTATGCAATCGCCTGCAGCAAAGACAAGAACTACACCTACATTCCCAAGGGATACGAAATCCCCACGGATCTCGACTACTTCCATATCACTACCAACAACACCATCTACGGCACCGAGATCAAGCACGATATGGACTGCCCGGTACCCCTCATCGCCGACATGTCGTCCGACATCCTCTCCCGCAGGGTGGACGTGAGCAAGTATGCCATGATCTACGGCGGTGCACAGAAGAACGCGGGCCCTGCCGGCGTGGCGTTCGCCATCATACGCAAGGACAGCCTCGGAAAGGTCAGCCGCTACATCCCTACCATGCTCGACTACCGCGTGCACCTCGATAAGGAATCCATGTTCAACACTCCTCCGGTGTTCAGCATCTTCGTGATGAACGAAACGCTGAAGTGGCTCAAGAGCATGGGCGGCATCGATGCCATCCACGCCATCGACGAGAAGAAGGCCGCTACCCTCTATGCCGAAATCGACCGCAACCCTCTGTTCGTGGGAACCGCCGAGAAGGAAGACCGTTCAATCATGAACGTCTGCTTCGTCATGGCTCACGGCTACGAGGCCCTGCAGGACGAGTTCCTCGCATTTGCAAAGAGCAAGAATATCGTGGGCATCAAGGGCCACCGCAGCGTGGGCGGATTCCGTGCATCGCTCTATAACGCCTGCACACAGGAAGATGTCGAGGCCCTCACCTCTGCAATGAAGGAATTTGAAGCTCTCAAGAAATGAAGGTTCTCATAGCAACTCAGAAACCCTTCGCCGCAGCAGCTGTGGCAGGGATCAAAGAAATCCTCGAAAAGGGCGGGCACGAAGTGCTGCTTCTCGAAAAATATTCCGAGCAGGCCGACCTTGTGAAGGCCGTCGCAGACGTGAACGCCCTCATCATCCGTTCCGACAAAGTTACCGCCGAGGTCCTCGATGCCGCCAAAGAACTCAAGATAGTCGTGCGCGCAGGTGCAGGTTACGACAATGTTGACCTCTCCGCCGCCACCGCCCACGGCGTGGTAGTGATGAACACCCCTGGCCAGAACTCCAATGCAGTCGCTGAACTTGCAATCGCCATGATGGTCTTCATGGCCCGCACGCAGTTTACCCCGTCAACCGGAAGCGAGGTCCAGGGCAAGACGCTTGGCATCCAGGCATTCGGAAATGTAGGACGTCTGGTAGGGGCAAAGGCCAAGGCCCTTGGGATGAAGGTGAAGGCTCTCGACCCGTTCCTTACCGACGAGCAGATCGCTGCCGGCGGAGCCGAGCCTGTACACACTCTCGACGAACTCTACACAGGCAGCGACTATCTCTCATTGCACATTCCCGCCCTGCCATCCACCATCGGAAGCATAGGCTACGACCTCATCACCAAGATGCCCAAGGGCGCGACTCTTGTGAACACCGCCCGCAAGGAAGTGATCGACGAGGCCGGTCTGGAGAAGGCTCTCGAAGACCGTCCCGACCTCAAATATGTCACAGACATTGCTCCCGACAATCTCGCAGCCCTGCAGGAGAAGTTCGGCCTCAGGGTATTCGCAACTCCCAAGAAGATGGGAGCCCAGACCGCAGAGGCCAACATCAATGCCGGCCTTGCAGCCGCAAGGCAGATAGTGGATTATTTCGCAACGGGGAATACCAGGTTCCAGGTAAACAAGTAGGATTATGGTAAAAGTAAAACCATTCGAGGCCATCAGGCCTCCCAAGAATCTGGTGACGGAGGTCGCAGCACCTCCATACGACGTGCTGAACTCCGTTGAGGCCAAGGCCATGGCGGGAGAAAAGAGTCTGCTTCACATAACAAAGCCGGAGATTGACTTCGATCCCATCGCAGGTGAGCACGAACAGCGCACCTACGACAAGGCCGTTGAGAATTTCAAACTTTGGAAAGAGCGTGGCTGGCTGGTGCGCGACTCCAAGCCGTGCTACTATGTGTATGCCCAGACAATGGGGGGGCGTACCCAGTACGGACTTGTGCTCTGCGCCCATACCGACGACTATGCCGACGGCATCATCAAGAAGCATGAACTCACCCGCAAAGACAAAGAAGACGACCGCATGGTGCATGTGCGCATCCAGAATGCCAACATAGAGCCGGTGTTCTTCGCCTATAAAGACAACGCCGGACTCAATGCCATAGTGGCGAAGGCCGCTGCCGGTGAGCCGGAATACAAGTTCGTGGATGAGAACGACTTCACCCACACTTTCTGGGTGATCGACGATGATTCCACTATCGCCCGCATCACTGAGATATTCACAAACGACGTGGATGCATTCTATGTGGCCGACGGGCATCACCGCACCGCCGCCGCGGCTCGCGTAGGAGCCGAAAAAAGGGCACAGAACCCGAATCACACCGGCAAGGAAGAGTACAACTACTTCATGGCAGTCTGCTTCCCGCAGAGCCATCTGGCCATCATCGACTACAACCGTGTGGTCAAGGACCTGAACGGCCTCTCGGAAGAAGGCTTGTTGAAAGCACTCGAAGAGGACTTTGACGTTGTGCTTGCCGCCAAGCCGCGCCCCACCGGCCTTCACAATTTCAGTATGTACCTGGGTGGAAACTGGTACAGCCTTACCGCCAAACCAGGCCGCTACGATGATGCCGACCCCATCGGGGTGCTGGACGTCACCATCCTCTCCAATCTCGTCCTCGACAAGATCCTGGGTATCAAGGACCTGCGCACCGACAAGCGCATCGACTTCGTAGGAGGCATACGCGGGCTGGGAGAACTCAGCCGCCGTGTGGATTCCGGTGAGATGAAGGTTGCATTCGCGCTTTATCCGGTGTCGATGGACCAGCTCATCCGCATCGCCGACACCGGCAACATCATGCCGCCAAAGACCACGTGGTTCGAGCCCAAACTCCGTTCCGGCCTGGCAATTCATTCACTCGATTAAACAAAATAATATGAAGGACTACTCCGCCGAAATACACAGCACCCTGAAGGAATTCTTCGGATACGATAACTTCAAAGGCGACCAGGAGCGGGTGATAAACCACCTGCTCAATGGTGGCGACGCCTTTGTGCTGATGCCCACCGGCGGAGGAAAGTCCCTCTGTTATCAGCTTCCGGCCCTTGTGGCGGAAGGCACTGCGATAGTGATTTCGCCGTTGATCGCACTGATGAAGAATCAGGTGGACGTGCTCCGCGGATTCGTGAACGGCGAAGAAAGCATAGCGCATTTCCTCAATTCATCCCTCTCCAGGCAGGAGATCGATGATGTGCGGGCCGACCTGCTCGCAGGTCGCACAAAAATCCTGTATGTGGCTCCTGAATCGCTCACCAAAGAAGAGAACGTGTCGCTGCTGCGCGAGATCAAGATATCTTTCTACGCTGTCGACGAGGCCCACTGCATCTCGGAATGGGGGCACGATTTCCGCCCGGAATACAGACGCATACGCAGTCTGGTGAACGAGATAGGCCGCGCTCCCATCATCGCCCTCACCGCTACCGCCACGCTGAAAGTACAGAGCGACATCCTAAAGAATCTGGGCATACAGGGGGCGGATATCTTTAAATCGTCATTCAACCGTCCCAACCTCTATTACGAGATCCGCAACAAGGTGGAACCCGAGAAGGATATCGTCAAGTTCATCCATCAGAATCCCGGGAAATCCGGCATCATCTACTGCCTCAGCCGCAAAAAAGTTGAGGAAATGGCAGCCTTCCTGAGCATCAATGGCATACGTGCCCTGCCTTATCATGCGGGACTCGAGGCTAAGGTGAGGGCCGAGAACCAGGACAAGTTCCTGATGGAGGAGATCGACGTGATAGTGGCCACCATCGCCTTCGGAATGGGTATCGACAAGCCGGACGTGCGTTTCGTGATCCACTACGACATCCCCAAGAGCATCGAGAGTTACTATCAGGAGACGGGACGTGCGGGCCGCGACGGCAAGGAGGGGCTCTGCATTACCTACTACAGCTACAAAGACATACGCAAGTTCGAGAAGTTCATGCAGGGCAAGCCGGTGGCAGAACAGGAAATCAGCCGCCAGCTGCTGAACGAGGTGGTGGCGTATGCGGAGTCCGGGCAATGTCGCAGAAAACTGCTGCTCAATTATTTCGGGGAGGAATACCCTCAGGAAAACTGCTGCTCGTGCGACAATTGCCTGCACCCGAAACCAGTGTTCGACGGCCGCAAGGACATGCAGCTGGTAATCGATCTCATTACCAGCCTGCCGGAACACTTCAAGGTGGAGCATCTTGCGTGCATTCTCGCAGGAAAGGAAACAGCACTGATAAAGAGCTACAAGCACGACGAACTCGAATTCTTCGGCAAGGGAAGCGCCCACGACGAGCGTTTCTGGATCACCGTAATCCATCAGGGGATAGTGCATCACCTGCTCGAAAAGGAGATAGAATCCTACGGACTCATATCGGTGACCGGTCTCGGGCTGGAGTTCTTGATTGCACCGTTCAAACTCGAACTTGTGCAGGACGGAGTCTTCTCCGACGATGGCAGCGATGATTTTGAAGACGAAGAAGGTGCGGCAGCCGCAAATGCAGTGCGTGGCGGGGGAGGCTGCGACGAGTCTCTGCTCAAGATGCTGAAGGACCTCCGCAAGGATGTTGCGCGCCGGCTCAAACTCCAGCCATGGATCATCTTCGGCGACCCTGCGCTGCAGGATATGGCCATCCTCTATCCTGTAACGGTCGACGAACTCAAGAACTGCCAGGGGGTGGGCGAGGGCAAGGCGCGCAAGTTCGGCTCCGAGTTCGTGAAGATGATTGCGCAGTACGTTGAGGAGAACGACATCACGCGTCCTGATGATTTCATAGTCAAATCGGCACCCAACCGCAGTGCGAACAAAATTTTCATAATCCAGAGCATCGACCGCCGCATGGACCTTGAAGACATAGCTTCCGCCAAAGGCATGGAGTTCGACGAACTCATATCCGAGATCGAGGGAATCGTGGCCACCGGCACCAAACTCAATCTGGATTACTACATCGACGACAATTACGACGAAGAAGACATCGAAGAAATCTACGACTACTTCAGCACCGAAGCCGAATCGGGATCCATCGACGAAGCCATCGCCGCCCTCGGCGGTGATTTCGACGAAACCGAAATCCGCCTCATCCGCATAAAATTCCTCTGTGACATAGCATCATGATACCTAAAGAGACAGTCGACCTGATCCTGAATACGGTAAGGATCGAGGACATAGTAGGAGACTTTGTGACGCTGAAGCGCCGCGGGGCCAACTATGTAGCCTGCTGCCCCTTCCATCAGGAGAAGACTCCGTCGTTCTACGTGTCGCCTTCGAAGGGTATCTACAAGTGCTTCGGCTGCGGGAAGTCCGGCTCGGCAGTAGGTTTCCTGATGGAGCACGAACACAACTCATACGTTGAGGCCCTTCGTTACATCGCGAAACGCTATAATATAGAGGTCATCGAGGAAGAAGAATCCCCTGAGCAGCTCGCCAGCCGCCAGCGCAGCGAGAGCCTGCTGCTGGTAAGCGAGTTTGCCCAGAGATTCTTTTCTGAACAGCTCAAGTCCGGCGAAGGAAAGGATGTAGGTTTAGCCTACTATCATTCCCGCCATCTCGAAGACGAGACCATAGAGAAATTCGGACTCGGATGGGCACCTTCCGGAAAGGATAGCCTGCTGCAGGCGGCAAAGGCGGCCGGATATAAAGAAGAGTATCTGCTGGATGCAGGTCTCGTGGTGAAGCGCGAAGACGGCTCCCTTGCCGACAAGTTCCGCGAGCGGGTGATGTTCCCCATACAGTCGGTGAGCGGGCGCACTATAGCGTTCAGCGGACGTACGCTCAAGGCTGACAATCCGGCCAAATATGTCAACTCTCCCGATACCGATATCTACCGCAAGAGCAATATCCTCTTCGGCATATACTACGCCAAGAGCGAGATTTCACGGCAGAACGAGTGCATCATCGTGGAGGGGAACATCGACTACGTGATGTTGCAGCAGCTGGGCATCCACAACGTGGTCGCCCCCTGCGGAACAGCGCTGACCGTGCAGCAGGTGCGCCTCATCCGCAAGTTCACTGAGAACGTGCTGCTGATGAACGACGGTGATTCCGCCGGTATCCATGCCTCGCTCAAAGACATCGACCTCATACTGTACGAGGGATTGAATGTGCGGGTGGTATTGTTGCCCGAGGGGGAGGACCCCGATTCGTTCTCGCGCGGACGATCCCTCGACGAAGTGCAGCAGTACATTGCGGGCAATGCAAAGGATTTCCTCGATTTCAAGACAGACATCCTCCTCGGCGAGGCCGCCGGAGATCCTCTCAAGAAGGCCAACTTCGTGAACGACATCGCCGATACTGTCGCGCGCATTCCCGACGCCGTCAAGCGTTCGGTCTATGTGAATGCCGCTGCCGAGAAGTTCGACGTTTCGCCGGATATCCTTTTCGCCCGCGTCAAGACTACCCGCGACCGTCTTCTGGAAGATGAACGCCGTGAGCGTGAGCGTGCAGGGCGCGCTGCTGAAGGGGCAGAGTCCCCCTCTTCCGCGTTGCTTCGCAACCCTATACGGGAAAATGCTCCAGAGGGGGACTCTGCCCCTTCAGCAGCCGGATATGTTCCCGAAAACCGCATCCTTGCTGCGGTGGAGGAGGATATTCTGACGTTCTTGCTGCAGCATGGTTCCGAAGAACTGAAGTTCGAAACAGACTCTCCGTATTACGATCCGGACGCCACCGACACTGTTGCCGATTTCATAGCATCCGCGATCGAATCTACGGGTGAGCCTCTTTCCAACTCCGCCTACAGGAGAGTGTATGACGCCTACCTCGAACTCTACGACGAAGGCCGTCCGCAGGACGTTATCATCCGTACCCTGCTGGACTCCCCGGATCGGACGCTGGCTTCGCTTGCGGGAGAATTCTCCACACGGAAATACAATCTTTCGGTAAAACAGCTGGAGAGTTCCCTTACCTCCGAATCATCGTGGCTGGTGAATTACGTCCCCAAGGCGATGCTGACGCTCGCCGAACGCCGCTGTCATTCGAAGATAAGCGATCTCCGCAGGTCGCTGAAAGACCTCCCCTTGGAGGAGCAAATACCTGTGATGAAGCAGATTACATCTCTGCAACGCCGGCAGATCCGCCTTAAAGAAACCCTGAAAAAAGAAGATTGACGATAAGATGGAAAAGAAATTCAAGAGAACTCTGGTAACTTGCGCGTTACCTTATGCCAACGGTCCGGTGCATATAGGGCATCTGGCCGGTGTTTATGTGCCTGCCGATATCTATGTGCGGTATCTTCGCATGCGCGGCGAAGATGTGCTGTATGTGTGCGGCTCCGACGAACACGGCGTGCCCATCACCATCAAGGCCCGCCAGCAGGGATGCAGTCCGCAGGACATCGTGGACAAATATCACAACATAATCAGCGAAAGTTTCAAGGCCCTGGGCATAAATTTCGACATCTACGGCCGCACTTCATCGAAGATTCATGAGAAGAATGCGTCGCGGTTCTTCCGCAAACTCTATGACGAAGGCAAGTTCGTCACTCAGGAAAGTGAGCAGTACTATGACCCGGAGGCAAAGACTTTCCTTGCCGACCGCTACATTGTGGGCACCTGCCCCAAGTGCGGCAACGAGGGAGCCTATGGCGACCAGTGCGAGAAGTGCGGGTCCACCCTAAGTCCGGAAGAACTCATCAACCCTCATTCCAAGCTCAGCGGAGCGGAGCCGATAAAGAAGAAGACCACCCATTGGTATCTGCCTTTGCAGGATTATGAGCCCTGGCTTCGCGAGTGGATACTCGAAGGCCACAAGGAGTGGCGCAGCAATGTGTACGGCCAGGTGAAGAGCTGGCTCGACGGCGGCCTGCAGCCGCGAGCCGTCACACGCGACCTTGACTGGGGTGTTCCCGTGCCGGTGGAAGGAGCCGAGGGCAAGGTGCTCTATGTGTGGTTCGACGCCCCCATAGGCTATATTTCCAATACCATAGAACTCCTGCCGGATGACTGGGAAAAGTGGTGGAAGAGCCCCGACACCAAGCTCGTGCACTTTATCGGCAAAGACAATATAGTGTTCCACTGCATAGTGTTCCCTTCGATGCTCAAGGCCTATGGCGACGGCTTCATCCTTCCGGAGAATGTGCCGGCCAACGAGTTCCTGAACCTCGAGGGCGACAAGATTTCCACCTCCCGCGGCTGGGCCGTCTGGGCTCATGAGTATGTGCAGGATTTTCCCGGCAAGGAGGATGTGCTGCGCTATGTGCTCACCGCGAATGCCCCCGAAACCAAAGACAACGATTTCTCCTGGAAGGAATTCCAGACCCGCAACAATTCCGAACTGGTGGCTATCTTCGGCAACTTCGTGAACCGTGCCATCGTGCTTACCCACAAGTACTTCGGTGGTCATGTGCCGGCCGCGGGAGAACTGACTGATGTAGATCGCGAAACTCTTGCCGAGGTTCCTGCACTTCGCGAAAGCCTTGAGAAGAATATAGAGAACTACCGTTTCCGCGAAGCTCTCAAGGATGCCATGCAGATTGCCCGTCTTGGCAACAAGTACATCTCCGACAGCGAGCCCTGGAAACTTGCGAAGACGGATCCGGCTCGTACCGGCACCATTCTTAATGTGTGTCTGCAGCTTTGCGCCGATCTGGCCATCGCTTTCGAACCTTTCACTCCGTTTGCCTGCGAGCGTTTGCGCAAAATGCTGAACATTGAACCCGCCGCGACGGGCAAAGGGCCTGAAATCGGCTGGGAACAATTGGGAGCGACCGATATTCTGCCGGAGGGTCACCAGCTGGGTGAAGCCGAGCTGTTGTTCGCAAAGATCGAAGACGACGCTATCCAAAAGCAACTGGACAGACTGGCTGCCATACGAGCAGAGAAAGAAGCCGAGGCCAAGGCCGAACTTGCGAAGCAGGTCGCTCCGCAGAAGGAAGAATGCACTTTCGAGGACTTTGAGAAGATGGACATCAGGACTGCTACCGTACTTGAGGCCGGACGAGTGCCCAAAACTGACAAACTCCTGAAACTCACAATTGACACCGGCATAGACAAGCGCGTGATTGTATCCGGCATCGCTGAATACTACAGCCCCGAAGATATGCTAGGCAAGCAGATATGCATTCTGGCCAACCTCAAGCCTCGCATGATCCGGGGCATCGAGAGCAAGGGCATGATTCTGATGGCGAAGCAGGGCGACGGCACCATGCGCTTCGTTACGCCTCAGGAAGTTGTTGTGAACGGTGCTCAGATAGGGTAGTCTGATATGCAGGCTGATGCTTGTGAGCAGATAAAGCAGCTTCCCCTCCACGGGACCGCTCATCATCCTCTGGTAGTTCGTATGGATGTTGGTCGCGGACTCTATCCACTCAAGACCTTTTTCAGCTTCTGTCATCTCACTTCTTTTTGATGCTGCGGAGTTCGTGGGTGTCGGTGGTGAATATGAGTTCGTATTTCCTGTTGGAGGAAGACGACGCGATCTCCACTTTCACATTGGCGAACTTTTCTGCTTTGTTGAAGGCCTCCGCAGCCTTTGACGGATCGGTGTAAACAGGGCCGATAACCTTGGAACCGAGCCCTTTGAGCCCGCGGTAAGCCACTCTGTCGGATTCCATGGCCTTGCCTATGTAAGTCTGCATGATGTCGATATAGGCAGGCAGATACAGGAGCTCGTCGCCTCCGGTCATTTCGGCCGGGGCTATCGGAATCATCACAACGTCGAAGCCTTGCTTGAGTTGATTTTCCGCATCGGGATCGCCGCCCTTGCTGAGGGTCATGTATGTGAAGTCGGCATCGAAGGTGAAGCGTATGAAGTAGTAAAGGTCGGTGTAACGGTCACGGGTGTAGTCTGTTACCGTGCAGAACTCATAGGGCGAGATCATCCATCGGCTGGAAATCTCTTCCTTGAGAATGGCATCGAACAGTTCCTGACCTGTGAGCACTACGCGTGTAGTGCGCGCAGTGAAGTCTTCGAGCCTGGCTTTTTTCGTATAAACATTCCCCTGCCCGAATGCCAGGCACTGGCAGAGCAGCAGGGTTGCGATCAGTAAATATTTTTTCATCATCTTTCTCACGAAGGCAAATTTACACTTTATTTTATTATTTTTGTAATCTTATGAGTGAGTATATAGTATCTGCACGCAAGTACCGTCCGGATTCGTTCGAAACTCTTATCGGACAGGACAATATCGCCAAGACCTTGAAGAATTCGATCCTTCGCGGCCAGTTGGCTCATGCCTATCTTTTCTGCGGCCCCCGTGGTGTCGGCAAGACGAGTACGGCCCGAATCTTTGCAAAAACCATTAACTGCCTGCATCCTACTGCAAATATGGAGCCGTGCGGCGAGTGCGAGTCGTGTGTTTCGTTTGCAGAGGGCCGCTCCTATTGCATCTACGAACTCGATGCGGCTTCCAACAACAGTGTAGAAGATATCAAGACCTTGATGGAGAAAGTGCAGATACCTCCTCAGGTGGGGAACTACAGCGTTTACATAATCGACGAGGTCCACATGCTCAGCCAGGCGGCTTTCAACGCCTTCCTCAAGACTTTGGAAGAACCCCCGTCGTATGCCATCTTCATACTCTGTACCACCGAAAAACACAAGGTGCTGCCCACCATCCTTTCGCGCTGCCAGACCTACGACTTCAACCGCATAGGAATCTCCGACATGGTGCGCAATCTGCGCGGGATCGCTCAGAAGGAAGGTATCACAGTGGACGACGAATCCCTCCACGTGATTGCCCAGAAGGCCGACGGCGCAATGCGCGACGCGCTGACCATATTCGACCAGACTGTGGCCTTCTGCGGAAACGACATCCATTATGCCGATGTGATCCGCAATCTTGGAGTGCTCGATTATGAATATACTTTCAAACTGGTCGATTCCTTCCTGGCCCGGGATTATGCTTCCGCCCTGCTGGAATTCGATGATATCCTTTCCAAAGGCTTCAATGCCCTGCACTTCGTGTCAGCCCTGGGCGGGCATCTTCGCAATTTGCTGGTTGCCCGTACCGGTGGCCTGGATTCGCTGTTGGATCTCCCGGATTCGCTCAAGGCCCGCTATCGCGACCAGGCTTCGCGATGCAGCGTGAAGTTCCTCTACGACGCGCTTGGCATAACAAGCGATTGCGAAGCCGGCTACAAGGGAAGCACTAATCAGCGGCTGCATATCGAGTATGCGCTCATGAAGTTGGCTTTTCTCGGCGGCGTGCCCGAAAGCTCCGTGGAGGCTAATGCGCTGAAAACCAATGCAATACCAGAAACGCCTCTACGCGGAACATCGTCGAGGCCCATCAAGCAAGCTGCGCTTGAAGCCCCTCCCGTATTGGATAATGAGGTGATCGAGTTGTTGGAAGTGGATGCTGTACCTGCAGCCGAACCCTCCAAGAAGCGTGCTACACGCGCCAAGGCTGTGATGTCGGGTCTGCTGGCAGGCGAGAACATTACGGCCGGGGAGGCAAAAGACAGCCGGCAGACTGCCGTGTCTGGCAGTGCAGCAACGGCGGCCCTTCCTGCCGACGACATCATACGCGAAAAATGGCCTGTGCTGGTGGCGGAATGCGCCAAGGGTAAACCCCGTCTGGAAAATGCACTGAACAGTTCCACTCTTTCGATTGCCGAAGAGGACGGCGTCAAAAATGTGAGTTTCGAGGTTGTCAACGAGGCGCAAAAGGTCTGGATCGAGAAAGGCCTCCTTCGGAATATGGAGACTAGTTTCGCAAAAATACTCGGCAATGGCAATGTCCGCCTCTTCGTAAGCGTAAAACCTGTGGAAGAAACTGCTCCCAAAGTTTACATGCCTGCAGAAAAGGCACAGGAATTGATGAATACCAACCCCGAAGTCCTGAATCTCGTTAAGGATCTGGGCTTGGATGCTAATTGAATTGGAAATGAAACTTCGCTGCGAGAATCTGGTAAAGAAATACGGCGTACGCACCGTCGTCAAGGGTGTGTCGATGGAGGTGAACCAGGGTGAGATCGTGGGATTCCTCGGGCCTAACGGAGCCGGGAAGACGACCAGCTTCTATATGATAACAGGACAGATAGTGCCCAACGAGGGGCGGATTTTCCTGGATGACGAGGAGCTCACCGGCCTGCCCATGTACAAACGTGCCCAGAAAGGTGTGGGATATCTGCCTCAGGAGGCATCTGTGTTCCGCAAGATGAGTGTCGAAGACAACATAATGTCGGTCATGGAGATGGCTCACATGCCCAGGGCCGCCCGCAAGGAGAGAATGGAACAGCTGATTGACGAGTTCAATCTTTCGAAGGTCCGCAAGAGTCTGGGAATCCAGCTTTCGGGAGGAGAGCGCAGGCGTTGCGAAATCGCCCGCGCACTTGCAATCGATCCTAAATTCATCCTCCTCGACGAGCCCTTCGCAGGTGTCGATCCGATAGCCGTGGAGGATATACAGTACATAATCGCCAAGCTCAAATACCGCAACATCGGTGTTATCATCACCGACCACAATGTGGGGGAGACGCTTGCCATCACCGACCGTGCATACCTTCTTTACGAAGGCACCATCCTGCAGCAGGGCACTCCCGAGGCGCTCGCAGGCGATGAAGACGTGCGCACAAAATATCTCGGTTCGGGCTTTGTGCTCAAGCGTTCGGTATCGGTGGAGAGAGCGCAGAGGGAATATGAAGAATCATTAAAGAAACAGGAGGTTACAGAATGAAAATATTGGTAGTCGACGACGAGCGTTTTATTCGCAATTCACTGAAGGAAATCCTCTCGGATGAGGGATACGAGGTGGATACCGCCGATGATGGCGCCATCGGGATAGAGATGTTGAACAAAGACCACTATGATGTGGTATTCTGCGATATCAAGATGCCCGGGAAGGATGGAAACGAAGTTCTGGATCATGTGGCGGCCGAAGGCATAGATTCCGCCATGGTTATGATCTCCGGACATGGCGACATCGATACTGCCGTTGAGTGCATCAAGAAGGGAGCATTCGATTTTATTCAGAAGCCATTGGATCTCAACCGTATTCTTATCACGGTGAAGAACGCCGCGGAACGTACAACTCTGGTCAAAGACAACAAGGTGCTCAAGAAGAAGGTTTACGGCCAGCAGATGGTTGGATCTTCCGCTGCCCTTCAGCATATCCGCGACATCATCGCAAAGGTCGCTCCCACCGATGCCCGAGTGCTGATTACCGGCGCCAATGGCACAGGGAAGGAACTGGTGGCCCGCAGCCTGCATCAGCAGAGCGAACGAAGCGCGATGCCATATATCGAAGTGAATTGCGCAGCCATCCCTTCGGAACTCATCGAAAGCGAACTCTTCGGCCATGAAAAAGGCTCATTCACATCAGCCATCAAGCAGCACAAAGGCAAGTTCGAACAGGCTGACGGAGGAACCCTCTTCCTCGATGAGATAGGCGACATGTCGCTGGCCGCCCAGGCGAAGGTGCTGCGTGTGCTGCAGGAAAAGAAACTCTCCCGTGTAGGATCCGACAAGGATATTCAGGTGGATGTGCGCGTGATAGCCGCCACCAACAAGGACCTTCTCAAGGAGATAGAAGAAAAGCGTTTCCGCGAAGATCTTTATCACCGCCTCAGCGTGATCCTAATAAAAGTGCCTTCGCTGGATGAACGCAAGGAGGATATTCCGGAACTGGTGGATTATTTTACCGGGCAGATTTGCACCGAAAGCGGAAAGAGCAAGGTGGAGTTTTCCGATGCTGCCCTCAAGCAGCTCTCCGCCCGCCACTGGCCCGGCAACATCCGCGAACTCCGCAATGTTGTGGAAAGGCTTCTTATTCTTGGAGGAAATCCTGTAAGTGAACAAGACGTCAAAGATTTCGTATGATAGCAGTACCCGACATAATCATTGCCGTAGACGGATGGTCGTCGACAGGCAAAAGCACATTCGCCAAGCTCGTGGCGAAGAATTTTGGTTTTCTCTATTTGGACTCCGGTGCGATGTACAGGGGAGTTACCCTGCTTGCTATGGAGAAAGGCCTGATCGGCCCCGGAGGGATAGACGAGCCTTCGCTGAAAAAAGAACTGGAAGCGGGCTACGACCTTCATTTCGAGCGCCCCGGCGATGGCAGCACGCGTCTATTCAGCGGCAATCGCGACATCGAAAAGGAAATCCGCACCATGGAGGTATCGTCTTATGTGAGTCCGATATCTGCAATAGCCTTTGTGCGTGCCTGGGTTGACGACAGGCTCCATGCCTTCAGCGCCAAAGGACGGGTAATAATGGATGGGAGAGATATAGGTACTACGGTTTTCCCTGCGGCAGAACTTAAAATTTTCATGACCGCAAGCGACGAGGTGCGTGCGCAGCGCCGTTACGATGAGCTTCAGACAAAGGGCATTCCAGCCACCATGGAGGAGGTGATGAAGAATCTGAAGGAGCGCGACTACATCGATTCGCATCGTGAAACTTCGCCTCTCAAGAGGGCGGAGGATGCGTTCGAGCTCGACAATTCCGACATGAACCTGCACGAAGAACTTGTGTGGATTCAGGGACTCATTCAAGGCAAGTTCGGAATCCTTGGCTGATGAAGGTCGAGATTGACAGCAATTCCGGTTTCTGCGGGGGCGTGATCCGTGCCATCGACGGTGCGGAGCGCCTGCTTGACGGGAATCGCAAGTTGTACTCTCTCGGGGCTATAGTGCATAATGAGGCTGAACTGTCGCGGCTGCACAAAAAGGGGCTGATCACATTGAATTCATTAGATGCCGTTCGAAGTTGCCCCGCAGGGAGTTCGGCTTCGCCTCACCCCACCACCGGTCTTGCCGGCGGTCCCCCCGCTATCGAACCGCGGGTGTTACGTCCCTGCGGGGCAATCTTCGACGGCAATAATCCATTGCTGTTGATCCGGGCCCATGGCGAACCGCCGGTCACATATAAACGGGCTGGGGAAATGGGATTTGAAGTTGCGGATTTCACCTGCCCCGTGGTTTTGAAGATCCAGAAGAGCATACGCGAGACGGCCGAGATGAATGCCCCGGACGGGCAGATTGTGATATTCGGCAAGATAGGTCATGCGGAGGTCCTCGGCCTGGTTGGTCAAGTGGACGGGAAGGCGGTGGTGGTAGAGAGTCTCGCTCAGCTGGAGGCCGCCCTTGCCGACGGGCGTATCGATGCCTCACGCCATATCGACATCTTCTCCCAAACTACTAAAAGCCCTACTGAATATAATCAGATTTGCGACACACTGCGGCAAAGGATGACTGATCAGGCATTGCTGGTGGTTCACAATACCATCTGCAGGCAGGTGGCTTCGCGACACAGCGAACTCTCCGGCTTTGCAAAAAGTCACGATGTGATCGTATTCGTGTCGGGGAGAGAGAGTTCGAACGGGCGTGTCCTTTCAGACCTCTGCAAAAGCGTGAATCCACGCACTTGGTGCGTCGTAGATGCATCTGAACTCCGCCCGGAATGGTTCCGCCCCGACGACAACGTGGGCGTTTGCGGAGCCACATCCACTCCCAAATGGCTGCTCGAAGACGTGGCGGAACGAATCAAAAATTTGCAATAATCACACAGAATCCTTATTTTTGTGTGTTATACCCGAAATTAATTAACTGATATTCATATATGGCAACAACAGCTGATTTCAAAAACGGCCTCTACCTTAATTTCAATGGCAAGCCTTGTATGATCGTTTGGTTCCAGCACGTAAAACCCGGCAAGGGCCCCGCTTTCGTGAAGACCAAACTGCGCAACCTTGAGAACGGCCGCATTCTCGAGAATACTTTCACCGCCGGTGCAAAGATCGAGACTATCAATGTGGAACGCCGTCCCTATCAGTTCCTTTATGGCGACGAAGACGGATTCAACTTCATGCACGAAGAGACTTACGAGCAGATTCATCTACCTCACGACGTGGTGGATAATTCCGATCTTATGAAAGAAGGCCAGCATGTGGAAATGATGTTCGTGGCCGACGAAGAGCGCTGCCTTACCTGCGAACTCCCTACATACGTAACCCTCGAGGTTACCTATGCCGAGCCCGCAGTGAAGGGTAATACCGCATCCACTTCTGCGCTCAAGGAAGTCACTCTCGAGACCGGTGCCAAGATCATGGTCCCCCTCTTCATCAACCAGGGCGACGTGATCACCGTCAATACCACCGACCGCAGCTACGGCCAGAGGGTGTAAGCAATCATACCGCAGAATGAAACCTCCCTTTTTGGCTCAGATTTTGCAAAAAGGGAGGTTTCGTATGCAATTCAGACTAAAGGCTTTATCCGCAGTTTTCCTGATGCTGGCGGCAACCCTCGGCGCCAAGGCGCAGAGCGGCAGTTACGATGTCTTTGTTCCTATTTCCAAATACATCTCTCAGGGCAATGCCGAGGCTCTTTCTGCATGGTTCTCCGACAACCTCGATATAACCATTCTCTCGAAAGGGGGAAATTCCAGCAAGGTCCAGGCACGTCAGATAGTTAACAACTTCTTCAATTCCCACACTCCCCGTTCTTTCGAAGTTACATATACGGCAGGACGCGCCAATATGAAATATGCCCTTGGCAATCTGAGTGCGGGAGGAGAAACCTATCTGGTGACGATATTCGTTTACTGCAACGAAGAACAGAATCAGATACAGCAGTTCAAGATCGAACGGGTGCAATGAAATTGACTCTTCTCACAGTCGGAAAGACCGACGTTTCTTGGGTAAGATCCGGGCTGCAACTGTATGCGGCCCGTTTGCAGCATTATGTGAGATTCGAATTGAAAGAGATTCCGGAACTCAAAAATGCAGGGGCTTTGAGCGAAGATCAAATCAAAAGCAGGGAAGCCGTCCTGATCCTGAGGGAGGCCGCCGGTGCGGAGATGATACTGCTTGATGAGCGGGGGAAGGAATTCCGTTCCATTGAATTTGCAAATGATCTGCAGAGCCGTATGAACCGGGGAGGGAAGGACCTTTGTTTCGTGGTCGGAGGCGCCTATGGCTTCGGCGAAGAAGTCTACGAAAAAGCGTCGGGGATGATATCGCTCAGCAAAATGACGTTCTCGCATCAAATGGTGCGTGTGATTTTCGCCGAGCAATTATACAGGGCATTCACAATTATCAAGGGAGAACCTTATCATCACGAATGAGCAGGCGTAAGATAATGGACTTGGCGGCCGGATGCCTTCTTGCAGGGTGTCTGGTGCTGCTGGTGCTTTCGAGTTTCGGAGCATATCCTTCACGCCGCGAAGAAGCGGTGGCAAGGCGTACCGAGCGCAAGGTCAATCAGCGCATGCAGATTCTCGACAGATATGTGCAGAAGGCCTTTTCGATACCGGCTGATGAATGGATGGATCTGGAAGACCTGCCCGATGACATGGTGATTTATCGCTATGTGGAGGATACCCTCCAGAGTTGGAACAACCGTTTCCCGGTGATGAACGACGGAATTCAGACTGGAATGGTTTTGGATGTCATATCCAATCCCCGTTCCCCTGCGAGGCTCCCTTTGGCAGGTATAGGCCCGGCTGTCAGTTTCGTGAACCTGGGTCCCAAGTGGTATCTCGCCAAGGCGGTCGACAGTTTGGACATGAGAGTGATCGCCGGCCTGGAACTGGTTAATAACAACGATGATCCCCTGCCATACGGCATTCAACCTATCTCATGCAGCGAAGGGTCTGAAGTGAAGGTGGCGGGAGTCCCAGAATTCAAGATAGTTTACGAACCGCAGGGGCCGGCATTGCCGTTCAATCCGGGAATGCTTTTCCTGTCTCTCGGCCTGTTCATCGTCTGCGGTTATGTGTTCCTGTCTGCCAAACCCTGCCTCAAGAGATTTTGGATAGCCTTCATCCCTATCTTCCCGATCATGACAGCCTTGCAGATATGGGGCCGCAATCTGGGTAACGAAGTCCCTATCTTTTCTCCGGCCATCTATGCGGATTCCGGCCTGTTTTATTCGCTGGGGGCGCATGTGAATTATTTTATCGCCATCCTGCTTTCGGTGAGTTTCCTCTTTATCGTCCGCAGGGACGTGCTCCGCAGGCTGAGGAGCCGCAGGGCGCGTATCATATGGTCGGTATTCATCAGCCTTGCCATTGTCGGGGTATGCTGCTACACAGTGCTGGCGTTGAGGAGCATAGTTCTCAATTCGAACATTTCTCTGGAACTGTATAAGCTGGAAAATTTCTCCGCCGTGAGCGCCATGATCATATTGGCTTACATCCTGTTGCTCTCATCGGTGCTGATGCTCCTGCAGATGCTTTTCCCCGTTCCTGCCCGTAAAGCCGGCGTCAAGATACTGCTTTCGGCAGCGGGTGCTGTTCTGTTCGTGAGCATTACCGCATCTTTGGGAATAAGGAAAGAGCAGGCCAGTCTTGAAGTCTGGGCGCGGCGGCTCGCGGTCAGCAGGGATATCTCGCTGGAAATGCGTCTGCGTTCTGTCGAAGAGAGGATAGCGGCCGACCCTATTATTGCCTCTTTGTCCGTTCTGGAGAATGGGGAGACCTCCATCAGCAACCGTTTGGAAGAAGGGTTCCTGCGCCGGATAATGCAGGATTATGATGTGCGGGTTTCGCTGCGTGCCGAGGATTTCGCCGTCCTGAACAATGCCGAGGCAATCGCCCCCGATTCACATTTCTCGTTCTATGATGCCGGCAATGGTTTCGTGACCTACGCGGGTGGGTTTTTCTATAACATCGGCAATTACGGAGTCGCTCATGTGCTTGTGACCATCGAGCAGAAAACGGACTGGAAATACAGCGGTTATGCGAGCATAATAGGGCCGACACTTCCGGGAGAGGTGCTGATTCCCGCCAAGTATTCCTTCGCCCGTTACGATGAGGGCAAATTGCTTACTTTCAAGGGCAATTACGCATATCCGGTAAAGAGGAAAGGGGATTGGCCGGCGAAGTTCAGCCGCATGCAGAGCGGAGGTTGGGTGCACTTCGTCTACAAGGTCACCGACAGCGAAACGGTGCTTATCTCACGCCAGCGCATAAAAGGTATCAACTATGTGATCTCCTTGCTTTTCATAGGCCTGCTCTGCTTCCTGGTGTTCTCATTGGTGCCGCTGCGCAGAATCCGTTCCAAGGCTTTCGGCCAGAGTTATTTCCAGACCAGGATCAGGATGGTCGTGCTCGTTTCCCTTGTCCTGACCCTGATAACTATGGCTGCCGTGAGCATGGCTTTCGTCATCAATCGTAACGAAGTCAACCGCAATGCCCTCATGTCGGAGAAGATCAATTCGATCCAGGCTTCGCTGTCGGCCAGAGTCAAGTCTGGAGGAGACATGCGCCGCATCCTCGACGACGTAGGGTACAATTCAAATTCTGATATCACCCTGTACACTCCCTCCGGGATGGTAATGCTGTCTACGGCTCCCGATGTTTTCTACCAGATGCTGGTGGATCCCCGGATGGACCCCGATGCCTATGTGTCGATTGTGAAGAACACCAGCCGCTATTTCATCCACAAAGAAAGAATAGGCCGCAGATCTTTCTACAGCATGTATGCTCCCCTTC
>ERZ842401.3271-NODE-3271-length-20372-cov-6.122705_pt1 | contig 20372 bp, 15 predicted proteins | sample MGYA00521270_ERZ842401 | MGnify/ENA primary metagenome ERZ842401 (study PRJEB31892, sample SAMEA3878208) | bioreactor metagenome | biome: Moose rumen | place: Sweden | collected 2011-10 | study: EMG produced TPA metagenomics assembly of the PRJEB12797 data set... | reverse complement strand
CCTGCGGAGCTGTACTTCCGTTTCGCAAAGCAGGAGTACGGGCTTACCATCAAGGACCTCAACGACATCTTCCATATCGGACACCAGGGGGAGGCAGGCATCAACGAGAACTTTCAGGAGCAGAACCAGCAGCATGCCTACGAGAATGTTTCCTTCTATACGGCATCGGATGCAGGACTCGTCCGGGTCATAGAGGTATGGCGTGAAGAGGTAAAGCCGCGCTGGCAGTGCCATGACCCGCTGGCAGTCTCACAGGCTGATGCCTATTTCCGTGTCGATACAAAGGACTTGAAGCACATCAGGCAGAAGAACGTGGAGCGCAAGGCTCTCTACGACCAGCAGGGAGTGCCGGAGAAGAAACGGGCGTACATCACCGTGGAGCATATCGTCGACAAATACTGGCACTACTGCTACATGTCGCCGGAGGGACGCATACTGTGCGAGGGAGAGACACCCTACGACTACAAGTCTCATCCGTTCTCCATGACGCTCTTCCCGTACATCAACGGGGAGGTGCATCCGTTCATGGGGTTCTTCATCGACCAGCAGCGTTTCATCAACAGCCTGGTAATGATGAACCACATGGCCGTGAAGTCTGCCGTGAAGGGCTTGAAGTTCCTTCCGCTGTCACTGAAGCCGGATGACATGACCATCGAGGAATACGCAAACCAGTCTTCGGAATATGATGCCGTCTATGTCTATGATGACCGCAAGGCGAAGCGCACAGGCGCAAAGCCGGAGTTCTTCACGCACTCGGCATTCAACATAGGAACAAACGAGATGCTACAGACACAGCTCAACATGATACATGAGGTGTCGGGCGTGTCGGGGGCATTGCAGGGCAAGACTCCCACCAGCGGCACGTCGTTTGCACGCTACTCGCTGGAGGCGGAGAACGCCACCACGACGATATACCCGCTTATCAAGCGGTACAACTCTTTCAAGGAAAGGCTCGCCCTGAAGAAGTGCATCACACTCCAGCAGTTCTACGAAGAGGGACGCGACATCACGCCTAAGTCATCTGAGCACCAGGTATTCTACAAGGCACAGTCCGCACGTAACGTACAATTCCGCACAAGCATTAAGGAGTCGGCAAGCTCAGCAGCCTATATACAACGTATCAATGAGTTCCTCGATCATCTCTACGACAAAGGAGCCATCGACACACGCATGTACATCAAGAACTACGACGCACCCGGTGCCGACAAGATACTGGTGGAGTACGACAACTACATGCAGCAGGTGCAGCAGGGACAGATGCCGGCAGCACCAGTACAGGTGCCGGGGGCAGACCAGCAGACTTCACAGATGGCCACACAGGCACTCATGGGCGACGGACAGATGTTTACACGCCAGCAGCCGGGAAGCCGGTTGACGGCATACAGAAAGTCAGCATAAGGATATGGAGATAACACTGGATTTCACACAGCTTGCAAAAGAGGTGAAGCGTTCGCTCTCAGTCATCGGCAAACGTTCCATCGACGAGAACGGAAACCTGATGTTCAAGGACATCACGCTGTCATCACTGGAGGAACCGCTGTTGAACGACTACCTGCAACAGGCGGTCATCGACCTCGTAACGGAGGCCGACACCTTCATAACGGCATCCACCGAAAGCTCCCTGACAGTGACCTTCCCCACTAACCACAACAATGCGCTGGATGCAGCGATAGCGAAGGTGTGCAAGGCCTACTGTGTGTCCTACGCGCTCTATTCCTGGTTCTCGGTGGTGGCCCCAAGGCTCACGGAGAAATACAAGGGCGACTGCACAAGGCAGGCGGGCGCACTCATAAGGCTCATACACAGCAAGAAACAGCCGACGGTGGATGATTCCGTCAGTCCGCTGGCTCCCACGACAATAGTAACAACAAATTCATAGTATTATGTCAAAGACTATCAAACTCGCTCTCAAGAAGAGCCTCATCATGGAGGCCGTCAAGGCCGACACCTACCAGTCAGGACAGGTTGACAAGGCCGCTGACCCGGTGAAGAACGCCTCGCTGGCATACATCGAGCAGGCGGGCGACGAGAAGTACCAGGAGAGGAAGCTGATAAGATTCCTCCGCTCGGGACTGGCACGGTTCGCTGCGGCCATGAACGAGTTCGTGGACACGGAGAGCGGTACAATCTCCTACACGCTCGCCAACGATGCGGATGACATCTCGGTAAGCATCGTGGTGTCCGACCGTTACAACAGCGGACTGGCACAGCCGCTGTCATCGTTCGCGGAGGAATACATCTCATATGTCATGGATTACATGTGGTGGCAGTCCATTAAGCCGGCATTGGCAAAGGACTATTTCACCTACGCACAGGAAACACTCCTGCAGATACGCCTCTGCCTGGCTAAGACGGCTCCGGCATCTTCCTCTTCTTCTTATACAGACGTAACGGGAACGGTAACACCTAACTCATAAGGCAATGTCAAAGACTATCAAGATAACGCTCCTGAAGGCTCTCGCCGTCAACACGGCAAAGAACGAGACCTTCCAGACGGGAGTCATTGACAAGGCGGCTGACCAGAAGAACGTCACGGTGGCCTTCCATGAGTCGGCGGGCGACGACAAGTATCACGAAAGGATGCTGGCTCGAGGGTTCTTCACGCAGTGCGAGATGCTGAAGACGTGGTTCTCGGAGTACCTGACAGGCAGCGGCAACACCGTGGAGGATGCGCTGGTGTCCTCGGAGGAAAACGACGAGGCAGTGGATATTTCCCTGAAGGTGTCAGACCGCTTCAACCTCGGCTATGTCAAGACGCTGGCAAGGCTCTCACAGAAGTACGTCGAAGACCGTATGATTCATTTGTGGTGGGCAACCTCCGACAAGGAGAAGTCGGCATACTACGGCAAGCTCGCGGAGGAAGACCTTGCAGCCATCACACAGTGCTTCAACAAGACGGCTCCGTCGGCTCCGTCGTATAACTTCCCGTCCGACATCAACATACAGTTCCCCATCCTCGAAGCGGGGGGCATCTCGAAGCCGGACAATGAAGTGCCTGCCGACACGCTCTTGTCCTACCCCTACATCATTGCAGCAGGAGAAGAGACGGAAATCACCTACGCACTGTCATGCAAGTCGGGAACCAAACCGACGGATGACATCGTGGTACGTGCCGATGACGGGTGCTGCATGCCATGCCTCGATGACTTGGGACGCTGGCAGATAAGGGGCATCAAGCCCGGCATGTCAATCATCACGCTACAGTCGCGCCACGATGACACGGTATTCGCCCGCTTCGCCCTGAGAGTAACAGAATAATAATAGTGTGGGTGGCGGTTCTGCCGCCACCATAAATAAATAGTATATGCCCTATCCACACCACCTACACGAAGGAAAGCCGTACCGCGACTGCCCTGTATGCCGCAATATCATTGCGACACGCAGGCCGGTGCAGCTCATAGAAATAATACTCCTGAAGGAAGAGTTCTACCACGACATCGACGCAGAGACATACCAGGTGCAGAAGATACGCACAGCGGAAAAGGGACAGCAACCTGCCGCACTGCCAATGTCAACAGACAGTAACAGCCGCTACCTGATGGACCGATACATCGACCGCTACGTGTCTCAGGCAGTAAAACGCCTCACGGCATATCTGGCACTGCCCTCACCATTCGCCCACCGTGTGGCCAACAACCACGCAAAGGAGTGGGAAGAGAAGAGCATATATGTGGCATTGCCGCACGACTGGCCACCGCACCTGATAGAGCCGCTGCGCGACGCGGTGCATCAGCTCATCGTCAAGGGGGTGGAGTACCAGCTGCTGGCCGTCGCACTGCCCAACGACCCATACACGGCCCTGTGCCGTGAGATGATGGAGGATGCCGACGGCGACATCACAGTACATGTCAATGCCCGCTACACGCCTCAGACGTGCGGCTACTCCCCATTCGGTTAGCCACTGTGCCCGCTGGTTATCCAGCGGGGTTAATATAAAAAGGAATATATGCCAAAAGCAGGTCGCCCACCAGGCGCACAGAACAAAGTCGGCAATGAGGAGAAGGAATTTATCAAGCAGCTGCTCGGAGAGACACGGGACCAGTATCACGATTACTTCCTCGACCTCGCCAACTCAACCGACAAAGCTAAGAAAGCACGATTCGCGAACATTCGCACGGAGCTTTCCAAGATGATTGTGCCCAAGCCGGTAGAGGTGGACCACTCCATCAACGATTCGGACTTCCAGGCACTGAAGGACATCTTCGGACAGTGGGATGACGATATTTAGTCTTTTTTTCTCATACTATAATAAGTAATGTATTTGTTTTTCATTGGATTTGTTTTAGGTTAATTAAAAAATTAAGTAGTTTGTTTTGATGGGATGGCTGGCGGCGTGAGTCGCTGGCCATCCTGCTGTTTGCCACTGTTCCCGCTGGTTCTCCAGCGGGTTAAATATCTGCCTCGGTGCCTATCTCATAGTGAGCCTGCTTGCCGCTGCTCTTCCTGATCCATGCGGGCAACGGCATCTTCTGGCTCACATACAGGCCGATGCCGGTTGACATCACCACGTCGTCGTGGTTGTTCTGACCCTCCACGTTACCCAGCGTACCGTCATCGTGACGCTCGTAGATGCGTAGCTCGTCATAGCACTGCTTATCCGGCTCGTAGTAAAGCTGGTCGTCGACGTAGGCAATATAGTTGTCTATCACCAGCTGCTTTGTCAGCACGTTGGTCTGGAAGCCGTACACGTTAGTGACCTTCTGTGTCACCTCGTCAACTCTCGTTTCCCTGATATACAGGTTGTCGTAGTAGTCGGCTATCTCGTCGATGATGCTCAGCGAGTGCTCGCCCTCGGTGTCTATGAGGTTCTTCTTGGTGTCGGCGGTATTGCTCTCTATCACCAGCTCTGCGTCGCCGTAGAAGTGGGCCAACGCTGCGGCCTTCCACGCCAGCAGGTCGTGTCTGATATGACCTCGCCAGCGGGCTACGACCTTCGGCTTGCCGCCCATGCCGCGCATCATGCCGATACGGTCTATCACAGTCATCACGGTAAAGTCGCTCGTCTGACTGCGTCCGCCAATATCCACGCTCACCACATACCTGTCACTGACCTTCAGGCAGTCGGGCATAGCCCATATCCTGAGTACCTGGCCGTCGCCGACGGTCTCAACGAGACGGGCAGTGTAGATGGCATCCTCGCCCTTTTCGGTCTTGCTCACGATGTTGCCGATGAAGATAGGCTCCTTCTTGCCTTGCTTCGGGTGACGCTCCAGGGCCTCGATACGGTACATGTCGAACACAAGCTTACCACTCATCCTGAAGGCCTCAACGTCATCACTGGGGGCCTCGGTGGCAATATAGGTGTGCGTCCTGTAGTTGTTGCGCTTATGCCTGTACCAGTTGATGGCCTCGAAAGTGGCCCCTTTCTCCCACAGCTGCCAAAAGAACTCGCCGGTCTCACGGAATCCTTCGGGACACTGCTTGTTCTTCTTGTTCTGCCACAGCCACAGGGCAAACTCAATGCAGAGCTTCACATAGCCCTTGTCCTGCTCTACCTTCTTCCAAGGTATCTTGTCACTCCAGATGTTGCCCCACTTCGCATCAAGCTCCTTGCGGTCGTTCTCGATCTGGAAGAAGGCAATGAATCTTGCATGCCACGCGCTGGGTATGTCGGGGTCTTTGGCTTCCTGATACATGTCATAGAAGAAACCGGCTGCACCCCGGCCAGAGGATTCCAGTATCATCACCGTGTCGGGAATGTCGGGAATATCAACAGACGAAAGCACCTCTTCGGGTTCCTTGCCCTCGGTCTTTTTCCAATAGGCCACCTCCGAACCATGGAGACATTTCATGTCGGCTGAACGCAGGCTGTCGTAATTCTCGTATGAACCGATGTTGATAACCCTGCTGCCTACCTCTTCACCTCTCTCTGTCTGTACGATGAAGTCACTCTTGCTGCCCTCGTAGCTGCCAAGCTTCAGCTTTTGGCCTTTAACACCCAACGACCAGCCGGGCTGACTGGCAAGCATCTTTGTGAACATGGCCTTGATACGCTTCGTAGCTGCCTGAACATGTGCCATGATGACGATACTCCAGCCGTTGGGATGACGGAAGTCCTGCATCCATTTCTCGTAGCCCTCCGACAATGTGGAGCCTCCCCACTGACGGGCTTTCAGGATAATCTCACGGATGGGTTGCCCGTTACGGCGCATCTCTTCCAGGTCTTCCAGTACCAGACGCTGGGGATAGTTCAACAGGAACGGACGCATCTGTCCGCTCATCTTGTCCTGTATCTTGTAGAAGGTGATAAAGGCAAACGCAGGGTCTTCCTCACTCCTGATGCAGCATATCATGTAGATAACGTCCATGACGTGCTCGTCGGTGTACTCCCAAAGAAGCTCTTCCTTGATGTACTTCTCGATGCTGCCGCACTTCAGTATCTTCTTCAGCTCCCTGTTCTTCTCGGCAACACGCCTCGGCATCCACTGCCGCTTGATGGGGAAGTCGGGTATCTTCACCAGCACCCTTTCACCCGGACAGCCTTTGCCGGTCACGGGATTGAAACCTTCGAAGATTTCCCTGTTCCTTCGAATGTTCTCCTGAACAAGCTCATGTACCTCTTCTAACAGTACCTTATCATCAAGGCTTAGTGTGGCAAACGGTTTTGACGTTTGCTTATCCCTACTATCTCCATCTGCCATACGCCAGCCCTGCTATCAGACAAAACAGATGAATACTCCAGTTCACATGAGGTATCAGCACACCCACCGCCACAAAAGGTAGCACCCGCTTGCAAAACGTCCAGTATGCTGTCGTGTTACGACAGATCTTCACCCACAATCCCCACCTGACACCGATACTTGCGCACAGCACCCCCGAGAATCCTACCGTGCTCGCAGGTTCAACCTGCAAGCACAAATCCCACACACCAGGCACTACAGGCAGCAACGAGCACAGCACGGCCATCACATAGCACTCCCTCAGATACATCCTCCCTTTTATCCACCACATCACCCACAAATTCCCCGCCAGGTGCCACACGTTAGCATGGCTCAGCGGCCAAAGAATATGTTCCCATATCGTTCCGTCCACCGTTCCCCTCGGTTCTCCGACGGGCTTATATCCTATCTCCGGCATTCCCACATACCACAACACCAGCAGCACCGTCACCAGCACCTTCGTCACTGTCGTGTATGTGTCGCCATCACTGTGCAGCGTGGTTCTGCCACGCTGAAAAATATTCTTCATCGCTTGCCCCTCCTTTCCCTGAACACCTTGCGCATCTTCTCCACGCCGATATAGAACCTCGGTGCAGGCTCCAGCACCGCAAACTTCACGATATAGTACGGACTCTTGCCCCAAAACTGCCGCTTCTGGCTCAGCCTCATCACCACGTCGAACAGGGCCTTATACATCTCCTGACGTAGCGGCTTCATCTTCTCCAGCCTCGAATAGTTCCCTCTCAGCATCGGGTAGATGTTCTGATACGCTCTCCTGGTATCAATGAAGAAACGGCTCGCGGGATGCCGCACAGTGCGCTCGAAGGCCTCCGTCTGGGTTCGCACGTCACACTCACGCAATACCTTGCAGTAAACCTTCATCAGTTCGTCATACATCGACTCGCGGCACTGACTTTCCTTACACATAGCTCTATCGTAGTTTGTTGGTTCTGCGCTCCTGGGTGACTATCACGCTGCCTGCAAAGCGGTCGGTGGCCTTCATGTCCGTAAAGTCAAAGCGAAGCTTGTAATACTTCCAAGGCATACTCCTAAGACTGTTCAGCTCCGTCCAGTTCTTCAGGTCATTGGATGCAAACAGCCTGTATGTCAGCTTTCCGTCCATGGAATGAACGTTCTTGATCTGCCGGATGCTCTTCAATGCCATGGCATTGTCAAACTTCATCGGCCTCGTAATGATGGTGGCTGCATAATCTTCTTCGTCATCGTTAATATCCACACGCTGCAAGAGAGACATGACAGATGTCCCAACCTGCAAAAGGAAGTCAGGATAGTAGTTGACAAACTGGTAGCCGACATCTTCCACGTTCCCTGTATCAGGATTGTCTGGAGTATCAGGATTGTCGGGGTTATCCGGGTTGTCTGGATTATCGGGATTGCTTGGCCCGTCGCCTCCACCCTGTTCTGTCTTTACCAGCGACTTTCCTTCGAGCCTGTAAGTATCGCCATTGTAAGAGTAGGTCTTACCTGTTTTGAGGGAGTAGTCGGCATTATAGAAGTCCAGATAACCGTCCCAGCCAAACAGCATCTTCACTTGCTTGTATTCCGCTCCAAGAGTAGCGGAACAGTCGAAGAAGCGGTAGAATAGACCTATTTGTCCGTCGAACAGTATCTTACTGGGCCAACTGGAATTGAAAGATACGATGACGCTACCTGCATAGCAGAATTCAGGCGACATGAATATCTTTTGATATGGGTCGTTCTCGTAGTCATAGAAGCCGTCAAAGGCAAGCGGTTCCTCGTCGGAGGCTGCTGCGCGTCTCGCCCTTGCTGCTGCGCTCTCGCCTGATGGCAGACGATAGTGGCTGAAGGTGTCGCTGTTGATGGCATATATCCAAAAGTCATCGTATTCCTCGTTGGCAATCCATAGAAGGGAGTCGCGATAGTCGTAGGCAATCTTGGCATTCACCATAAACTCGGCAAAGGGGAAGGCGTGTTTTGCAGATATGGACTCGCTGACCCATCTCACTTCGGAGCCGACAATAACCATGAGGCCCTTCTTCGAGGCAAAGAAAACGGCACTGTCTGTTTGGATAATACAGGGATTTGCCCTGTTGGCCACTTCTCGGCTCATGGGATGCACTGCCGTATATGTTCCCGTACTGCCTGTGTTCAATGCCCAGATGCCATCCGTGGAAAAAGCGTACAGCGGGTGTGCGCCAAACTGGCCTTGCGATAGGGCTACGGTGTTCGACGTGATGGCAAACACCGTTCCCTTACCTACGGTGTTGTAGCCTGATGAACGGAATACAAAGGGGTTGTTCACCTCACTGACCAGTACAATATTGGGCAGCAGCTCTGCGTCGGTCTTGGTGGCAGGCAGTCCAGATGCTTCTGTAGCTACCAGGTCTTTCTCTGTGGTGCCATCAGGCAGACAGTGTATGTAAAGCGAACCGTTGAGGCCCGTATGCTCTGTCAGCGTCATTTCAAATTTCTTCGTACCGTCAGCATTATAGATGACGGCTTTCTTGGCCCTGGAGTCTGGGTAATAGAAGAAGAATCCGGCATCCTCGTTACTATAATATTCCCTGCGGACTACGGTGTCGTTGCCGTCATCTATCCATACGTAGGCGAAGTAGTGAGTCAGATTTCTGAAAATATCTTCATTGATATGCCATGACTGGCCTACAGTAAGGATGTCGTATATATTTGCATCTGAACCTCCCACAAACCTGTAGTACCCTTCAAAGATTCCCCGGCTTACCTGACAGCACTGAAGCCTTCCATTATAGGAATACATGTGTTTGCAGGTAATCTTGTTACGAGAGAAATAGTCAAGGTAGTCGAGTCGCTGCTGGCTTGTGATATTGGTAACGGTCCCTTCAGGGATAAGCGAGGCTCCGCCTAACGCTACAGGGGTAAGTCCAAGGTCACAGAGCTTGTAGAAGATGGAGCAGTTCTTGATGTCTCTCAGTATATCCGCATCCGTGCGTTCGGGCAACTTGGCAGTGATAAATCCCCACACATCTTTCTTATAGGTTCCCGCTCTGCCGAAATAGTAGTCCACGAACGAGCCTGTCCCCGCTGTTGGGTTGGCTTCCTCATAGGTGCAGTCTGCAAAAGCGGAGATGAGTTCTATCTGGTCAGATACGAAGATAGTGACATTTTTGATGATGTCGCTCCAGTCACTGTAGTTGGTATAGCTGGAAATGGTCAGTTCTGCTGCTGTGACTGACAATGACATGTGGTTGGCTCCCGACTCCAGACTGACGAATGAGGAATAATTGTGCCTGACGGACGGGAAGAAGGGAATGGGATTGGAGATATAGTAATACTCGCCGTCGTACAGTTCCAGGGCATAGACGGCAAGGAATGGACGGGTGAAGTTATTCATCTTGAACACCTTTTCCTCGGCCTCACGATATGCACCTATCAGGAAGTTGTTGTAGTTCTCCTGCTCTCCTGAACGTACTTCATAGGTTCCTGCCTGGTTCTTCTGAAGAAAAGAGCCGGCACCTTCTTTGCTCACAATGACGGGCTTCTTTATGTTAGTCGTTCCAAGCCATTCCTGCACCCATTGCTCGGAGACCACTACACACGCCGGGGCAAACTGAACGTCAATTCCCATCACTATGTTAGGCTCAGGTATCTTGTCGCCTATCATCTTGTACCCGCTGCCACCCTTCCAAAGGAAATAGCGCATCGTTCCGTCAAGGGCAAAGACAAGTGTCTTGCCGACGCTCTCAACATCAAAGACGGTAGCCTCGGCTATAAATAGATCGGTCTTGGTTCCGTCAATGCCGATACGATAGCAAATCTGCTGGCCTGTCTGCGTGATGAATATCTCCAAGTCCTGAATACGATGGACGTAGAGAAGCTTTTCGCCCTTGTCGAGAGTGCCAAACAGGACGGGGTTCTGAATCGGCCTGTGCTCACCGTTCTCAAACACCATGCCAAGACTCTCTTCCAGTGCGTTGTCGTCACACGTCGCATCACTCGGCACGTTGGTGATGCCTTTGCCAAATGATAGTGCCACTTGTTCGTTTGCCATATTGCTGTTCTTTGATGTTAGGAGGAAATGACATGGCCATAGCCTTTCGCCTGCAAAGGTAGGCAATAAACCAATGCCAAATCCTTAATAATCTATAAAATGCCACTGTTCCTGCTGGTTAGGCCAGCAGGTTCTTCTTACTCCAGCCCCTCTATCGCCTCCAGCATCCTGTCGCGCTGCGCCTTTATCAGCCTCATAATCTGCTGGTCGTAGCCCTTGCCAAGCAGCTTCTTATTGCTGGCCATGCCACGCTGCTGACTGCCGATGACGTTCTCTGCCGCAAACCACTCCGAATGCTGCTCCCTGTACGCTGCCGCTTCCTCGCCACGACCGGCATCCTTCAGCTCCTTGTACTTGCCCGTCACCGCCTTGATTCTCGCCTTGGCCGCTCTGATACGCGCATCCTCGGCAAAGATAAGCCCAAACGGACAGAAAAAATTCACAAAAATCCCCAAAGATGGTATTTTTGTGAAAAATAAAAGGCGGTAAGGCCAACGCCCAACCGCCGAATTACTATGATGAAGTGCTGTATCGCAGCCCTAAACCTTATTAAATATCAGGTCAAGACCTTGCTTTTTATAGAATGGGAATTTCTGGTCGCTCGATATCAGAGGCAGGCCCATGGTCATTGCCTGGGCAATAATAACATGGTCAGAAGGGTCGTTATGCTCCTCAGCCTTGTTAATCTCCAACTTCGCCATCGTCCGCATGGTGTTCATATCCATGTTGACTATCCTGATGCCGAAATCTCGCTCAATAGCCTCAACAACATCAAGAGGCGTATCAAATGCAGTGGAGATAAGTTTACCAGCCCTGTGTGCAACGATCAGTTCACGCACAGACTCCAACGGCATCCAGAACTCATTCTCGTAATCTTGAAGAATTTCCTGAACGTCACGACTGATGCAGTCATACTGATCCGTCGCCATGAACGTGAAAATGTTCGTGTCGAGTAAGAATCGTGCCATCAGCCGTAGAGCTTAACCTTTGAATCTGAATCAAATGAGAAACCAGGAACAAGCTGGAATACAGAACCGAGACGCTTAGCCCTCTCCCAAAGGCTTATCTTCTCACCATTGTCAACAGCCTCCTGTAGCTTTCTTGCCCTCTCCAGATAGGCAGCCCTTTCTTTTGAAATTGTTGCTTCCATACTCAATTAAACCACTTTGAAATTCATTTAACGCTGCAAAATTACGAAATATTCCCGAACAAACAACATTTTTCCCAACTTTTTTTCAAAAACAAGCACGTCATTGTACTCTCTCTCCTCTTATAAGGACTGTAAAGGACTTATAAGAGTATATTCTTCTTTCTTTCTTCTTATAGACGCGCGCGTTAATAATAAGGTGGAAATAAGCATTCTGTTGTTCCTTTGTTGTTCCTTTGTTGTACCATTTAAGCCAAATCCGTTGTACCTTTGCTGTACCCTTTAAGAATATAATAGAAAGTAACGTACTGATTATCAGATGATTTTAAATTAATTCCGTTATTCCTTTTTAGCGCGTTCTGTTGTTCCTTTGTTGTACCATTTAAGAAATTCGTTATTCCTTTTAAGACGAATTTGTTACATAACTATCTCATTTTCAGTGAATTTAAGCTATATTCTGCTATTCCTCATAAAGAAAAAGCGCTCTCCTTATAAGCAAAATCAGCATGATTCTTACCGTATTTAAGAGAAATTTGCTATCTTTGCACCTGTAATAAATATACTACGCATATGAAGAGACTAGTTTTATTAGCGACAATGATGGTCCTGGCAATGGTTGTAAACGCCCAAAGCAGTGAGGCGAAGAAATATATCAAGAAGTACGATATTATTCATATTGTCAAGAATTTGCCTAAGGGTAATCCGGAAATGTTTTGGGATGCCATACACAACCAAAACGAGAGAGTCCGAGAAATTGGAAAGGCTATCGAGGGAGGAAACAAAACTGCTCTTCAAACAGCTGAAGAACTGATAGAACTATGTACTATTACCCAGAACTACGATAACACGGTAGAAGGGTATTCAGAATTGTCGGAAAGAATCGCCAAGGATATGGGTATCGAAGGTGAACACAGAAAGCACCCAATCAGAATCATAAACGATAATACCTACAACGCCAGCATGGATCCGATGGGACAGATGAGGATAAATGTCGGAACTATCAGAACACTCTCCTATGAAGAACTAAGAGCCGTTTGTGCACATGAGATTGCACATCTCGCCTGCATGCACACTTTTGACAGAGCCTGGAAAAGTGAAAGGAAGAAAAAGAGAAACCGGTTCTTGGCAGAACTCGAAACAGGACTGCTCGTAGGAGCAGCAGCTACAACAGCGGGTTACGGAATAGCAAACGGTGTTGAGATGAAAAGCGCAAATACCATACTGTCCAACCCTGACATAATCCTTCAGGAAGCATATTCAGATGCTGATGGAGCAACTACACGTTTCAAATACCGCTACTCCCGTGACGAAGAAACCGAGGCCGATATCATAGCATACCGCTTCATGGAATACATGGGCTACGGAGTGCGGCACTTTATATCGGCCATGAGGAAAATGAAAGACATGGGATATCACACAGTTGCCAGCAAGTACGACAACCACCCGTTGCCTGCTTTTCGACTAGAAATACTTGAAACCCTCGACAGTGAGACCATGAACAGAGGCAATATGTATAGCAGACTCATCGGAACGGGAAAGGTCACGAAAAAAGAAATAGGAACCAGGGAAGAGTTTATAAACACAATCGTAGACAAAAAGACGGCAAAGAACTTCTACAACAATCTTATAGGGAGCGGCCTTCTGACCGTTGAAGACATAGGCACAGAAAAGGATTTCGTTAATAGCTTATCTGCCGACTTCTGGAGGTAGCGTACACATCAGTTACAGATAACTGAATAATAAATTTCAAGGGCAAAACTAAAATTTTTCCCTTTTTTCTTGCAAATTTCAATTATTCTTCCTATCTTTGCAACGTCGAATTTATAATACTAGTGCAGCATGATGCTGCTGGGCCGTGACGGTTCGGCATTTTTCATGCCTCCTTTGAAAGAATACATTTTTTGTATAACCTTTCCGCGCAACGTGTCGGGTACCAGGAATGGCCCGGGGATTCTGCACTAGTAGTCCTGACAGCACGTAAAGCGCGGATATTTTTTACTAGTGTATGGTTACAACAAACGCCATCAAAAGCCCCGCTCAGCTGTCGCTGTTCCCCTGTCAGGGTTCAAGCGTAAAGAGTACAACAAACGGCAGCAATGCCCAGTCTATAACAATCAGCGAGTACTTGAAGACCCGCGACGCACTTTGGCGCATGCTTGCATGCTACCCGCCAAAGATGCCGTTCCTTCAGGCATTACGACTCGCCACGGTTGATTTCACCAGAAGCAAGAAAGGAGGCGCAGCATGATCAGGACTGTCAACATCGACGGCAAGGAGATGACTGCCGTCATCCTCGGCGATGACTGGAGCGTAGATATCAGCGAATACCTCAATGCCTTGTTTGAAATGATGGAAGCAGCAATGCTGAATCCAGCAACAACACGCTGCGGCTTCTTTAACGGCTCAGAGTTGTTCACGTACACCAGGCTTATTCGTGCATTTTACGAAGAGCCGACAAAGAAAGGAGGTAAGGTATGAACACTACCGACAACAATATCATACAGTTCAACGACACCCCGCAGACCATGACATCACTCGAAATAGCAGAAGTCACAGGAAAGAACCACTCCGATGTGCTCAAAGCCATCCGTAAGATGGAACCGGCATGGGAGAAAGTACAGAAAAGCAAATTTACTTGCTCGTTCAGAATCAGAGAGTTACCTAACGGAGGCAAGAAGGAGAATCCCTACTACGTCCTCACCAAGACCGAGTGCCTCTACGTCGCCACCAAGTTCAACGACGAGGCCCGTGCCCGCCTCGTCATCCGGTGGGAACAGCTCGAGCACCAGGCACGTCAGGCGGAACCCCAGCCGGTGGTCGTTCAGCAGCCGCCCGTCATGCCGGCACTCACGCGCCGGCAGCTCCTGCTCATGTCACTACAGGCAGAAGAAGAGTGTGAGCGGCTCCGCGAGGAAAAGCGACAGCTGGAGTATGACAAGATCAGCATGGCCCTCGAACTTGGCCGGAGGTACGAAGTCATACAGCGGCTCTCTCTGCCGACTGCCGCCACCACGTCCGTCACGCATCCACGGCAGGAGCTTCCGGCGGGGGCTGCTCCCGCAACGGACGGCACCGCAATCACCTACACCGCCTCACAGCTCGCCGCGCTCTATGGCATGAAGGCCATATCCTTCAACAACCTCTTGCAGCAGCTCGGCCTGCAGCACTATGTGGGTGGCCAGTGGGTCATCACAGCCGACTATGCAGGCAACGGCTATTCTGCAACGAAGCACATCACCGTCACCTCGTCCGACGGAACCCCGGTACGGAAGCCATTCACCGTATGGACCGAGGCGGGCCGGCAGTTCCTGCAGCAGACGCTCCGCCAGAAGGGCATCATGACCGCCAGCGAGGAAAAGGCACTCGGCAGGGAAGCAAAGAAAGGAGGCAGCCATGTGTAAGGTCTCAAACATACTCACACGGTCGGAATACGATGCCGTCCACGCCCTCCTCGCCGTCATTGCAGGCTATGAGATGCCCTACGAGGAAGTGAAGGAGAGTGAACTGCTCTCAACGCATTTCAAATACGCATACCTCCTGACGCACTGGAGCGAGGATGTGGTCAGCGCCTTCGTCGACAAGCTCGACCAGGAACAGAGGTACTCACTCATCCTGCTCAACAAGATATTCGTGAAACTTGCTGACTGACGGGAAAGACAGTCCATAAGTAAAGCCCCCGCCGCAATCACTGCGACGGGGTGCCGTCTTGCAAAACCGCTCTGTCATTATGAAACGATGGCATCCCGACCCCGGAATACCACCGCAAAAGTAACAAAACCAGCCGACTCAGAGCCGCATTTTTCGCCCTCCGTCCCGTTTTGTCCTGTTCTATACGCTTTTCCCTTGCGCTTTTTCGCAAATTTTGACTACTTTTGCAACCGTATCAGCACTTATGGAAGCATTCGGAATCAAGGAGTACGGACGGCAGCAGCTCGCACAGATGTACTGCTCCGACATTGCACCCGAATCTGCCTGGAAGAAGCTCAAACGATGGATGGAGCACTCACCGGGTCTTACCGAGCGCCTGAAGGCCCTTGGCTACGACCGACATACACGCTCGTTCACGCCCGCACAGGTACAGGCCATCACCGATGCCCTTGGTGAACCGTAGAAATTACCATACAGGAAACGGGCGATAACCAATATGGAAATCGTCCGTTTGCAGTATGGAAAACGAAAGAAAGCTTTATTCCTCCCCTTCAGCGCGTATTGCCAGCTCTATGGCTTCACGCCTCCACTGACGTATTTTATTCATCAGGTCTGCATCGTTACCTGTTCCAAGCTTTTTCTTGCCCTTGTCGCGTATCCTGTCCTGAAGTTTCTGCATGGCCTTCACCGTCTTGTTATCGCCACGCGCCTTGGCCTCCTTCTTCTTCACTGACAGCAGCTCGTCCTCGCTGATATCGTCGTACTGCATCAGATGCTGATAGTTCTGCTGCCATTCTTCCTTTGCGTTCTGAGCATCCTTTCCGTTACCGCCAATTCGGCTGTGTATCAGCTTGGCATACCTTCTGCGTTCTTCAATGCTCGTCGAACGTCCCAGATTGTCGCGGAGTTCCTCATTGGTCAGACGGGCTATACGCTCATCAACCGCCTTGTCGAACTGCTTCCGTATCTTATCTATCTTCTCCTGACGGGTCTCTTCGCCACGTAGCCACCCCGTCAGCGGGGCATCCTTCCAATGCTTGTAGTGGGCATAGCGTTTGGCCATCTCGTCGTAAGATAGCTTCTTGGCATCTTCGGCGTTCATGCCCAGCTCGTCGATGTATTTGTTGCGCCAGCTGCTTACAGGGGCATTCATCATACGCATCAGGAACAGCGCAATCTCCTTCGGTCGTGCCATATTGTCTTTGTCCCAGGTGTAGCTTGTGCCGTCCCATCCTGGAGCACCATAGTCCATGCAGGCATTCCACATGTCCGTAAAAGTCTGCGGATTCACGCCTACGGCACTCTGCATACAGATATTGAACACGTCTTGGGCGGCAGCATACTTGTCGTAGCCCATTTTCTTGATCATACCCTGTATGTCTGCCATCAGCGGTAGCGGGTTTATCTCGTAGTCGCCTCCCTGTTTCAGTGCAGCGTCAAGTCCTGCTCCCCAGCCCTCGCTCTCTATTGTGTTGCGGGTCTGTTCACTCAGCATCCTGCCTGCTATATCGCTCATCAGATTGCCAGAAGCGAAACCTTCTGTTGGACCTGCAACCATTGCCTTTAGCATAGCATCTGTCAGCATTTCCTTCTTCGTATGGTCATCATCGCCTATCAGCAGATAGGGTAGTGATGCACCAAGGTTCCAGGCTACCGTCACACCGAACATCATGTTCAGTAGCCGGGCTACATTTCTGCGGCCTGCACGGGCGTATTCTGCTTCAGCGGCTTTCTTGGCCTGTGCTTCATCCAGTCCGAACTGTTCCTGCATCTGGCGGGCCATGAACTGAATGCTGTCATCCCTGTAGCCCTTCTGCATCCTGTGTCTCAGGTTGCGGGAGGCATCCACCCATTGCCGCGTATAGGCCATCGATGAGTTACGAAACACCGACAGCATGTTTGCGGCCACCGTCCTGTCTTTCTGAATGGCACTTACAAATGCGCCCTCACTCGACTGCTGCGTCAGGTTGTAGCCTATCTCGGCATCCTGCAAGGCTCGCTTGCGGGCTGTCTCGTCGGTGGCTCCTATCTTCTTGTATTTCCTGTAGCGGCTCTCATAGATGGCCCTGGCTCCTACGGCACAGGTTATTCCATCCACAATCGCATTCGGACTCATGCCGAGCATGGTTGCTTTCTTTATCAAGTCTGTTTTCCACATCTTCCAGTCCGTAGGGTCATCCATCAGACGTGTATCACCTACCTGTCTCGACTCCCAACGTTTGCGGAAAACAGGCATATTTTCCATGGCCCACTTCCATGAGCCGTATGGATTAACGGAATATTTCACGAAATCACCCAGATTCACGTCGTGCAGGAATGCCGGAGCGGAAAGTGTTTGCTTGAAAGCGGTATAGACACGGAAATTAATCTTTGCCGCTGTCACACCCTTGGCAATGTTGCTGATGGCGGTATCAACACTGCCTGGCTTCACCTTGGGCCTGTACGTGCCGGCTGCCATTCTTGCAGTATCTGCAAAGGTATTCCATAAGGCATCACCGCTGCCGTAGATGGTTTTCATGTTCTTCACCTTGTTACGGAAGGTGGTGTAGCTCAGCAGCGTGTTCACATCCTTGTTCCACTCTGCCTGTGCAGCCCATCGTTCCATGTCCTCGATATGCTCCAGTGCCAGGCTCAGTGCGTCGGTATGAAGAATGTCTAAAGGCAAGGCATTCCGGCGACGCTTGATGACGCTTCCTGTTATGGTAGAAGGCAGAACTGCATCCTGGTCTGCCATGTTGGCCACGTCCTGCTCCTGAATCCTGGCATCACCAAGTATCTTGATGGGGAAGTAGTGGTCGATGGCGGCCATCGGTGCGCCAAACATTCGTTCATGTACCTTATTATACTCCGTGCGCTTCTTTACCAGATACTCGTCTTGAAGCCAGTCGCCCAACTGCAACAGCCTCGGGTCTATCGCCTCCTTGATCTGCTCTATATGTTCCTCGTCGATACCCATCTTTCTGAGCTTCATCCGTCCGTCGGCCATTTTGTCAGCCATGTAGATATAGAGCAAGTTGCCCTGAGTCAGCTTCAGAGTCTTGGTCTCACCCTGGTCTACTACTTCTACGTCCGCTGCCTCTTTCGTGCTCAGTTCATAGAGGTCACTCCACCGCTTCACGCCCTTGCCGAACAGTTCACGGGCTTTTGCATCAAGTTCCTCCTTGGCCTTCACCTCGTTCACGTAGGCTTTGTCTGTAGCGTCCATCCATGTTCGCATGAAATGGTCGTACAGGTAGCCCTCACCATTGGCATTCCTACTGCCAAACTGCCTTAGCATCTGCTCAAAGGTGCCAAGGGGCTGAAGGAAGAAGTTGGCTGCCTTGCCTTTGCCGACAGCCTTTCCCCTGTCATCTGTACGCATGGCACTCATGTCCTTGCCTGCCAGATCGAAGTTGGCTATCTGCTGAATACGCTTGATGCGCTGCTTCTCACGCTCCACAAACTCCTTGGCTCCCTGTATGCTCTCACTGATGTTGCCTTCCAGACGGCCAATGATGTCACCGAACATGCCGATGCGTTCCACCTTATTCTCCATCATGGCCTGCTCCAGGCTTTCTAATAGTTCCTGTTGGGCCTGATAGCTGCGACCGCTCTGTTTGTACTCCTTTACGGCATCTTTATACTCACGGTCAAGGTCGGCCCACTCTTCACGGCTACCCTCAATGTTTTCGGCATACTGAAGGGCAATAGTCAGACCCTCGTATTCCTGTTCCCACATCGGTGCCTCGTCATCGTTGCGCGTCATCTTCTCTGACACCTCTGCCATGCGTTCACGTATCTTGTCTGCCGTCATACGCTCCTGACGGGCCTCGCGGAATGCCTGGATCATCCGCTGGCCTTTCAGCTCCAGCTTGCCCTGTGCCTCAACACCCTGTGCCGTCTGCTTCAGTTCCTTCACCGATGATAGTTTTACCACCTGCTGGTCCAGGTTCCTCAGCTGGTTGTCGATAAGGATATTCATGATATTGTCCACCTGCTTCCTGATGTCCTTGGCGCCCGTGGCATTCTTCACGCTCGACAGCATACGCTCCATTTCACCACGGCTCAGGTTGTCACCGAAGCCCATCCTCATGAAGTCCTGGGCAAAGTCAGTCACAGCCTTCACCGTTGCCTTGTCGTAGACTTTCTGCCTTGACATGGCATGACGCAGCCTGAGAGCCTCGGCGGCTACACGCCGCATCTTGGCTGAAGGACTGGCCGGGTAGCGCTCCTCGTTCTCACGGGCAGCCCGGGCAGCATCCTTATCCGTCCGTACCTGGCGGTAGTCCTCCATCTTGGGGGCTGTCTGCCACAGCGCAAGCTCACGGTTGTGCTGCATCAGTCGTTTGGCATAGTCCAGTGCCTGCTCTCCTTGCCGGAATTTCGGACGCTCTGTAGGCATCTGGGCATCAGCAGGGAGTCCGTTACGCTCCTTCCACTTCTTCATCGCCTTGTCCCACTGCGTCCAGTACTGCCGTTCCTCGGGTGTCAGTTCCGGCTCGGGATGGCTCACCTTTTGGAACATGATGTCGTCACGCCCTTTTACAGCATCCATAGTAACTGTCTGGCGGCCTTCCTCAGTACCGTCATAGGTGCGAACGTCAAGCCCGGCATCCTTCAATGCCTTCACCACATCTGCCGATGTATCCTCTGGCACTACGGCAATGGCAAACTCTTCCAGCCCTACAGGACGCTCAAACTTGGTTTCAAAGTAGCCGGTGGGGAAGTTCTCGCGCACTTCCTTGATGAAGGTGTTCAGCAGTTCTGCATCCTCCTTCGACAGTTCCACACCATATTCCTTCTTCAGGTAGGCTACCGGGTTCTTCTCTCCTAACGCTTCCTGCAACCGGGCTTCACCTACCCACAGCTCATCGCCGCATTTATTGCACAACTCCAGAAGGGCATCGCCCCATTTCTCCTTGAAAGCCTC